>Ga0306926_10001074_pt1 | contig 27003 bp, 24 predicted proteins | sample flu12Cox44000178_FD_203759 | JGI IMG/M metagenome (GOLD analysis project Ga0306926, IMG submission 203759) | Lab enrichment of tropical soil microbial communities from Luquillo Experimental Forest, Puerto Rico - flux8day.12C.oxic.44.000.178 (v2)... | ecosystem: Environmental > Terrestrial >...
CGGAGCCCGCAGCCGGAGGTCACCGTCCCGCCGCAGGTCCTGGTGTCGATCGCGGACATCGTGTCGTCGAACTCGTTGACGGCGAACACGGTGTGCAGCGCGTCATCCGCGGCGACATAGCTGGTATTGGCCCCGGCCGGGACCGTGGCCGGAGCCTGGCGGCAGCCGGAGGTGATCCGCGCGTTGCACCGGGCGCCGTCGATCACCGACGCCGAGCCATGGGCGCCGAACGCCGCCGCCTGGCCGCCGATCACGCCGTCGTGGTTAGCGGTGTAAACGGTGTTGGTGGCCCGGTCGACCGCCACCGTGAAGGGGTTCGCTCCCACCGTGGCGGTCGCCAGGACCCGGCAGCCGGTTCCGGCGTGCCCGTTGCAGGTGGCTCCGTTGATCACCGACACCGTGTCACCGCCCACGCCCGAGGTCCCGCTGTCGGCCACATATACCGTGCCGGTTCCCTGGTCGATGTCGATCCAGGCCGGGCCGCGCTTGTCCGGGATCGACCTGACCGGGTGACCGCAGCCGCTGGTTGTCGTGGCGTTGCAGGTGGCGGCGTCGATGACCGAGATGCTCCCGGCCAGGTTGGCGACGTAGACCGTCTCGGTGGCCGGGTTGAAGGCGTCCGCGACGGGGAACGTCCCCACGTTGACCGTGGCGACGACCGCGGTGGCGCAGCCGCTGAGATCTTTCGCGTTGCACCGGGCGCCGTTGATCACCGACACCGTGTTGTCGTTGCCGTTGGTCACGTAGATCGTGTCCGTCCGCGGGTCTACGGCCACGCCGAGCGGGCCGGTCCCGACGCGGATCGTGCCGGCCACCCGGCAACCGGAATGGTCCGTCCCGTTGCATGTCGCGGCGTTGACGATGTCGACGACGTGCGCCACCGGTCCCGGTACGCAGTCGGTGTGCGCGCACTGGATGGCGACGTAGAGCGTGTCCGTTTGCGGGTTCACCGCGCTGAAACCCGGGCTGCCGGTGAGCACGACCGTCCCGGCCGCCGCCGGCCCGCCTCTGGGTGCCTGGCGGTTCAGGCTGCCCGACGGGGCCAGCTCGCCGGGACCAGCCTGGCCCGCCCGGTGGGCGGCGGTCAAGTCACGGAGCGCGCCGTACCTGGCCGCCAGGACCCGATGCGGTACCACCGGTGCCGAGGCCCGGGCCGAGGCGGGCGCTGCGGTGCCCGCTGAGGCTGGGGCCGCTACTCCGGCCAGCATCAGGCACGCGGCCAGGCAGCCCGGCACGGCCGACAGGCCCAGCGTCCGTCGCCTGGCCCGATGCCGTTTGGCGAATCGTGGGTGTTTCATAACTCCTCCTCCGTGGTTCGGATGCGGGACGTGGGTCCGGGTGCAGGGCGTTGTCGAGCGCGACACGGCAGGGCCGCGAGATGCGCAGCGTGATGAGAAGCGATGGCGGGCGATGCGGATGTGCTGGCGAGCCTCAGGCGCGCGGCGGGCTCGCGGGCGCCGGGCTCAGCTCAGCCGTTTCCAGGGGCGGTGCGAATCCCAGTCCATACCCGACACCACGTGCCAGGTGAGCAGGCCGCGGAACAGTTCGAACGTGTAGGTCGCTGGTGCCGACCCGTTCTGCTGGTTGACCTCGGGCACCAGCGTTGCCCGGTTGCCCTTGACGAAGACGGCGCCCACTTCGGGGGGGTCGCTGGGGCGCCAGGCACGGAAGAACTGCACGGCCTGCTCCGCGGGGTCGTTGTGAAGCTGCACCGGGTGGTAGAGCGCGTACCGCCCGTCGTGAATCGTCACCGTGAAGGTGCCGGCATTGCCGCAGTTCGGGCAGTCGCCGGACGCGACGACTTCGGCCTGGGTGAACGTGAACCCGTACCTGCCGTCGAGGGCCTTGGTGGGCGAGCCGGCGACGCCCACGCCGTGACAGGTGGCCCAGGGATCCATCCGGGGCTCGGCGGTGGCCAGCCCCCCGATCCGGTCGATGGCCAGCATGGTCGTGGAGTCAGCGGCCACATCGGCATAGGTGGCGGCTTCGGCGGCGTGCAGGGCCTGGAACTGGCTCGGGGTTGCCGCCAAGGGCTTGGCGCCCTGCCCGCAGATCGATGCCCAGTCGACCCGGTCCGAGTTACTGGCCGCCTGGCTGGCCACGGCCGCCGCGGCGGCCTCCCGCAGCCAGCCGGCATCGGCGGCGGGCAGCCTGGCCAGAGCGGCGGAGGAGACCGCAAGCGTCGTGGTCTTCGCGTACAGTGGCGCGTTGACCAGCACGTACGGCGCGACCCGCAGGTAACCGTTCATCATTGCGCTGACCGGGCCCGCTTCGATCGCGGTCAGCTTCCCGTCCCGCAGCGCCTGCACCGCCGGGGGCCCGCTGGCAATGTTGGTCACGGGGGTGGCGCCCAGCGCGGAGATCACCTCGCTGCTGGTTGCCGAGTCGTTGATCCGGATCTTCGCGCCGTAGAACTGCGCCGGGTCGGTCAGCGGGCGCGTCGAAAACAGGTACCTGATTCCGGTCGGCACGACGGCCAGCCCGGTCACCTTCGCGGGCTTGAGCGCGGCGAGCATCCCGGCGGCCGCCGGTCCGGTGACGGCCCGGTCCAGCAGGCTGCGGCTGGTCACCAGGAACGGGACCTGGTAGGCGCGGAACGCCCCGACCCCCTGGCTCTCCCAGGCCCGTGAGGCGACGTCGCCGACGTCGAGCTTGCCCGCGGCCAGGGCGGCGGCGATCGTCACGTCGACGCTGGTGGAGCGCGCGTTGTAGTAGATGGTGTGCAGCCTGAGATGCCCGCCGGAGACCTTGGCAACCAGGGCCGCGAACGCTCTGTCGACGGGCAACGGCTCACCGCTGGCAAAGGTCAGCGTGATGGTGCCTGCCGGTGCGGCCTCCGGCGCGCCGCCGGACTTGCCCGCGCCCTGGCCGCTGCAGCCCGCCGCCGCGAGCACCGCTGTGAGCGCCAGCGCTGGCCAGCGCCACGCCGCGCGGCCGCGGCGGCCGGTGCTTCCTCGCATGCTCCCCATGGATCAGGCCCCCTGTGTCATCATGAACCCTCACTGTGACTGTGGGCCAGCCCGTGGGGCCGTCACTAGCGGGCTAGCACTCTTTCCGGCCCGCGATATCCCTGCGATCGTGATTGCGTGACGCGCCTGCTGCCGTGGGCTCTCGTCGCGGCGGTACTCGCCGGCGTGACGGCCAACGTGCTGCGCCTGCGCGGCGAGGTGTCGCTGGCGGGCCCGTCGGTAGCCGCGCAAGTGCTCGACGTCACGGCCGGGGCTGCGCTCATCCTTGCCGCGGCCGCCAGCGGCCGCGGCAAATGGCTTCTTGCCGCCGCGGGCGCGGCCTGGCTTGCCGCCGAGTGGGCGAACCCGGCCGCCCCCGGTGCGGTCCTGTTCACCGTGGGGCTCATCGCGTTCCTGGCACCGCTCCCGCTGGTGCTGGCCAGCCGATGGCGGCAGCCGATCCCGGACGGCAGCCCTGCCGGGTCCCCCAGCCGAGGGCGGCGGCCGCTTGCAGGCAGCAATCCGGCCGGCCCGGCCAGCCGTAGGCGCCTGCTCAATGCAAGTGGCCCGGCCGTGCTGCTCGCCGCGACCGTGCTGCTTGCCACGGCGGTGCTGCTCGGCGCGGCAGCGGCCGCGCTCACCGGCCCGCTGGCGTCGGCCGCGGCCAGTCCGCGCGACGCCGGGTGCACCGACTGCCCGCGCGACTTGATCGCGGTGGCTCACGATATGGCGCTCAGCACCGGGCTGACCCGGCTCGGCGGCCTTATCGCCATCGGAGCCGCGCTGTCCGCGGCCGCCTGGCTCGCCGTCACTCTGGCAGGCAACCGTGCGGAGCCGCGCCGGTGGCTGGCCTCCCCGGAGGGTGTGGCCGCCGTTGCGGCAACTGCGTTCGCGGTCGCGGTCGCCGCCGCGCAGGCGGCGACGCTCGGCGGGCCGGCCGGCTCGCCGGCCCCTGGCTGGCATGCGGCGGCCGGTGTCATGCTGCTCGTGCTCGCGGCGGCCGTGACCGTGCCAGCGTTGCGCGCGGCGCATGCCAGGCGCGTGGTCGCCCGGGTGGCGGTGGCCGTTGCGGACGATCCGCGCCGCAGTGCCGCCGACGCGCTGAGATCCGCACTCGGCGATGCCGCCCTGCGCGTTGCCTATCCCACGCCGGATGGAACCTGGCGGGACCGCCGGGGCCAGGTGGTCGTCCTGGCCGGCCGGGAGGTGACCCGCATCACGGACTCGGGGGAAGACGTGGCCGCGCTCATCCACGGAGGCGCGGCCCGGATCGACCCGGTCGCGGTGACGGAGGCGGCCGCGGCGGCCCGGCTGCTCCTGGACACCGAGCGTCTCGAGGCAGGCGCGCTGGCCCGGGTCAACGACCTGAGCACCGCGCGGCGGCTGACGGTGGAAGCGGCCGATGCCGCGCGGGCCGACCTGGAGCGCGACCTGCACGACGGTGCGCAGCAGCGCCTGGTGGCCCTGCGCTATGCGCTCGGCCTCGCCGGTGCCCACGCCGAACGCCTGCCGGAGCCCGGCCACGCCGCCAGGCTGGCCGCTGCCGACCAGGCCGCCGAACTGGCCCTCGCCAGCCTGCGCGACCTGGCTCACGGCATCAGCCCAGGCATGCTGGCCTCCGGCGGGCTGGCCGATACGGTACGCACCATGGCGGAGAACGCGCAGGGCGTGGTCACCATCGCTGAACTGCCCGCCGAGCGGCTCCCTGAGAACGTCGAGCGGACCGTGTGCCGGCTGATCGCGGACTTCCTGGCAAAGGCCGGCCGGATGCCGCCGCCGGGGGCGTCCATCGCGGTCCGGCGCTCCGGCGAGGACGTCCTTGTCGAGATTGACTACGAGCGCGCGGGCGCCGCCGCCGGGAACTCCGTACACCTGGCCGACCGGGTGGCTGCCGCGGGCGGGCGACTCCACCACACCGACCTCGGCGGCCGTCAGCGCCTGGTAGCGAGCCTGCCATGCGGGTAGCGGTCGTGGATGACCATGTGCTGCTGCGTGAGGGCCTCACCCGGCTGCTCGCCGAGGCGGGCATGCAGGTCGTCGCGTCCGAAGGTGACATCGACGGCTTCCTGTCCGCGGTCAGCGCGTCCCGTCCCGATGTCGCGGTCATCGACATCCGGCTTCCGCCGACCTTCACCGATGAGGGCCTGCGCGCGGCCGACCTGGTACGAGAGCGCCAGCCAGACACGGCGGTCCTGGTGCTGTCGCAGTATCTCGACGCGGGGTATGCGTTCCGGCTACTCCAGTCCTTCCCGAGCGGCATCGGCTACCTGCTCAAGGACCGGGTCTCGCAGGTCGCGGTGCTCGTGGATGCGGTGCAGCGGGTCGTCGCGGGCGAATGTGTGGTGGACCCCAGCATCGTGAGCCGTCTGGTCAGCCGCACGGGGCTCACCGAACCGCTCAGCGTGCTCACCCTCCGCGAGCGTGAGGTCCTCGGCTTGATGGCCGAGGGGCGCACGAACACGGCCATCGGCGAGCGGCTCTTCCTCAGCGAGCGAACCGTCGAGGGCAACGTCCGCCGCATCTTCGACAAACTCGGGCTGGCCGACACCCCGCAGGACAACCGGCGTGTGCTTGCCGTGCTGGCCTTCCTGCGTGCTTAGCCACCGGCACGGCACCTCGGCCGTTCCCGGTGACTGCGGTGTGTGTTAGTAGTGGTTGATGGCGCGCGAGCAGGGTGATGAGCGCGCACCGGCGCCGTTCCCGGATGACAAGGCCGGACGCGGGTCCCATGACCTGCTCGGGCGGGTGGCGTTGCCGCAGGGCTCAGGCGGGTCGGAGAGCCTCACGACCGTGCTGGTGGCCTTCGGCGCCAACGTGCTGATCGCGCTGGCGAAGTCGGCCGCCGCCGTGGTGACCGGGTCGGCGTCGCTGGTGGCCGAGGCGGCGCATTCATGGGCGGACGCCGGTAACGAGATCTTCCTGCTGGTCGCCGACCGGCGGTCGCACCGCCCGCCGGATCCCGCGCACCCGCTCGGCCACGGCCGGGAGGCCTACGTATGGTCGCTGTTCGCCGCGCTCGGGCTGTTCGTGGCAGGCGCGGCGGTGTCGGTGACGCACGGCGTCCAGGAACTCATCCATCCCCAGCCGGCCGAGCGGTTCGCCGTGGGATACGTGGTACTGGCGATTTCGTTCGTGCTGGAAGGGGTCTCGTTCCTGCAGTCGGTCCGGCAGGCCAAGCCCGAGGCGGAGTCGATGCAGCGGGACCTGATCGAGCACGTGGTTGCCACGTCCGACCCCACCCTGCGGGCGGTGTTCGCGGAGGACTCCGCCGCGCTGATCGGCCTGGTCATCGCGGCCGCGGGGCTGGCCGCGCACGAGCTGACCGGCTCGGCAACCCCGGACGCGATCGGATCGATCCTGGTCGGCGTGCTGCTCGCCGTGGTCGCCGTGGTGCTGATCAACCTCAACCGGCGGTACCTGGTCGGCCAGGAGGCCGACCCCCGGGTGCGGGTGGCCGCGATCCAGGCGCTGCTGGACCTGCCGGAGGTGGCCAGGGTGACCTATCTGCGGCTGGAGGTCGTCGGGCCGCGGATGGTCTTCGTGGTCGGCGACGTCGATCTCACCGGTGACGACATCGAGTCCCACGTGGCCGTCCGGCTGCGGGCGCTCGAAGCGAAGATCAGTGCCTCGCCCGCGGTGGTCGGCGCCGTGCTCAGCCTGTCCGCCCCGGACGAGCCGTCGCTCGAGGCTTAGGCCCGTCTGGCGGGGGCCGGGGTGGCGGGGTCGCCGTACCCGTCGGCCTGCGTGACCTCGTCGGCGACACGGACCCCGTACCGGTAGGTGAGCTTGCCGCCCAGGTACCCGGAGACGGCCAGCACGGCAAGGCTCACCACCGACAGGGCGATCTGCGCCCGGGGAACCGGCGCGGGATGCACGGCCTTGTAGCGCCAGGCGAACCCGGACGCGTATGCGGCCGTGATGATCAGGTTCAGGCTCGCGTGGATCAGGGCGGTCCGCCGGGCCCTGGTCTGTTCGGGCAGGGCGAAGAGGTCCAGCACGCCGAGGCAGGCGGCCAGGATCGCGCCGATCACGCCCACGCCGATCAGCCACAGCGACCCCTGGGCCAGGAACCCGGCGGGGTGGACGGCGTGGGAGGCGATGTCGAACACCAGGCTGGTGACCCAGGCGCCGATCGGAACGGTCACCAGGATCGGATGCAGTGGATGCCCGTACGTCCCCGCGAGCACGGTCACCGGCTGCTTGGCCTGATACTGCTGGGGAAGCATACGGGACCTCCTAATTAGCTAAAGAGTGTTAGTCAATCTTCAGGGGTATGTCAACTACCAGGCTCCTCTTGGATTGCGAACGGTTTGTTCCCTGGTTGTGGGCGTAAGGTGAGATCGTGAGCCTCGACGCCGACATGGCAGCGGCAGCCGTTTTGACCGATGATCTCCGGCGCCGGATGTATGCCTTCATCCGGCGCGCGGACGGCCCGGTCACCCGCGACGAGGTGGCGGCCGAGATCGGGATCTCCCGCAAGCTGGCCGCGTTCCACCTGGACAAGCTGGCCGCCGCGGGGCTGCTGCGGACCAGCTTCGCCCGGCCGGGTGGGCTTCGGCGGGCGGGCCGCACCCCCAAGCGGTACGAGCCTGCCGACGTCGACGTGCAGGTGAGCATCCCGCCACGGGAGCACGCCCTGCTGGCGGGGATCCTGGTGAACGCGGTGAACTCCACGGACGGCGACGCCGCCGCCCAGGCCGCCTTCCGGGCGGCCGGGGCGCGGGGCAGGGAACTGGGTGCGGCCGAGCGCGCCGCCACCAGGCCGGGGCGCCTGGGCGCCGAGCGCGCGCTCACCGTCGCCAGCGGCTTCCTGGACCGATCCGGATTCGAGCCGGTCCGTGCCACGCCCACCAAGGTGCTGCTGCGCAACTGTCCCTTCCACCCCCTCGCAGCCGAGGCTCGCGAGCTGATCTGCGGGATCAACCATGCGTTCCTCACCGGCTTCCTTGATGGGCTCGGCGCGGCGTCGGCCACCGCGGTGCTCAGCCCCGCCCCCGGGCACTGCTGCGTGGAACTGCGCGCCGCTGGCACGGACCGCTAGCGGTCCGCGGGCGCTGGCGGGGGCGAGACTCCCGTCGCTCACATCACGTATCCGCAGGCGGCCGCGTTCATCTCCGGACGCGGCAGCTTCCATATGGCGGAAATCACCATCGGCCGACGGGCTCGCGGCCCTACCGGCCGGTAAAATTGTGCGTGAAGGGGAGTAGTCCCAACGCCGGGATGCCGACATGCTGGCCCGCGAAACGGGCCCGGTTCCCGGGGGCTTGCGTATCGCCTGGATGAGACCTTCGGTCGCGGTGACTTGCTGCCGCACCGGAGCGTCCCCGGGCGCGGCCGGCGCGGCCCGATGGAAGAGGCCTCCCTGTGGACCTGGTGATCCCGGCAACCGTGTTCGGCGTGGTGTTCCTCGCCGAACTGCCGGACAAGAGCGTGCTGGCCAGCCTGATCCTGGGCAGCCGGTACCGGCCGGTGTTCGTGTTCGCGGGGGTGGCCGCCGCGTTCGCGGTGCATGTGGCCCTCGCGGTCACCGCGGGCAGCCTGCTGGGGCTGTTGCCGCGGCGGGCCGTCGAGGTGGCGGCGGCGGTGTTGTTCGCGGTGGGCGCGGCGGCGTTGCTGCGCGGCGGGCCGGCCAGCGACGAGCACATAGACGCCGCCGGCCCGGGGCGGGGCGGGTTCTGGCGGGTGGCAGCGACCAGCTTCACGCTGATCCTGGTCGCCGAGTTCGGTGACCTGACCCAGGTGCTGGCCGCGGGCCTGGCCGCCCGCGATCACGCGCCGCTGCTGGTCGGCGCGGCCGCGACGCTGGCGTTGTGGGCGGCTGCCGGGCTGGCCATTGCCGGCGGCCGCGGGCTGCTCAAGGTCCTCCCGCTGGTGTGGATCACCCGGGCGGCCGCCGGGGTCATGCTCGCGCTGGCGGCGGTCAGCGCCGCCACCGCCTTCGCCTGATCCCTGGGATGAGTGACCTTTCCAGATCACCCGTGGCGGGGGGCGAGGCCGGGGCGGCTGAGCCGTAGCGTCCTTGCCATACCTGACTGACCTGCCGGCAGGCACTGGAGGACCACGATGGCTATCGACACGTTCATCGCCTTTGTCGGCGTGTACAACAACCCGGCCGACGCTGACGCCGACTATGAGCTGGTCAAGGACCTGCACACCAAGGAAGGCCTTATCGACTCCTACGACGCGGCGGTGATCGAGCGCCGCGCGGACGGAAAGGTCAAGATCACCAAGAAGCACGAGACGCCGACCCGGGTCGGCGGCGTGCTCGGCGGCGGCGTGGGCCTGGCGACCGGCCTGGTGGTGGCGTTGTTCCCGTTCGCGGCGATCGGCGGGGGCCTGCTGCTGGCCACGACCGCCGGAGGTGCGGCCCTCGGCGCGGTGGCCGGTCACGCGGCCGCCGGGATGAGCCGCCACGACCTCAAGGAACTGGGCGAACACCTCGACGCCGGGCAGGCGGGCCTGGTGGTGGTCGGGGTGTCCGACATGGGGGCGAAGATCGAGCGGGCGATGAAGAAGGCCGAGAAGGTGGAGTCCAAGCAACTGAAGGCGGACACCGCCGAGATCGAGGCCGACGCCAAGTCGGCCGAGGGGTAACGCCGGGGCCGGCCCATCAGGCACCGGCCACACCGGCCCGATCAGGCACCAATAGCGCCGGCCACACCAGCACGGCCGGCCAGGCATCGGCTGCGCCCGTGCTGAACGCGCGGGCTATAGGCAATTAGTGCAACGCGCGGCGTACCGGCCGCCCGCTGCGGATTTACCGGGCGTAATCTGGACCATCGTCAGCATGCACACATCGTGACGGGCGGGCGCGCTGCCGTGGCTGGCCGGTCAAAGACCTCGAAAGGGCTGGCCCTGCGGGTACGCCGAGGAGGCCGCAGCAGCATGGGCAACGGCGACGTGCGCCCGCGAGACACCCAGCCGCGGGCCGGCCCGTCGCGTACCCGCCCGCCACGGCGAGCGGGCAGCACGGGCATCGTGCTCGTCACCACCAAGCTCCGGTATCCGGTGCTACGGCCGGGGACGGTTGGCCGCCCGCGGCTGCTCGACCTCCTCGCGCCCGGCAAGCTGCAGCCGGTCGCCTCGGTGGTCGCACCACCGGGCTTCGGTAAAACCACACTGCTGGCGCAGTGGGCCGAGCAAGGCGGCCAGGCGTTCGCCTGGGTGTCGGTCGAGGAACCCGACAACGACCCGAAGGTGCTGCTCAGCTACATCGCGGCGGCGCTCGACTCGGTGGCGCCGATCGGGGATGAGGTGTTCGCCGCGCTCGCCTCGCCGGGAAGCTCGGTGCCGGGGACGGTCGTGCCGCGGCTGGCGGCGGCGTTCTCCGCGATGACCACGCCGGTGGTGCTGGTCCTCGATGACGTGCACGTGCTGCACAACCGGGAATGCCAGGCGGCGCTGGCGGCACTGGCCGATCACGTCCCGCCGGATTCGCACCTGGTACTGGCCGGCCGGGCCCAGCCGCCGCTGCGGCTCGCGCGGCTGCGCACCGAGGCCAGGCTCACCGAGATCGGCCCCGCGGACCTCGTGCTCAGCGCCGCGGAGGCGGCGGCGCTGCTGCGCGCGGCCGGCGTCGCCCTCGGCGAGTACGAGGTGGCGGAGTTGCACCGGCACACCGAAGGATGGCCCGCGGCGCTCTACCTCGCCGCGCTGCACCTGTGCGAGGGCGGCTCGCTGCCGCGCGCCGCCGTCACCTTCGGCGGTGCCAACCGGCTGGTGAGCGACTACCTGGAGGCGGAGTTGCTCTCCCGGGTCTCGCCGGGGCAGCGGCTGTTCCTGACCAGGACGGCGGTGCTTGAGCGGCTGTCGGAGTCGCTGTGCGAGGCGGTGCTCGAGGCCCCGGGCAGCGGTGCCACGCTGGCAGAACTGGCCCGGTCGAACCTGCTGCTCGTGCCGCTCGGCGGCCAGGACGGCTGGTACCGCTACCACCATCTGTTCCGCGACATGCTGCGGGCCAGCCTGTACCGCACGGAGCCGGAACTGATCCCGGTGCTGCGGCGCAGGGCCGCGCGCTGGTGCGTACAACACGTACTGCCGGAAGAGGCCCTGGAATACTCGATCGCGGCCGGTGATGTCCCCACAGCCGCGGGCCTGATCGAGAAACTCGCCGTGCCGGTACGGCGCCAGGGCCGGGCCGTTACCCTGACACGGTGGCTCCGGTGGCTGGACGAGCACGGTGAGATCGAGGACTACCCGGCGGTGGCCGCGCTGGGCGCGCTTATCTTCTCGTGGTCTGGACGACCGGGCGAGGCGGACAGGTGGGCCGACGCGGCCGAGCGCCGGCGGGCCACGGCAGGGGCCGGCCCGGGCAACCCGGCCGGGGCCTGGACAGCGCTGCTCCGGGCCTTCATCTGCCGGCACGGGGTCGCGCAGATGGAGGCCGACGCGCAGGAGGCCGCGCGGCGGTTCGCCGCGGAAGGCATCGTCACGCCCGGGGCGGCGCTGCTGCTCGGGATCGCGCGGCTGCTTTCCGGCGACCCCGGATCGGCCGACGCCACCTTCGCGGACGCGGTACGGATCGGCGAGGGCACCGGCGCGCACGAGGTCACCGCGGCGGCGCTGAGCGAGCGGTCGCTGCTGGCGGCGGCGCGGGCACACTGGACCAGTGCCGATGCCCTGGCCGAACGAGCCCACGGCATGCTGAGCCGGGCGGGGGTCACGGAAAGCTATGTGACCCCGCTGGTCTGCGCGGCCCAGGCCAGGGCGGCGCTGCGCCGGGGGGACATCACAGAAACCCGCAGGGAACTCGTTCATGCGCAGCGGGCGCGGCCACTGCTTACCTACACCGTGCCCCATGTCGCGGTGCAGGCCCGCATCGAACTCGCTCGCGTGCATCTTGACCTCGCCGACCTGCCGGCCGCCAGAACGCTGCTGCGGGAGATCGATGAGACGCTGCGGCGGCGCCCTGGCCTCGGCATCCTGGCCGGGCACGCCCGGGCGCTGCGGGCACGGCTGCCCGGGGAACACGGCCCGGCCGCCCCGGGCGCATCCGCGCTGACCACCGCCGAACTGCGCCTGCTGCCGCTGCTTGCCACGCACCTGTCGCTGGCCGAGATCGCCGCCGAGCTGGCCATCTCGCACAACACCGTCAAGACACAGGCCGCGTCGCTCTACCGCAAGCTCATGGCGACGTCCCGCGAGCAGGCGGTCGCCCGGTCACGCGAGCTCTCGCTCCTGGACGGCTGACCGCCTGCCGTAAATGGCGAGCCCGAAGAGCACGATCATGTCCAGGGCGGTGATAACCAGGAACCAGGGCGGGTACCCGGGGAGGCCGGATATCTGCGCGAACCCGTTCACCAGTGCCAGCCCGGCCCCCCACCAGCGGGCCCGCTGACTGCCTGCGACCAGGCTCGCGGCCACGGCGAACAGACCGAGCGCGATCGCTATCGTGACGAACCCCCAGGTGCGGAGGTTGCCGAAGACGTATTGCGGAGTGGCCTCAAAGCTGGCGGAGTGCGCGATCTGGTAGACGCCGGCCCAGAAGTTGACACAGGCAGCAAAGGCCAGCGAGCCGGCCATGAAGCGGACCAGCCCCCGGATGCGCCGGTCTGACGTGGCGTCAGAGATGGTTGAACCCGCCGGACTCCTCCTTGGTCATGGACACGCTGACCGGGTGCTTGCTGAAGTGGGCTACCGCGTCGCGGAAATCGTCGAGGAGCAAGGAGGCCATGTCCCGGCTGACGCCCAGACGGACCAGGATGCGCTGCACGGCAATGTCGGACGCGGTCCCAGTAAGAGTGTAGGCGGGCACCTGCCAGCCACGGGTGCGCAGCCGGTCGGCGAGGTCAAACAGGGTGTACCCGGGATCCTGGCCCTCGGCGATGCGCCAGGTGACCGTCGGGATCCCGGTGTTGGGGTTGCTGTCGCACAGCAGCTCGAACGGGCCCAGCTTGACGATCTCGGCAGCGAGGTACTGGCCGATGTCATAGGAGGCCATGTGGATGTTGCGGTACCCGTCGAAACCGAGCCGCAGGAAGTTGTAGTAGGAGGCGACGATCTGCCCGGCCGGGCGGGAGAAGTTGATCTGGAACACCGGCATGTCCCCGCCGAGGTAGTTCACGTGGAAGATCAGATCGTCGGGCAGCTCGTCCTTATCCCGGAAGACCACCCAGCCGGCCCCCAACGGCGCGAGGCCGAACTTGTGCCCCGAGGCGCTGATCGACTTCACCCGGGGCAGCCGGAAGTCAAACGCCACGTCGGGGGCGCAGAACGGGGCAAGGAACCCGCCGGAGGCGCCGTCCACGTGGATGTCGATGTCCAGGCCGGTGTCGGCCTGCAGCTTGTCGAGGGCGGCCGCCATGTCGGCCACCGGCTCGTAGGCGCCGGTGTAAGTCACGCCGAGCGTCGGTACGACCATGATCGTGTTCTCGTCCACCCGTGCCAGCATGTCGGCGGCGTCCATGCCGTAATGGCCATGCGCCATCGGCACCTCGCGCATCTCGATGTCCCAGTAGCGGGCGAACTTGTGCCACACCACCTGCACCGGCCCACACACCATGTTCGGGGCCTCGGTGCTCTTGCCCTCCGCGCGCCGCTTGGCCCGCCACCGCCACTTGGCCGCCATCCCGGCCAGCATGCACGCCTCCGACGAGCCGATGGCCGAGGCGCCGACGGTGTTGGCCGCCTCCGGTGCGTTCCACAGATCCGCCATCATGTGCACGCACCGCCGCTCGATCTCGGCGGTCTGCGGGTACTCGTCCCGGTCGATCATGTTCTTGTTGATCGACAACGCCATCAGGGCAAGAACCTCAGGTTCCTCCCACGTCTGGCAGAACGTGGCCAGGTTCTGGCGTGCGTTGCCGTCCAGCATCAGCTCATCCGACACCAACTGGAACGCATCCCGCGGCAGCGTCCCCTCCGGGGGGAACCGGTACTTCGGCACCGGCCTGGTCAGGTCGCGGTCGGCGAACACACAGTCCGACATCTGGTCACGGACACTGTCACGATCATGCAATGGCATGATGCGTATCTTTCCTGCTTGCGTGCCCGGTAAGCATCCCCTCTTACGGGTGGTTGACCGGCTGCCTGACGTCGAGTTCCACCCAGACCGCCTTGCCGATCTCGGTCTGGCGCACTCCCCACTTACCCGCCAGGGCCTCGATGAGCACGAACCCGAACCCGGACTCGTCGAGTGTTTCCGGAGTGCGCGGGCGCGGCTCGTGCGGATCGGTGTCATGCACCTCGATCAGCAGGGACGCCACCTCGACGTCCAGGCACAGTGCCATGGCGAGTGCCCTGGTCCGCGCGTGCCGCAGCACGTTGCCAACCAGCTCGGAGACCAGCAGCACCGCGGTCTCCTCCAGATGTGCCACCTGCCACGCCACCAGGGTGTCGCGGGTCGCCTGCCGAGCCAGACCTGCCGCCCGCCCGGTCGCGGGCAGGGTTACGGTCATCTGCCTGGACACGTCTTACCCCCATCCCATAAGTCCGCCGATATAGAGGATCACCACCGGATCTGAAGGGAATCTCAGGAGATGCTTACGCCTAGCCGGGCATTTCCTGGTCACAAGCTGACCATCCGCTGACCTTTCGCAGAGGGACATGCCGGTGTCCTGCGCCGCATCGCCGCACGTCACCCGTCCTGGGTGAACCGGCGCCCGCGCCGCGACGAGAGCCTTTGTGCATGTCACCCTCTGGAGGAACACGAGGATGAGCGCCGAGGTCTCGCCTCAGGCGGCCGCGCCGGGCGAGAACGCGGCAAGCAAGAAGGAGAGCCAGCGAAAAAAGCGCTGGGAGACGCTCGTCGAGATCGTGGAGGTCCTGGTGCTGGCGATTGTCGCCGTCGCCACGTCCTACAGCGGATACGTGGCGGCCCGCTGGGACGGACGGCAGGCGCTGCTTTACGGACATGCCAGCACGGACAGGTTCCGCGCCGACGCGGCGTCCACCCGGGGCGGCCAGGAACTTGTCGCCGACGCCTCGATCTTCACCGCCTACCTGCAGGCGCATTCCGCGGGCGACACCAAGCTAGCGACGCAGTACGTGCGCCGGTTCACCCCCGACTACCGGACCGCCTTTGCCGCGTGGCTGAAGACGGACCCGTTCACCAACCCCGCCGCGCCGGCCGGGCCGGCCGACATGCCGCAGTACCGCAATCCACAGCTGGAGAACGCGGCACACCTGAATGAGACCGCCTCGGCAACCTTCGAGGAGGGCAGCATCGCGCGCGACAACGCCGAGGCCTACCTGCGGGACACGGTGCTGTTTGCGACGGTGCTGTTTGTGGTGGCGATCGCGCAGCGCTTCAAGGTGCGCGCGGTGCGGGCCACGACCACCGCGATCGCCCTGGCCCTGGCCGCCTACACCGTGGTCGAAATGCTGACCCTGCCGAGGATTTAGCGTCATGGCATTCTTCAAGCAACGCGGGGGAGGGCCCGAGCCCGGCCGCTATGGGGCGCTGCTGATCGTGCTGATCGCGGGCTATCTGCTGTCCGCGTTCATCAGGGCGCACTGGATCGAAGCGGTGCAGGTGGCGCTGTTCACCGTGGCCATGCTGCTGGCGCTGCGGAGTGCCGCGATATCGCGGCGGGCGGTGCGCCTCGTGCTGGGCGCCGCGATCATCGGGCTGCCGGTCATGTTCTTCCTCTCGTTGAGCATGGAAACGGGTGACACCGGGACGGGAGTTGCGAACATCTGGACCGGCCTGGTGCTGCTCGCCGCGGCCGTGCTGATCGTCCACCGGGTGCTGGTCTTCGGCGAGGTGACCCTGCAGAGCATCTACGGCGCGTTCAGCGCATACCTCGTCCTCGGCCTCATGTTCGCCTCCTTCTTTGCGGCGATCTACCACTTGGGCGGCGACCAGTTCTTCGTCCCCGGTGAGAAGGTGGTCGGCACGCAGACCTTCCAGTACTTCAGCTTCACGACGCTGACCACCCTGGGCTACGGCGACTACACCGCCGCATACAGTTCCGGCCAGGCGGTGGCGGTCCTGGAGGCGCTGACCGGCCAGATCTTCCTGGCCACGCTGGTGGCTCGCCTGGTCGCGTCGTTCCGCTCCACTAGGGACGGGCAGGGCTGAGCTGGCCGCGGCACGCAACGCCACCGCCGGGCCGGGATGGCAGCCCGGACGGATCGATCAGGGAGGCGGCTCCATGTAACGGCGCTGCTCGTAGACCTGCGTCCCGGCCCGCGCGCGCCGCCGCGAGATCAGCAGCCCAACCGATACGCCGAGCCCGACCACGCCGGCCACCATCAAGATCACGCCGATGGCCTGGAGGTCGAGGTACTTGCCATGCCAGGTCACCGCGAACTTCAAGATGGCACCGACGACGATCAGCGCGATGCTCCCACCGATGGTCATGACACCGTTCTCCCACCAACCTCGGCCTGCCGATTCACCCCGGCCGGGTGAGGTACGGCGCGCCGGTCAGGAACAGCGTGAACGAATACACGAGGCCACACCTTCATGGCGGCGGCACGCTAGCGCCAGCGCCTGGTCCGGAGGAGACGACCCATGGCTGCGACCGACAGCGAACCGGGCGGCACGGCGCAGGACGCCGATCTCAGCCAGGACGAGCGGACCGAACTGGAGCACCTCCGGACCGAGGTAACCGAATTGCGGGACCAGCAGTCAACCCAGCCCAAACGGCGCCGTGTTTCCTGGCGGACCCCCGTCTCCGCGCTCCTCATCGTGATCGGCTGCATACTCGCCCCGTTGTCGGTGATAGGGGTCTGGACCGCCAACCAGGTTTCCGACACCAACCGCTACGTCGCGAACATCGAGCCGCTGATCCACGACCCGGCCATACAGAACGCCCTGACCGACAAGATCACGACTGCGATTACCACCCGCCTCAACGTGACCGGTCTCAGCAGCCAGGCGGCAGACACGCTGACGAGCAGGGGCTTCACCCGCGTCGGCAGCCTGCTCAAGACGTTCGGCCCTGCACTCTCCAACGCGGTCACCGGGTACGTGCACAACTTCGTGCACAAGGTCATCACCAGCGAAAGGTTCGCCAACGCGTGGGTTGAGGTCAATAGGGTGGCCCACCAGACCCTGGTCCAAGCCCTGTCCGGGCAGGGTGGATCGATCACTGTCAGCAACGGCCAGGTCACCCTCGACCTGGCCCCGTTCATCGCGATCGTCAAGCAGGACCTCGCCGCGCGCGGGTTCACGCTGGTGAACAGCCTCCCGCCGATCCACCCCACGATAGCCCTGTTCTCCTCCAAGACCCTGGTCCAGGCGCAGACCCTCTACCGGCTGATCAACGACCTGAAAATCGTGCTGCCGATCGCGACGCTGGTGCTGATCGCCGCGGGGGTGTACATCGCACGGGACCACCGGCGCGCCCTGATCGGGGCCGGGCTGGGCTTCGCCGCCTCCATGCTGGTCCTCGGGGCGCTCCTGCTGGTCTTCCGCGGCGTCTACCTCAACAGCGTCCCCAACTCGGTGTTCCCCAGCGACGCCGCGGCCGCCGCGTTCGACACGCTGGTGCGGTTCATCAAGATCGCATTGCGCGCGCTGCTGGTGCTTGGCCTGGTGGTGGCTCTTGGCGCGTTCTTCAGCGGGCCGTCGGTGACCGCGGTGCGGGCCAGGGGCGGCGTCCGTTCGGCCTTCGACTGGGTCCGCTCGACAGGCGAGCGCAGGGGCCTGTCCACCGGGCCCGCGGGCCGGTGGACCTATGCGCACCGGCGGGCGCTGCGCATCTGCGCGGTGAGCCTGGCCGCCATCATCTTTGTGTTCCAGGGCCGCCCGACCGCCGCGAGCGTCATCACGATCGCCATCCTCCTGCTCGTGGTCCTCGGGCTGATCGAGCTGATCGGCAGGCCGCCCGCCAAGACCGAGCTCGCCAGCCAGACTTGAGCACGGCCGTGTCCACGTCGAGGCGGCCGCGCCGGGTCCGGCGGTAGCCCGCCGATGCTGATACAGGCAGCCGGGCTTGCGCTGCTGGCGGCGCTGTCGCCGACCGCGCTGCTCGTCGCCGCGGTCTACCTCGGCTCCGCGCGGCCGCGCTACGTCACCGTGTTCTACCTCGCCGGAGCGCTCGTCATGAGCCTGGTGATGGCCGTGCTGCTCCTGCTGATACTGCGCGGCGTCAACCTGCAGCGGCCCGCGGAGCATACGCCCAGGTACGGACTGCGGCTTGCCCTTGGCATCCTGCTGCTCGCGGCGGCCGTCGTGGCCGCGCGGCGCAAGCCGCGGCCGCCCGATCCGGCCAAGGCGCACCAGGGGTTCATCTCGAAGATGGTGGCCGACCCGGCACCGACGAGTGCGTTCCTCGTCGGCATCCTGGTCTTCGCCCCGGGGGTGAGCTTCCTCGCCGCGGTGCAGGTGATCGCGACCGCGCGGGCCAGCTTGGATCTCACGGTCCTAGCCCTGATCATCGTGGTGGTCATCAACGTGCTGCTGGTGTGGCTGCCGATCGTGGTCCACCTGGTCGCTCCGGAAGCCACGACACGTCGTCTGACGGCCTTCAACGGCTGGCTGCGCGCGCATGGCAAGCTCATTCTCATCTGCGTGCTTGTCGCGGTGGGAGGGATCATGGTTATCAACGGGATCTACGGGCTCGCGGTGATCCGATGAGTGCGCACCGCCGGATCACCGACCCGGTCGAGGCGATGGCCCAGCGGGTCGCCGAACGGGTGGTGGACCTCGTCCTGAACGTGGTGGACCTGAACGCGCTCATCCAGCGGATCGATCTGAACGCCCTGATGGCGCAGGTGGACGTGAACGCGCTGCTGGCCCGCGTCGATGTGTCTGCGTTGCTGGAGCAGGTCGACGTCAACGCCGTGATCGCGCGGGTCGACACCGATGCCTTGCTCGACAAGGTCGACATCAACGCGGTGCTCACTAAGATCGACATGGACGTACTGGTCGAGCAGACCGACCTCGGCGCGGTGATCGCCAGGTCTTCCGGCGGCGTTGCGAGTGAGGCTCTGGATGCGGCGCGCAGCGGGGCTGTGGGGCTGGATCAGACCATCGACCGCTGGGTACAGCGTGCCCTCCGCCGTAAGGAGCCCGCTCCCGTCGCGCCGCGCGCACCGCTGAACGGCGAGGCCGCACCTGCGGCGCCACCACCTAACGCGCCTCCAGCACGGCCAAGCGAAGCGCCCACAGAGGCAGCGACACCACCGGAACCCAGCGAAGCGCCCGCGAGCGAGGCAACGACAGCACCGGAACCCAGCGAAGCGCCCGCGAGCGAGGCAACGACATGAGCCCCCGCCCGGCTACCGAGTCGGTGACCGCACAAGGCAACTACGCGGGATCGGTATCCCGCTTCCTGGCCTACGCCATCGATCTGTTCGCCAGCACCGCGGTGTACACCCTCGCCCTCGCAGCCATCTCCTACGTGGTGCAGATCGTGACCGGCGAGCAGGTCTCCTGGAATCGGCAGAACATCCTGGTCGTGGTCTTGTACCTGGCCTGGGAGTTCTTTTACTTCGGCTACTCCTGGGCGGTGAGCGGCCGGACATTCGGCATGGCCATGCTCGGCGTTCGGGTGGTGCGCGCCGACGGCGCGGCCGCGGAGCCGCGGCGCGGCGTGGTGCGCGCGCTGGTGTTCCCGCTCAGCTTCCTGCTGTTCGGCCTTGGCTTCCTCGGCATCCTCGTGCAGCGGGAGCGGCGCGCCCTGCACGATCTCATCGCCGGCACTGCGGTGGTCTATTCGTGGGACGCACGGGCCGCCCGGCTCAGGTTCCTCGCGCGCGAGGGCGAGCTGACCCGCATCCCCCCTGACGGGTGACGCCGGCACGGCCGCCGAGCGGTAACTCTGGCCCTGTGGACCGGGTACCGGGGTCCACCCTCTGCTTATCGACCAGGAGGAACCTGTCCATGACTACGCCCACCAAGATCGAAGTCGACGCTGCCACCGAGGAAAAGCTGGCCAAGCTGGCGATGAGCGACCCGGAAATGCTGCTTGCTGGCCTGGAGGCCCGGGCCGACTGGCAGGCCACCAGCGGCCTGGATGGCCGCACCTACTCGCTGACCAAGATCGCCGCCCTGATCGCGCTCGACGCGCCGCCGGCCTCCTACCTGTGGCAGGTGGCCAACGCCGTGGCGGCCGGCTGCACGGCACAGGATATCCTGGGCACGCTCATCGCGGTCGCGCCGCAGGTCGGCGGGCCGAGAACGGTCGCCGCCGCGCCGGAAATCATGGTGGCACTCGGCCTCACCCTGCCCGCCGAAGTGGACGGCCCGGTCGAGTAGGCCCGGACCAGCACAACTACGAAGGAGGCAGGTCATGATAAGGCGACGACGCCCATTGCTGCGCGCGGCCGCGGTCGGCGGAACCGCGTACGCGGTCGGCAGGCACTCGGGCCGACAGAGGGAAGAGGCGGCGCAGGCGGAGGCCGATCAGAATCAGCGCCTCGCGGACCTCGAACAGCAGCAGTACCAGCAACAGCAGTACCAGCAGCCGCCACCGCAGCAGGCCGCCCCGGCAGGGCCGTCAATGCTCGACCAGCTCAACCAGCTCACCGAACTGCACCAGCAGGGCGCGCTGAGCGACGAGGAGTTCGCCGCCGCCAAGGCCAAGCTGCTCGGCTGAACCGGGGCGCCCGGGGTGAACCCGGGCGCCCGGTTCGGGCCGGGGTACCACATAAACAGCCGAACGGGGGAGCAGGGGATGGCCAAGCCGTTCCGGGGGACCGTCAACGTCGACATCAGGGACTCGGTACCGGACTGGGCGCCGTTCGAGCCGCCCAAGGCACCCGACGGCGCGCCCAACGTGGTGTACATCGTGCTCGACGACGTCGGGTTCTCCGCCATGAGCTGTTACGGCGGCCCGGTCGAGACGCCGAACATCGACAGGATCGCGGCCGCCGGGGTCCGGTTCACCCAGTGGCACACCACCGCGCTGTGCTCGCCGACCCGGTCGTGCCTGCTCACCGGGCGCAACCATACCCGCAACTCGATGGCTTGCATCACCGAGGCCGCGGTGGGGTTCCCGAACGCCAGCGGCACGATCCCGCCGGAGAACGGGATGCTCCCGGAGATCCTGGGTGAGCTGGGCTGGAACACCTACATGGTGGGCAAGTGGCACCTGTGCCCCACCATCGAGATGAATCTGGCCGCGACGCGGCGCAACTGGCCGACCGGGCGCGGGTTCGAGCGGTTCTACGGGTTCCTCGGCGCGGAAACGAACCAGTGGTACCCCGATCTGGTCTACGACAACCACCCGGTCGACCAGCCGAAGACGCCGGAGGAGGGCTACCACTTCACCGACGACATCACCGGCAAGGCGCTGGAGTTCATCAAGGACGCCAAGGCGATCGCGCCGGACAAGCCGTTCTTCCTGTACTACGCCCCCGGCGCGGCCCACGCGCCGCATCATGCCCCGCGGGAATGGATCGAGCGGTACGCCGGCCAGTTCGACATGGGGTACGAGGCGATCCGGGAACAGACGCTGGCGCGGCAGAAGGAAATGGGCCTCGTCCCGGCCGACACGCAACTGCCCCCGCTCAACCCGATCGGCACGCCGCAGACCCGCACCGGCCCCGACGGCCAGCCGTTCCCGCCGCTGGATTACACCAAGCCGTGGGACTCCCTGTCCGCGGAAGAAAAGCGGCTGTTCAGCCGGATGGCGGAGGTGTACGCCGGGTTCTTGTCCCACGCCGACCACCACATCGGGCGGCTGCTGGACTTCCTGGAGGAAACGGGGCAGCGCGACAACACGATGGTCATCGTGGTCTCGGACAACGGGGCGTCCGGTGAGGGCGGCCCGGACGGGTCGGTCAACGAGAACCTCCTCTTCAACGGCATTCCGGATGACCTGCAGCGGAACCTGGTGATGATCGACGAGCTGGGCGGGCCGAAGACCTATAACCACTACCCCACCGGCTGGGCGATGGCGTTCAACACCCCGTTCAAGATGTGGAAGCGGTATGAGTTCAACGGCGGCACCAGCGATCCGTGCCTGATCGCCTGGCCATCGGTACTCGGGCACGGCGGCGAGGTCCGCCACCAGTACCACCACGCGATCGACATCGTGCCGACCGTCCTCGATCTGCTGGGAGTCGAGCCGCCGGAGGTGCTCAAGGGGCATGTGCAAAGCGACATCGACGGGGTGAGCATGCGGTACAGCTTCGGCGACCCCTCGGCCCCGTCGGCGCGCAGGACCCAGTTCTACTCGATGCTCGGCTCCCGGGCGATCTGGCACGACGGCTGGAAGGCGGTCACCACCCACCCGACGATCAGCGGCTGGAGCCACTTCAACGAAGACACCTGGGAGCTGTACCACACCGACACCGACCGGTCCGAGCTGCACGACCTGGCCGCCGATCAGCCGGAGAAGCTGCGCGAGCTGATCAACCTGTGGTTCGCCGAGGCGGGCGCCAACGGCGCCTTCCCGCTGGATGACCGGTCTGCCCTGGAGATACTGCAAACGCCGCGGCCGCAGCTGGCCAGCCCGCGCGAACGGTACATCTACTACCCCGGCGTGGCGGACGTCCCCGAGCATCAGGCGGTGAACGTCCACAACCGCTCCTTCGTCATCGGGGCGCAGGTGGACATTCCCGCCCCCGGCGCACAGGGCGTGCTGTTCGCCCATGGGGCCCGGTTCGGCGGGCACGCGCTGTATGTCAAGGACAACCGGCTGCACTACGTGAACAGCTTCGTCGGGATGTTCGAGCAGATGGTGGTGGCGACCGAGGACGTGCCCACCGGCGAGAACCTGATCCTGTCCGCGTCGTTCGACAAGGACGGTGAGGATCCGCCGGGCGTGTCCACCGGCATCCTGTCGCTGTACCACGGGGACAGGAAGGTCGGCGAGGCGCGGATCAAGAACCAGCCGGGCTACTACGAACTGGCGGGCGAGGGCCTGTGCGTGGGCCGCGACAGCGGCGCGGCCGTCACCGACGACTACCCCGGCGAGCGGCCGTACCGGTTCACCGGCGGGACCATCAAGCGGGTCGCGGTGGACGTCAGCGGCACGCCCTACGTCGACCTGGAGCGCCAGGCCGCGGCCATGCTCGCGCGCGAGTAGCGGCCAGGGGTTGCGGCAGCCCGGCCATTAGCAACGCGGCCGGGGCGGTCAGTACGGCATGCGGTCGTCGGCGCCGCGGAGTCCCTGGAGCGCCGCGCTGAAGGCCATGAGCCTGCTGCGCACCATTTCCGGCGGCGGCACGCGGGTGACGTCGGTGCCGCGCTCGGCGGCCATCACCGAGCGGACCGACTGAAGGGCGGCCAGCACGTCGGCGGTGCGCATGCGCTTGTCCTCGTCGGGGGCGGCCTCGCGCATCGCGTACAGCGCCTGCCCGAGGTCGTCCGCACGGCGCTGGATGTCGGCCCAGCGGGCGGCCGCGTCCGGCGCGACGAGCGCGCCCGGCGCCTCCGCCATCCGCATCGCGTCATACAGCGCCGACCCCTTCGCGTAGGCGTCGACGGAGCGGGCCTGCCAGACTTCCGCGGGCTTTGGGCCACGACGCCCCGACCGCGCGACAAGTACGATGATGCCGATCAGGACGAGCGCACCGAGCACGATCCACAGCCAGATGAGGTTGGACCCGGAACTGCTGCTCGCCGCCGGTGATTCGGCCGCGGCCGAGGTGGCCGGCTCCTGGGCGGTGGGCTGGGCGGCCTCGGTTTCCCGCGGGCTCCGGGTCGGCAGGCTCGGCACGCTCACGCTGGGCGCCACGCTCTTGATGGCGCTGCTGACCGCGCCGGTGCACCCGGTGACCAGCAAGCCGGCCGCAAGGGCCGCCGCCAGGGGAACCACGAGCCTCGCCCAGCGGCGCGGGCCACGGCGGCACGGGGGGCGTACTGCATGAAACGCACCGGCAAGCACGGCGCAAGCATCGCCTGGCCGCGGGCGGCGGACGTCACCCCCAGCGGGGGATCTGACCCTTGCTAGGGCAGGCCGTCCAGCGGATCCCGGTCGGCCTCGCCGGTAAAGGAGGCCGTGACCACCTGCTCGGGCCGGCGGGTTTCCATCTCGGCGAGCCGGGTCAGCGTGAGCCGGTCGGCCCGGGTCAGCGGGGGCTGGGTCACCGAGCGCGGCCACAGCCGGTACCGCAGCACCACGTTGATCTCCGCGGCCAGCAGGGTGGTTTGGGAGCCCAGGTACAGCCAGGACAGCAGGGTGATGACGATCGCGAAGATGCCGTAGGTGGGACTGGCCTGCGCCAGCCCCCTGGCCACGTACCAGGTGCCGATGAGCTGCAGCGTCTGCCAGAAGACCGCCGCGCAGATCACGCCGACCGCGACGTCGCGCGGGCGCAGCGGCTGGGCGGTGAGCACCATGAACGCGAGCAGGAACAGCCCCAGGTTGACCAGGAACGAGCCGACGATGCTGAACACCGTGGCGGCCACGCCGTTCGCGATCGCGGTGCCGAACGTGGTCAGCGCGGTGGACGAGAGCACCGCGAGGCCGAGCAGGCCGATCACGCCGAACGTGCGCAGGTAACGCTTGAAGATGTTCGGCCACCGGACGAAGGGGATGTTCCACACGGTGTTCATCGCGTTCTGCGCGGCGAAGCCGACGCCGAGGCTGCCGTAGATGGTGCCGATGATGCCGATGATCAGGGCGGTGTTGCTGCCTTCCAGCGGGTGCACCTGGGAGCGAAGCTGATCCCCGATCACCGGGATGCTGCCCAGCGCGGAGTTGATCATCTGCTCGCGCAGCGCCGGGTTACCGGCCAGCACGAAGCCGAGGATGGTGGCCAGCAGCAGCAACAGGGGGAACAGCGCGAACAGCCCGTAGTAGGCCATCAGCGCGGCCTTGCCCCCGGCCTGGTCGTTGCCGAACTTCTGCATCACCGCCCACGGGAACGCCAGCACGACATGGCGCTGCTGGAACCGGTCGATGCGGCGGACCTGCCGCTCGGGCCAGCTCACCTGTGGCGCGGTCATACGTATTCGCGGCGCCGCATCCAGGCGAGGGTCACCCATCCCCAGATCGGCGGCAGGTAGGCGGTAAACAACCGCTGGATGAACACTGCGGCCACGGCCTGGCTCTGCGGCACGCCCGCAGCAGTAAGCCCGGCGATGAGCCCGGCCTCGACGACCCCGAGGCCGCCGGGAACCGGGACGGCGCCGCCGATGATCGAGGCGGTCGTGATCACGACCAGCAGGGTCGCGAGGCTTGCCTGCTCCCCCACGGCGTGCAAGGAGGCCCCCAGGGCCAGCGCCACGAAAAGCTGGCTCAGCACCGAGCCGGCCAGCACGTAGAAGATCTTCCGCGGCTCGGTGGCGATCGTCTTGACGTCGGCCCAGATCTGCACCAGGCGCGGGCGGACGCGGGCGCTGGCCAGCCGGCGCAGCCGCGGGATCAGGGTGATCACGGAGACGGCGACCCCGACCGCGATGGCCACGATGACGATGATCCACACGGCCCGGCTCTCGCCCGACTCCTCCGGCGCATGGAAGGTCCCGGCGGCGAAGCCGATCGAGACGAGGAACAGCAGGCCCTTGGCCACCCAGCTGGCCGTCGAGGCGATCGCCCCCGAACTGAGCGCCGCCGTCGCGTCGTACCCCTGCCGCTGGAAGAACCGCACCCGGAGCGCGAACCGCGCGACGTCGCCGGCGACCAGCCCGACGAACTCGTTCGCGGCCTCGAGCGCAAGACAGCGGCCGTAGGGAAGCTGCCCCGGCACGGCCCCGATGAGCACCCAGGCCTGCGCCGGGACCGGAAGGAGGGCGAGCACGAACGTCAGCGCGACCCACCCCCAGCTTGCTCCCTTGATCACCGCCAGGGTGCCGGAGGCCTGGGAAAGCACCCCGATGATCGCCCAGACGCCGATCAGCGACCCGAGGCCGAAGAACAGGTTGAACCAGCTGATCCGCTTGGCCTCGGCCAGCTTCGGTACCTCGATGCCCACCGCGCCGGCCACCGCGGAGCGGAGCTCCGTGAGCAGTTCCTTGTGCTCCCGCAGGGCACCGACCGTGACCGGATCCAGCTCCGCGCGCTGCAGGTGAACCAGCGCGCCGCGGGCGGTCCCGGCGTCGAGCATCCGGCCTGCGGCCGCGGCGGTGCGCTCCACCCCGGCGCGCACCGCGGTGGCGGCCAGCACCGCGGCCAGGTCGCCGTCCAGGCGGCTGACCGGCGCGGGCGAGGACGACGACCGGAAGGACCGGATACAGGGGCCCTCGCCGGACAGCAGGATCGTGTCCCCTCCGAGCCTGCCGTGGGCGATGCCTGCCGCGCGCAGCCGGAGCACCGCGGCCAGGATCGCATCGAGGACGCCGCCGGGAACCGCGGTCAGGTCGGCATCGGCGAGAAGCGGGCCAGCGGGCAGCCCGGTGACGATCGCGGTGTCCCCGCTCGGCCCGAACCGGCCCACCGCCAGCACGTCCGGCACCCGGACACCGGCCCGGCCCGCCATCAGCGTCATATAGGCCTCGTGCTCGACGAGCAGGTCACGGCCGAGGATGAGGGTGGGGCCGGAATCGCGGTAGAAACAGAACCGCCACAGTTTGGCCAGCATCCGGGCGTCGGAGGCGTCGCGGCCGTAGACCGACAGCTCGACCGTCCCACCGCCGGCGTCCCGGCCGGTGAACTTCTCCAGCCCCCAGACCTGGTGCGGCGCCCGGGTAACCGCGGTCACGGTGACGCCGAGATCGGCGATCCCACCGGCCACCTCCGCCGCCGACGGCAGCCCGAGCGGGGACCCGAGGGCCAGGTGCAGCGCCGCGGCGACGCCCCAGCCGATGGCCACGCTGGACACCGCGTTGACCGGCAGTGCCGCACCGGCGACGATGCCGGTGAACACCGCGACCGCGATCAGGAACGACACCAGGCGGTGCAGCGCGCGGCGCAGGTAGGGCAGCGCGGTCGCTGCCACGGCGATGGTGACCGCGAGCTGCACCACAGGCCAGCCGGGATCCACCCCTGCCAGGGCCGCGGTGTCCGGCCGGCCCGCGGTGGGCCCGAGCGCGGCGCCGAGCAGCGCGCAGACGGCCCAGGTGGCCAGCCCGGCCACGGCGATCGGGCGGACCGCGGCCAGCCGCGGCACCAGCAGGGCGAGGGCGGCCAGGCCGGCCACCACGCCCACGGAGCCGAGCCAGAACAGCGTGGTGACCAGCCAGCTGAGCGCGGCGGGTGGCGGGTTCAGGGCATGCACGATGGCGATTTCGGCATCCGAGTTGGCGCGCATGACCGGGATCGAGGCCGCGACC
>Ga0306926_10001081_pt1 | contig 26924 bp, 20 predicted proteins | sample flu12Cox44000178_FD_203759 | JGI IMG/M metagenome (GOLD analysis project Ga0306926, IMG submission 203759) | Lab enrichment of tropical soil microbial communities from Luquillo Experimental Forest, Puerto Rico - flux8day.12C.oxic.44.000.178 (v2)... | ecosystem: Environmental > Terrestrial >...
CCGAATACCAGATCGTTCGGTTGTCGGCTTTCTTGGCAAGCGAGCGGTCGGAAGCCGCGCGGTGAAGGTTGTAGGCGGCCTTCGCCCGAGGAATTGCCTCGGACAAGATATGAACCTCCTCCTCCGATCCCGGCCGGGCTCCGAACAGGACGTCCACCATCTCCTCGAAGTTGAAAAGCCAGAACGGCAGCCGCAGATTGCGCGGATTGAGAACATATGCCTGCTCGCCGAACGGCCGGCCGTATTCGTTGTGAGCGTCAAGGATCAGAATGCGCAGGTTGGGACGGGCGCGTATGATCTCTGAGAGCATCAGCACCACGGCGCTCGACTTGCCGACGCCGGTGGTGCCGAGCACCGCGAAGTGCTTGCACAGCATGTCGTCGATATCGACGTAAGCGCCGATCGTGCTGTCCTGCTGAAGGTGTCCGATCGCAACTGCGGAAGCGCTCGACACGTTGTACACCAGCCGCAACTCGCGCGCTCCGATGGGCAATACGGGGTCACCGATTGCGGGATAATCGGCAACGCCGCGCTGGAATTGCGCGCTGCCTGCGATCTGCCTGATCTCGCCGACCAGATCGACGTCAGCCGTCGAGTGCCAGCCATGATTCTTTTCCAGCGCTGGAGCGTCGATCACGACATTGGTGATCACTCCCACCAGCAGCGATTCTCCGGTGGCGATACCCAGGAACTTGCCCACGGTCGCGCGAACCGTGCTTCGATCCATGGGGGGTCGAGTCAGGAATCCGACAGAGGCTTTCGAGCCTCGCACGGAAATGACCTGGCCGACCGTCTGACCTGCCGCTGGTGACGATTGGTCTTTGTGGCGCAACCGATCCACACTCAGCATCCATGCCTCGAAGTTTGAGAAGGTGTGGGATTCCCCACAGGCTTACCTGACAGGAGTTAGAGTCGGCTAAATTGACCTGGTTAACGGATCACTACCTGGCCCTGAAATGAACTCTTGCCGGTCAAGTGCGTTGGAGAAAATGGAAACAGCAATGGAGCACTGAAATGTGCGATTACAGCTTGATGCACGTCAAATCACGTCCTGCCAGCGTCGGCGACAAATTGCGAACGAGCAATTTCGGCACCGGTACGCGCGGATTCGCTGCACCGGACGATCCGACCACGGCAGTTTGCGTCCTGCCGGGCACGGAGCTCGCATTCGACACCGAGATCCGCGTCTATGGCGCCGCGGGGCCGACCACGCACAAGACCGCCATCTTCCGCCAGATCAACCGGTCGCAACCGCACATGCATCACGATGCCCTCGAGCTGCCGGACGGACAGACCCTTCTGCTCACGTTCCTGTGCGAAGGGCAGGAGGCGACCGTGCTTCAGCTGCCCGCAAAGCCGACCACCGAGGCAGAGGCACGCGCTCAGGAGCGCGCCGTATACGCCGGCTGAGCGCTGCGATCAGGCGCCGGTATCGCTAGCTTGATCCTCATGCTGAGGAGCGTCGCAGCGCAAGCGCTGCGACGCGTCTCGAAGCATGAGGTTTGCCTCGAACCAGGGCCGCCTCCTCCTTCGAGACGCGCGCACGCAAGTGCGTGCGCGCTCCTCAGGATGAGGTCTGTGCCAATCCTGTTTGGCAGTGTCTGCTGTAGCCGTGCTATTGCGGCTCGATGCCGGCTTCCTTGATCACTGAGCTCCACAAGCTCGTTTCGTCGGCGAAGAACTGCGCTGTCTCCGATCGGGCGGTGGCACCCGGCTCCAGCGAGATCCTGCGCAGGAGGTCAACGACCTCTTGCTCCTGGAGGAGGGTGACAACATCGCGGTTGATCGTATCCGCAACGCCAGGGGGTGTACCGGGCGGTGCGACCATGCCAAACCAGGTAATCGAGCGAAATCCCGGCAGCCCCGCTTCGGATATCGTGGGCACTTCAGGTGCGGTGCCGGCGCGCTGGAGATCGGCCACGCCGAGGAGCTTGAGCCTGTTTTCACGATAGAGGGGGACCGAGGTCGCAAGCGTATCGAAGAACATGTCGACGTGGCCTGCCACGATATCGGTCAGCGCAGGCTGGGCGCCCTTGTATGGCACGTGCAGCATCTTGATTCCGGCCCGTACCTCGAGCTGGGCGGCCGAGAGATGAGCGGTCGAGCCGACGCCCTGCGAAGCGTAGGAAAGCCCGCCCGGGTTGGCCTTGCCGTAGCTGATGAGCTCCTCGAGGCTGGTCGCGGCGAGGCCGTTGCGCACCGCAAGCACATTCGGAATTTTCGCCAGCAACGTGATCGGGACGAACCGGGTCGGGTCATATCCGGGATCGCGGTAGATCAGGTGATTGAACGAGAGCGGGGAGGGCGGCGCGATCATCAGCGTATAGCCGTCGGGCGCTGCGCGCGCCACATTGCTGGCCCCGATGTTCATCGCGCCACCGGGGACATTCTCCACAATGACTGGCTTTGACCATTTGCGGGTGAGCCCCTCTGCGACGATGCGGGCGAGCGTATCGGTTGTGGAGCCGGGGGCGGCCGGGACCACGATCCTTACCGTTCGAGCGGGATAGTGCTCCTGGCTACGACCCTCTGAGCACCATAGGGCAGAGCCGAAGACCGCAACGGCGATTGAAATGCCGGGCCGTATTTCACGGAAAGCGCGAAGCAAGCCAGCGAGCTGCGAGAACACCACGCGCCTCTTCATTTCTTTTCGGCTATGATGTTGTAGCGCATGATGACGTCGCCGGGCGTGGCGGCGCTGCGCGCAAGCAGTCCGAGGATCTGCTCGCCGGTGATCGGGCTCACGTCGATTCCGAGTCGCCGGGCTTCCTCGAGAAAAGCAGTATCGGCGGACATCGCCTTGAACGCGGTTTGCAGCGCATTCGCGCGCTCGCGGGGTATGCCGGGCGGCGCGGCGAACGGCAGCGCCATGAAGAATGGAAGCTCGGCGAATTCGATGAGCGCAAGCGCTTCGCGGTCGGGTGCGAGCTCCCGCCCAGTCGGCACGTCCGGAAAAGCGGCATGGCGGGTCGTACGCCCGAATGCCATGAGTGGGCGAAATGCGTGCCGGTCCCAGAGGTCCCGCTGGCCGGTGCGCACCGAGCTCAAGCCGATCATCTGGCCATCGAGCTCACCACGGGCCATGGCGAGAAACATCGGCGCCGCGCCGGTATAGCCGCGCACGACCTTGACGTTCAGGGCGAGCACCTCCTTCGCAATGAGCGCGAAGATCAGGTTGCTGGAGGCGGCATTGTCGGCGCCGAGCGTTGCCGAGACGCTCCCCGACTTGAGCTCGGCGATTGATCTTGCCGGATGCGGCGCGTTGACGAGCATGAGATAGGCATCCTCGGCGTAGGACGAGATGCTGCCCAGCCAAGTGAGCTTCGCCGGATCGAATTGCGCGTTTGGATGGCCCTGAATGGCGAGCTGCGGTACGGCGCGCTCAAGCTTTGCGATCACGGAGCCGTCCTTGTCGGCATTGAAATAGAGGCGATTCGCCGTCACCAGGCCGCCGGCGCCGGGGTTGTTCTGGACGACGATGTTGGGCGCGCCTGGAATGAAGCGGAAGAGATGGCGCGCTACCAGACGGGCGGAAATGTCATTGATGCCGCCCGGGGAGGTACCAACGAGCATGGTGACGGCACGACCCCTGTAGAACTGCTCCACCGGGTCGCCCGCGGCCGGCTGCGCGATCGACAGCCCGAGCGCGATGGCGCTGGCTCCGTGCAGAAGGGAAAACATCCGTGATGCGCCGGCTGGCCGCACTGCCTTGGCGCCCTTTATGGCAAAGCTGCAAGCAGGTGACCGAAACCCTGCCGCGGCTCGCGGACATGCAATCGCTTTTGGATCTCCCACACCCGCGCCGTCACCGGATGAACCACCGGCACCTCCAGATCGCGTTCAAGCGTCTCGATGATGTCGAGCGTGCGCCACCCGGATCCGAGCATGTAGATCGCATCGGCGCCTTTGGCCCGCAGAAAGTTGCGCTTGATATGGGCGTAGACCTGATGGCTCGCGAGCTCCTGCACCTTGCCGAAGGGTACGTCGATGCCTTCCATGGCGCGTACAACGAATCCCGCGTCGCGGAAATATCTGGCGAAAATCGCGTTGAGCACCGGCGGAAAGTACGTGGCCCCGACAATGGATTTCGCGTTCAGCGCGCGCAGCGCGTTGACGTGATTGCGGGCGACGCTCATGATCGGCGTGCGATATTTGCGTTCCCATCGCTTGACGATCTCGGCTTCCCGCTTGCGGCCCTGGACCATGAACGGCGGTGCGCCGTGCGGATGAATGAGATCGCAGCCGCACTCGGCGAGCACTGCGATCAGCTTCTCGTATTCCGGCATCAGCGTGCGGAACTCGTCCTGCGTGCCCCGACGCACGTTGAGGAACAGGGGAATGAGCCCGATACCTTCGGGCAGCAGGCGGACCACCTCCTCGGTCACGCCGGGCCGCAGGGTTGGGTTGATCATGCCGACGACACCGCGCCAGCTCGAGAAGCTCATGGACACCGCCTTGCCAAGCCTTTGCAGCAGGTAAAGTAGCTGCGAACGCCGTTGGAGAACAGCGAAAGCGAAGAACGCGCTACGGCTCGTTATTCATGCGCCGCGATACGTAGCCTTCGGCAATATCGCGGACGACCGCAGCGCGGTCGCGTTCGCCCGGTTCGCCGTAACCGCCGCCGCCTGCGCTCTGCAGCAGGAAACGCTCGCCCGCCCGCATCTCGTGGCGACCCGAAGCCTGCGTGGCGCGCTCCGCGGAAGTGCCCAGCCTGATGACGAAACGCGCTGGCGCACCGGGCTCCCCACCGGCAAGGCCGGAGGGCGGAAACCGGCTCTTGTCGTAGCGGCGAATCACGACGGCATCCTCCAGCAGCTGATATTCCCGCTGCAGGCTCAGGCCCCCGCGCCAGCGGCCGCGGCCGCCGGAATCCGGCACCAGCTCGAAACGCGTGATGCGACAGGGAAACTCGGATTCCAGGATCTCGATCGGCGTGATGTGCAGGTTGCTCAGGTGGGTCGCCGTTGCCGAGGTGCCGTCGTGGCCCATGCCACCGCCATAGCTGGAGCCCAGGATCTCGTATTGCATGCTGGACTGACCGCGCCGCCCCCTGGCCCAGGCGATTGTCAGCGCGCTTGAGGAGCCCGAATGCGCGATAGCTCGTGCCGGATGGAAGAAGGCAAGCGCCTCCAGGATGACATCGACCAGCTTGAGATTGACCATCTGATAGTTGGAAACCGCGGCCGGCGGTTCGGCATTGGTGATAGTGCGTGGCGCGAACGTGAGACGCACCGCCTCGCGCATGCCGTCGTTGAAATGCAGGTCCGACCCCAGACAGCCGATCAGCGCGTAGAACACGCAGGCTTCCACCATCGGCGGCCGCAGATTGACCGGCCCGCGCGCCTGCGGGTCGCTGCTCGAAAAATCGAAGCACGCCATCCCTTTCCTGATCGTCACGGTGACCGCAAGCTTTAGGGCATGCTCGATCTCGATGCCGTCGCTGTCGAGAAAGCTCTCTGCCGATGCCTCGCCTTCCGGCAGCGCCGCGATCGCCGCGCGCAGCTCGTTCGCCGCGCCGGAAAGAATTGCGGCAAATGTCTCGCGCAAGGCGCCAACCCCGAAACGCTCGCACAGCTCGCTCATCCTTCGAGCGCCCATGCGCGTCACCGCGATCTGGGCACGGATGTCGCCGCGCATCAGCTCGGGCTGCCGGCTGTTGTCGAGAATGATGCGTTCGATGTCGGTCTGTACGCTGCCGGCATCAAGAATCTTAATCGGCGGGAGCAGCAGCCCTTCCTGGAAAATCTCGGTGGCGTTTGCCGAGGTGGAGCCGGCGACGGCGCCGCCGACGTCCGCCTTGTGCGCGATCGACCCCGCGAATGCCACGATCTCGCCGCGGGCGAGCACCGGCGCCACGAACGCCATGTCGGACACGTGCGGCAGGCCGCCTTCATAAGGATGATTCGAGACGAACACGTCGCCTTCGTGGATGCACCCATCGTAGAGCTCGAGGATACGGCCGACGAGATGACGATAGACCGGCGCATGAAAGAACATGGGAGGCGCAACGATCAGACGCCCGGCCCGATCAAGGACGACGCAGCTGAAGTCGCGCGACTCCCGGATGATGGTGGAGTAGCCGGAGCGATAGAAATGGTAGTGCATCTCCTCGACCAGGCTCGACACCTTGTTGCGAATGATCCCCAGCGTGATGGCATCCATCGCGCGCCTCAGCCATCCAATTGCAGGACCAGATCGTGATACCCATCGACCTGGCCATGCCATCCGGTCGGGATGACCGTTGTCGCATCGAATTGCTCGATTATTGCCGGGCCCTTGACCTTGGCGCCCACGCCGAGGCGCTCACGCTCGTAGAGGATGGCCTCCATCATCGCGCCGCCGATTGCAATCCGGCGCGTCCCCTTGATTGCGCCAGTGTTTTCGGATCGTGCCGGGCTGTCGGCGCGGGGCGTGTATTTGGGAACCGCAACACGCACGCGCAGTCGATAGCTCACCACTTCCACCGGCCGCTCCTTTGCGGCGTGGCCGTGCATCTGCGCGTGGCGCTCATCGAAACGTGCGCGCGCCGCAAGCAGCGTCTGCGTTGTGAGCGAGCCGACAAACAAACCGTTGAGCGCCGTGCGCAGCTCGTAGCCCTGGCCAGCGTAGCGCAGATCGAGCTCGCGAACGAAGCTCGCCTGCCCGGCCTCGATGCCCTCGGCTTCGAGCTCTGCGCGCGCCTTCGTCTCCAGTTGCCGGAAGATGTCCTCGGCATGCTCGGCGGTGACCTCGGCGAGCGGCCGCAGCTCGGAACGGACATGATCGTGCACCACGTCGGTGCAAAGCAGGCCGAGCGCCGAGAACGCTCCTGGTCGCATCGGCACCAGGATGCGCCGCATTCCCAGCTCGGCCGCCACCGCGGCTGCATGCACCGCGCCTGCGCCGCCAAACGGCAGCAGGGTGAACGCGGAAAGATCGATGCCGCGCTTGGCCGCGAACACGCGGACCGCATCCGCCATTCGCATGTCCACGAGGCGTTGGATGCCGGCGGCCGCTTCGATGACCTCGATGCCGATAGGGCGCGCGATGTGGGCGGCAAGCGCGCTGCGTGCCGCCGAAAGGTCCAGCTCCTGCGCGCCGCCGAGGAAATAGTCGGCATTGAGATATCCGCAGACGAGATCGGCGTCCGTGACCGTGGGCTCCTCGCCGCCGCGGCAGTAGCAGGCGGGTCCGGGGCGCGCGCCGGCGCTGCGCGGGCCGACGTTGAGCACTCCGCCGCCGTCGATCCAGGCGATCGAGCCGCCACCGGCGGAGATCGTGGTCATGTCGAGGGCCGGCACGTCCACCTGCCTGCGCGCGATCACCGCCTCCGTCATTTCGAGCGGCGCACCGCCTTCGATGAATGCGATGTCGGCGCTGGTGCCGCCCATATCGAGGGTGACCAGGCCGGACCGGGCATTGTCACGGGCAAGAAAGGCGCTCGCTTGCGCTCCGGCGGCGGGACCCGAGAGGAGCGTGTGCGCGGTGCGGCTGCCCGCAATCGCAGCCGAGAACGGCATTACGCCGCCGTTCGACTGCATCAGGAAACGCCGCCGCGTCCTCAGCCCGGCTCTGTCCAGGCCCACACTGAGGTCGCTGATATAGCGGACCATGACCGGCTCGAGGTAGGCATTGATCAGCGTGGTCGAGAGCCGCGACCATTCGCGAATTCGTGGCAGGATCTCGCTCGACAACGAAACATACAGTTCGGGACATTCTTGCCGAATGAGCGCGCGGGTCCGATGCTCATGCGCAGGGTTCATGAACGAGAACAGGTAGCAGACCGCGATTGACTCCACCCCACGAGCGTTCAGCTCGCGCACCGCCGAGCGCACCGCATCCTCATCGATTGGGACGAGCACATTCCCATCGCAGTCGCAGCGCTCGGGAATTTCCCTGGTCAGGCTTTGCGGTACGATTGGAGCGGGTTTGGAATAGAAATAATCAAACAGGTTGCCCTCGCGCGCCTGGTTCTGCACCTCCTGCACGGCGCGGAAACCCTTGCTGATGAGAAGACCGACCTTGGCCCCCCGCATCTCCAGGAGCGCGTTGGTGGTGATCGTGGTGCCGTGCGCAAAAAAGCCGATCTCGGAGGCCGCAATGCCCCTGCCAATAAATCGCGCGATGCCATTCAGCACGCCATGGGCGGGATTGTCCGGGGTGCTTGCGACCTTTTCGATCAGCAGCTCGCCATTCTCGGTATCGAGCAGCACCAGATCGGTATGCGTGCCGCCCACATCGGCGCCCAGCCGATAGCGGGCGGCTTCCTCATCCCTGGCCATCGCTGCGCCACAGCACGCGCACATCGACCGCAACGGCCCCGCGTCCTGCTGCGCGCACCACGAGCGGATTGATCTCGATGTCCTTTATCCTTGCGCCGTGATCGAGAAAGAAGCGCCCAAGCGCAAGGGCGGTGCCGGCGAGCGCGGTGCGATCGGCCGCAGGTGCGCCTCGAAAACCGGCCAGCAGCCTCGACAGCTTGAGGTCATCAATCATCTTTTCCACGTCTCCGGGGGTGACGGGCAGGAGCCGCAAGGCCGTGTCTCTTGCAAGCTCGACCAGAACTCCGCCGGCGCCAATGAGCAGAAGCGGTCCGTACAGAGGATCACAGCGCGCGCCGAGAATGGCCTCGATCCCGGATGCCATCTCCTGCACCGTGAAACCTTCCACGCTGGCACGGGGATGCGTCCGTCGGGCGGCGGCGATGAGCGTATCGGCCGCGAGCGCCACGGCGTCGCGGTCGCGCAGATCGAGCGCAACGCCGCCGGCTTCGGTCTTGTGCAGGATATCGGGCGAGCGGATCTTCAAGGCGACGGGAAAACCAATGCGCGCGGCCGCGGTCGCCGCCTCGGCCGCGGTCGTAACGGCCTCGCTTCTCGCGAGAACGATACCGTATCGAATAAGCGTGGTTTCGAGGTTCTCCCGCGTAAGCTCGCTGGGCGAAGGAGAGGGCGAATGCGGGCTGCGGCCGCGGCGCTCGGCATGGAACCATAATCCATTGAGCGCGCGGACGGTCGGCACAATCCCTTGCAGAAACGGGATGCCGGCGGCCTGCTGACCGGTCACCTGGAGCTCGCTCACCTGCGAGATCACGCGACTGAACGCCACGATCGGCTTATCGGTCCTGCTCAGCAAGCCGCGCAAGGGAGCGACATCGCCCCAGCCCTCCGCCTTGCGCGGCATGGGCGCGGCCCAGGCCACCATATCGATGTTGGGGTCGGCGGCTGCCGTCGCGCAGGTATCGGCAGCGATTGCCATGGTGGAGGGAATGCCAACGTCGAGCGGGTTTCGCGGCGTGATGCCGGCCTGCATCAGGGGGAGCAGCGCAGCCTTGGTCGCCGGAGTGAAATCGGGCATCGCGGCGGTCTCGCTCTCCGCATAGTCATGGAGGAGGTCAACCGTCGCTCCCGAGGTGGTCACAAAGCCGATGCGGGGACCGCTGGGCAGGCGCCCGCCATCGAAGGCGAGCGCGGTCTCAACAAGATCATCGAGCGTGCGGCAATTGACGATCCCGTAGCGCTCGCACATGGCGAGATAGGCGGCATAATCGCCGGCAATGGCGCCGGTGTGGGACTGCGCGGCAGCCTGCGCGCTTGCGGTCGCGCCGCTTTTGATTGCGAGCACGGGCTTGCCCATGGCCAGCGCCCGGCCTGCCGCGTGCATGAAAGCGGCCGGACGCCGGATTCCTTCGATGAACAGCACGACCTGGCGCGTCGCCTCGTCGTCGATGACGAAATTGAGGTAGTCAGCAAGCCCGAGGTCCGGCTCGTTGCCCGACGTGATGCAGTAGGAAAAGCGCAGGCCCCGTTCGGCGGCGGCCTTCATCCAGAACTGGATCAGGCCCCCGGACTGGAAAATGCAGGCGACAGAGCCCGGCGCCAGCGCGCACAGTTCCGCGTTGGGGTAGCCGAGCACGCGCTCGCGATAGGAATAGGCGCCCATGCAGTTGGGGCCCGCCACGCGCAGGCGGCTTGCGGCAACGAACTCGTTGAGCCACGCACCGCGCTTGAGCGATTCCGGATCCTCACCGTCGCCGATCATGGAGGCATAGATGGTTGCCGATTTGACGCCGGCCGCCTCGGCATCGAGGAGGACGTCGGGCACCGCTGCCGCCGGCACGATGACCAGCGCGTGATCGACCGGCTCGCGCAAGTGGCGCAGCGAAGGATGGCAGCGCTGCCCGAATACCTCCCGCTGGCGCGGGTTGACGAGCTCGATGCGTCCGGGAAAGCCGAATTCGCGCAGGTTCCTGAAAATCTCGCTTGGCCAACGTGCCCGCTCGGAGGCGCCGACGATGCCGAGCGAGGTGGCCTGCAGTGTGCTCACCGCCGAACGGAACAGGCTGTCGCCGGGTTTTGCGGATTGCGGGGAATGCATGGTCCATTGCTACACTGAAGAAATTGCCTTGTAACCATGCCGCACGCGGCGGAAAATGCGAGCCATGCGGGACGCTGCGATCATGCGACGCGAGCATTGCCTGGCCGCGTGACAAATGAGCGACGACGCGCCGACACCTTGGCCCACCGAGCTGCGGCTGCACAAGGACCGCAGGATGCTCACGGTCGCCTTCGATAACGGCCAAAAATTTGAGCTCAGCGCCGAGTACCTCCGCGTGAGCAGCCCGAGCGCCGAGGTGCAAGGACACTCAGCGCATGAGCGCAAGACCGTTGCCGGCAAGAAGGACGTTGCAATCCTGGAAGTCGTTCCGGTCGGCAACTATGCCGTGCGGCTGGTCTTCGACGACCTGCATTCGACCGGCATCTACAGCTGGGACTACCTTCACGCGCTCGGCCGCAATCATGCGGCTAACTGGCAGGAGTACCTCGACGAGCTCGCCGGCAAGGGGCTCAGCAGATGATGGATGTCAGATCTCAGATGTCAGATGTCAGATGACAGACGCGAAGGTTTGCGCACCGAGACTCTGTTCTCTGACATCTGTCATCTGACATCTGTCTTCCCACCTTTAGCTTTTCCAGCGTCGCCCGGATCGGTGCGAACGGGCCGTATTTGTGCTGCTGCTCGGAAAAGCCGTCCGCGTAGGGGCCATGGGGTGCATCGACCGGCTTTTGCAGAAGGTCGGATGCCGCCATAAGGTTCTGCCATAGGACGACCTGTTTGCGTCAGGCTGCCTCGTCGGCCGCCTTCAGAGTGGGTATTTTCTTGAGCTCGGCCGCGAGCCGCTTCTCCTCTGTGGCCAGGTCATGGGTTCGCTGCAGGTTGAGCCAAATCTCAGCGCCATTGCCGCAGAGCTTGCCGAGCCGCAGCGCCATCGCCGGCGTGACCGGCGCGCGCTCCTCAAGGATCTCATACAGCGTCTGCCGCGAGACCCCAAGCAGTGCGGCAATCTCCTTCTTCTGTCGGCCAAGCGCCGGTAACACCACCTCGCGCAAGAGCTCGCCTGGGTGCATGGGCTTCAAGCCGCGCAGCATCGGATTGGTGCTCATCAGTGATAGTCCTCCAGATCGACGTTGATGGCATCCTTGTCGTCCCAGCCAAAGGTGATCCGATAGTTGCCGCTCGCCCATACTGCATAACGCCCCTTTTCGCGGCCCTTGAGGGGATGAAATTTGAGGCCCGGAATGTTCATCGCCTGCGGCGTCGCCGCTGCATTGAGAGTCAACAAAATTTGGCGAACCCGCTCATGGTTCGGGACGCTCAGCTTTGAGGCGTCGCCCGTTACAGCAAACTGACGTAACGCTCTTGATCGAAACGACCGGATCACAGCCGCCAAATGTAAATCGTCACCTGACGCGCGTCAACTATCGGTTGACGCGTCGGCTTTGGCGTGCGTCATCTGGCGTCCGTCTTCCGCCTTCCGTCCTCTCTCTTCAGCTTTTCCAGCTCCGCCCGGATCGGCGCGAACGGGCCGTATTTGTGCTGCTGCTCGGAAAAGCCGTCCGCGTACGGGCCATAAGGCGCATCGACCGGCTTTTGCAGAAGGTCGGGATAGTCGCGATCGAGCCCTGCCATGTGCGGTCGCGGCTGCGAGACCAAATAGGCGGCCACATCCCAGGCGTCCTCCACGCTCAGCTGTGGATTGAGATAGTCGGTGCCGTGGGGCATGTTGAAGTGAATGAAATTCGCCGCTGTGATGAGCCGCATCATCCCGGCGCCGTCATTGAAGCTGTCCGCGCCCCAGAGCGGCGGCATGACGTAGCCGAGGTCGACGGTGGGCAGGCTGCGGCGCACGCCCAATCCGTCCTGGCCGTGACAGGCCGCGCAAACGCTCATGTAGATCGGACGCCCGCGCGCAGGATCGGCTGCGCGGGTGAGCTCGGGCATCCTGCCAACGCCGAGACCGGGCACGGCAAGTCCGGGCGGCACGCCGGTCGACAGAAACCTGATATAGGCGACGATCGCCTGCATGGGCGCGGCTTCGGGCGGCATGGCGCGGCCGTTCATGCTGCGCATCATGCAACCGTCCACGCGTTCTTCGATCGTGATCTCGTGGCCGGAGCGTGCATTGTAGCGCGGATATTCGCCGAACAGGCCGAACAGTGGGATCCCGAACTTCTTCGTCCCGCCGTCGAGGTGGCAATTGCCGCATGCGAGATTGTTGCCGGCATAGCGATCGGCGAGATTTGGGACTTCCGGCCCGATCTGCGCATAGGTGGCAGTGATCACGTCGCGCCCGCGCCGCACAACGCGACCGTGCGCGTCATCGGGCAGCGCCCCGACTTCGGGAACGGTCCAGATTGCTGCCGACGATTTGGCCGCATCCTCTGCAGCAGTCGCCAAGGAAAAGGCTGTGCATGCCAGGCCAGCCACAACAGGCACAGCAAGAAGCCGAATCGCGCAAATGCGCCCTGCTGCCAAAACAGGGCGCGGCATAGACCCGGTCATAGACCCGCCCCTGCCGATGGTATGCGCGGTGTTGGGGTCTTACGACCCGGTGCCCTATGTGTTTGCTGCATGTGATGGCGCTCCTGTGATCCCACTGAGCTCGTTTGCGTGGTTGCGCCGGTGCCGGGCCACGGATTGGACCATCGATCTGCGTATGCCACCTCAGTCACCGGCCGGCGCCGCAGCGGGCCGAATTTTCCTTCCGGATAGCCGATCGGCATCAGGGCATACGTGTCCACGTCGCCGGGAATACCGAGAATTTCTTTGACCTCTTCCTCGTAGCGGATGTGATTGGTCGTGATCAGGGTTGCGAGCCCGAATGCGCGACAAGCCAGTATGATGTTCTGGACCGCGGGATAGATGCTGGCGCCGCGAATGCGCTGGGCATAGGCAAGCTCCTCCTCGTATCTCGCCTGCACTTCTGCCGGCAGGCGATCGGGGGGCGGCAGGCGCGGGCGCTGCATGCAGGGGACCAGCAGGACGGGAGCTTCGCCCATATGGTCCCACAAGTAGGCGCCGGAGGACATAAAGCGCCGGTATTGATCGGCGCTCATGTGGGCTGGCCGTTCACGCGCGGCGTATATGGCCTCGGCGAGATCGGATGCCTTGCGATAGACCGCGCCAAGCTTTGCGCGCTGCTGTGCATCGCGCACGACGACAAAGGACCAGCTCTGTACGTTTCCCGCCGAGGGAGCGCGGATGGCAGCATCAAGAACCCTGGTCAGAATCTCCTCCGGCACCGGGTCGCGCTTGAGACGCCGCAATGCTCGCGCTGAATACATGGCCTCGAACAGCGCGATCTCGGTCATTGCTCCCGGTTTCATGGGGATGTGAACCAACGAGCCTTACGACGCCTGGCCGCGGAACGCCCATCCGGCCATGCGCCGCTCAAGGAGAGCGCAGAATGCGTACAGCACAATGCTCATCGCGGCCACCAGGAGAAGGGCGGCAAACACCAGCGCAACTTGGAACCGCGAGGACGCCGCGAGCATGAGGAAGCCGATCCCCTGATTGGCGGCAACGGTCTCCGAAACGACGGACCCGATGAAAGCGAGCGTGATTGCCACTTTCAGCGCTGCAAAAAGGTATGGCAGCGAGCGCGGAATGCTCACCTTGCGCAGAACCTCGAGTCGGGTTGCGCCCAGTACCCGCAGCACATCGTGCATCTCAGGCTCGACGCTCGCAAGCCCGGTTGCGACGTTCACAGTGATGGGAAAGAACGAGATGACGAAGGCGGTGATGACGGCGGGCACGGTGCCGATGCCGCACCACAGCACAACGATCGGAACCAGCGCCACCTTCGGTACCGCATTGAAACCCACCAGCAATGGGTAAAGCGCCTCATAGATCACGGGCGAGCATCCGACGGCCACGCCCAGCAGCACGCCAATGACGATCGCAATCGCAAAGCCCACGATGGTGGTGTAGAGGGTCTGCAGGCCATTGACGAGCAACGGCTCCCAGAACCGCACTCCAGCCTGAAGAATCTCGCTCGGCGCGGGCAACACGAAGTCCGGCACCGAAAACAGCCGGCAGGACAGCTCCCAGAGCGCGAACAGCGCAATCGTAAGAAGCCAGGGCCGGGCTTGCCTCAACATGCCGGCGCTCATTGCGACCGCAGTTGCGCGATGCGCGCGCGCAGTTCGTTGACGATTTCCGTATAAGCGGGATCGAACGTCGTTGCGAGCGTGCGCGGTCGGGCTATCGCGATCGGACAGCGGTGGACGATGCGGCCGGGCCGTTGGCTCATCACGTGCACGGTGTCGGCCAGGAATGCGGCCTCGCGCAGGTCATGCGTGACCAGGATGGCCGTGAAGCGCTGCTTCAGCCACAGCTCCTGAAGGACCTGCCAGAGGTCCTCCTTGGTGAAGGCGTCCAGCGCCGCGAATGGCTCGTCGAGCATCAGCAGCTTCGGCTCGTGAATAATGGATCGACAGAGATTGGTGCGCTGCTGCATGCCGCCGGACAGTTGCCAGGGAAAGCTTGCCGCGAACTCTCCGAGACCGACCGCCTCCAGGAGCTTCTGCACGCGCGCCTCAAGATGTTTTCGATCCCGGCGCATGGTGCGCTTGAACGGCTCGACGATCTCGAGCGGCAACATCACATTGTCGAGCGTGGAGCGCCAGGGCAGCAGCGTCGCATTCTGAAATGCCATTCCAGCCCCGCGCACCGGCCCCTGCACGCGCCGTCCCTCCACGCGAATTTCACCGGTCGTGGGCGCAAGCAGGCCGGTCACGAGCTTCATCAGGGTGGATTTGCCGCAACCGCTTGGCCCCACGACCGCGACGAACTCGCCTTCTGCAACCATCATCTCGGTATTGGTGAGTGCCAAGAGCCCGCCGTAGCGCAGACTCACGTCGGCAAGCTCGATCATGGGCCGCGCGATTTGCGCTGGTTCCACGCCGGCCAATTCACGCTGCGTGGCAGCAATTGGACTTTCTGGATACTGTGCAAGCAAGCTTGACCTCTCCCGCATCAGCTCCAGCGCCGGGCCCCGACCTGCCCGGGAGCTTTTTCAGGCGATTGGCACAGGAAACGCCGGCTCCCGCGCGCATGTCTGCAAAATTGAGCTGCGCCATGACGGATGTAAGCATTTTCACCACTTGGCGACGCGGCAAGCAAGCGACATGCCATCCGGGATTTCCGCGCGGCACCTTGATGCCGGCCGCTCAATCGCCGAGCCCCGCGCCCCCGCTCCGAGCGTAGTAACGAATCGCGCCCGGATGGAGCGGCAGGAACGTGTTGCGCGCCATGTTCGCGGGAACGGTAGCGGCCGCTGCTGCGTGGACCTCCACCAGTTGCTCGTGATTGTCGAACACGGCCTTCACAGCACGAAAGACGAGATCGCTCGGCAGCCCCTCGTGCGCCACTGCAAAATTGTAGAGCCCCACCGTCTGATAGTTGCGGACGAGGGAGGGATAGGTTCCGGCCGCAATGAGCGAGGGCGTGAGCTCCGGCAGCGCAAGGCGCAATGCCGCAACCTGATCGGGCGTGAAGGCGACGTAGCGGACCTTGTCCTTGGCTTCGAGCTCGATGAATGAAGGAAACGGCACGCCCGCCGCGACCGCGAGCATATCGAGGGAACGCCCGTGCATCTGCGTCGCGAGATCGGACCAGTCGCCGAAGACGTAGCTTGCGGGAATCTTCAAGGCAGCAAGGAAGTCGGGAACATAGGCGGCGGTGGTGCCGCCATGCGGACCCACACCGATGCGCTTGCCGGCTGCTTCCGCGAGCGAGCGGATGCCGGAATCCTGGAGCACGAGCAGGTGAAACGGCGTGTCGAACATGGGAAAGATCGCCCGCATGGCGCGTGCCGGCTTGCGGCCCGTCCACGCGCCGCTCGCGTTCCAGGCATGGAGCGCAATGCCGGTGGTGACGAAGGCGAGCTTCGTCTCGCCGGCTTCGAGCAGCTCGATGTTCTGCGCGGGGCCTTCCGTGGGCCGCATGGTCACTGGCAGGTCGAGAGCGCGGGTGAGCAATTTCGCGAGCCCCTCGCCGTACACATAATACGTGCCGCCGGGTGAGGCGGTGGCGATCGTCAACTGGTCCGGCCAGTACGGCTCGCCGGATCTAGCGGGCCCGATGAGCGCGCCTGCGGCCATTGTCACTGCGCAGATGAGGCGGAGGCCAATTCTCTGCATGGCTAGTCTCGATGCTTGTCACGGCACCAGCGGTGCCGGCGGCGGCATCGCCTGCTCGGGCGCCTCGGCTTCCGCTTCGGTCTCATGCTCGAGAACCTGGCGCATGCGCGCCTCGTCGAGCGCGTTCTCCCATTTGGCGACGACGATCGTCGCGACGCCATTGCCGACCAGGTTGGTGAGCGCGCGCGCCTCCGACATGAATCGGTCAACGCCAAGGACCAATGCAATGCTCGCGACCGGGATGCTGCCGACCGAGGACAGCGTCGCCGCGAGCACGATGAACCCGCTTCCCGTCACGCCGGCGGCGCCCTTCGAGGTCAGCAGCAATATGGCGATGATGCCGAGTTGATGCCAGAGCGTGAGGTCGGTGTTGGTCGCCTGCGCGAGGAAGATCGCCGCCATTGTCAGATAGATGCAGGTACCGTCGAGATTGAAGGAATAGCCGGTCGGAATAACGAGCCCGACCACGGTCTCCTTGCAGCCGAGATTCTCGAGCTTGGCGATCATGCGCGGCAGCACCGATTCGGAGGACGAGGTGCCGAGCACGATCAGCAGCTCCTCCTTGATGTACTTGATGAACTTCCAGATGCTGAAGCCCATCAGCCAGGCGATGGTTCCCAGCACCCCAAATATGAAGATGAGGCAGGTGATGTAGAAGGACGCCATCAGATGGCCGAGCGAGACGAGGCTGCCGAGACCATATTTGCCGATGGTGAACGCCATGGCGCCGAAGGCGCCGAGCGGCGCTACCCGCATGATGATGCCCACCACGCCAAACAATGCATGTGACACGATATCGATCAGGTTGAGCACCGGCTTGCCGCGCTCGCCCAGCATGAACAGCGCAAAGGCGAACAGGATGGCGAAGAACAGGACCTGGAGAATCTCGCCTTCGGCGAATGCGCCGACTACGGTGGCTGGAATGATGTTGAGCAGAAACTCGACGGTGCTCTGCTGCCCCGCCTTGGTCGTGTAGATCGCGATGGATTTGGTATCGATCGCCTTGGGATCGACGTTCATGCCGGCGCCAGGCTGCAGAACATTGACCACGATCAGGCCGACGATCAGCGCGAGCGTCGTGACCACCTCAAAATAGATGAGCGCCTTGAGGCCGACGCGCCCCACGCGCTTGAGGTCCTCCATTCCAGCGATGCCATGCACGACGGTGCAGAAGATGATCGGTGCGATCAGCATTTTGATCATCTTGATGAAGGCGTCGCCGAACGGCTTCATCTGCTCGGCGACATGCGGATAGAAATAGCCGAGCAGGACGCCGATTACGATCGCCGTGATGACCTGGAAGTAGAGATGCGTGTAGAGCGGCTTGCGGCGTGCGACGGCGGTAGCCGCTGGTGCTGCCTGCATGAGATCCTCCCGACTGGCGCCTGCCGGCTGCTTGTGTGTGGCAGTCTTGTCCGTGTTGCGAGCTATTCTTGCACCGCTCCGCGGCGATGACCAGTGTTCCCTCGCTCGTACCTCCAGCATCCGGGTTGACTATTTGGCGCTTTTGGCTCGACACTCCTGTGCAACAAACCCAACAGCCGCGTAATGGGAGGAGCTCATGCTGGCGCCTACCGATATCGATACAGTCGAAACGGCGGAATGGGTCGACTCGCTGCGTGCGGTTCTTCGTTATCAGGGCGCCGAGCGGGCGGCGTTTCTGCTCGAAAGACTGACCGAGGAAGCGCAGCACGCGGGGGTGAGCGTTCCCTCCTCGCTCAATACTCCCTATGTCAATACGATTCCGCCGGAACGCGAGGAGCATGCGAGCTGGGACCGTGCCGTCGAGCATCGCATCCGCTCCATCATCCGCTGGAACGCCGTCGCCATCATCCTGCGCGCCAACAAGGAATCATCGGAGCTCGGCGGCCATATCGCGAGCTTCCAGTCGGCGGCCACGCTTTACGATATCGGCTTCGGTCACTTCTGGCATGCGCCTTCGGACAAGCATGGCGGCGACCTCATCTATATCCAGGGGCATTCGGCGCCGGGCGTCTATGCGCGCGCCTTCATCGAGGGGCGACTGAGCGAACAGCAGCTTCTGAACTTTCGCCAGGAGACGCGCGGCCGCGGCATCTCCTCCTATCCCCACCCGTGGCTGATGCCGGAGTTCTGGCAGTTCCCCACCGTGTCCATGGGCCTCGGGCCCCTGATGGCGATATACCAGGCGCGCTTTCTGAAATATCTGCACGGCAGGGGGCTGGCCGACACTGAGCGGCGCAAGGTGTGGGCTTTCATGGGCGACGGCGAGATGGACGAGCCGGAGTCTCTGGGGGCGATCTCGCTGGCTGGTCGCGAACGGCTCGACAATCTCATCTTTGTCATCAACTGCAACCTGCAGCGTCTCGATGGGCCGGTACGCGGCAACGGCAAGATCGTGCAGGAGCTCGAGGGCATGTTCCGCGGCGCGGGGTGGAATGTGATCAAGGTGCTGTGGGGCTCGAATTGGGACAGCCTCCTCGCCAAGGATTCCTCGGGCATGTTGCGCAAGCGCATGGAAGAGTGCGTCGACGGCGAATACCAGGACTTCAAGTCCAAGAACGGTGCCTATGTGCGCCAGCAGTTCTTCGGCAAATATCCGGAGACCGCAGCGCTGGTGAAGGACTGGACGGACGATCAAATCTGGGAGCTGCGCCGAGGCGGGTCCGACCCGGTCAAGGTCTATGCTGCATACGCCGCGGCCGTGAAGCACACGGGCGAGCCCACCGTCATTCTCGCCAAGACCGTCAAGGGCTACGGCATGGGGGAGGCGGGCGAGGGGCAGAACATCACCCATCAGCAGAAGAAGATGGGACTGGAGGCGCTGCGCAAATTCCGCGATCGGTTCTCCATTCCTGTCTCTGACGAGAAGATCGAGGAGATTCCGTTCCTCACGCTGCCTGAGAACGGTGCCGAAATGAAATATCTGCGCGAGCGTCGCGCGGCGCTTGGCGGGCCGCTACCCCAGCGGCGCCGCAAATCGCAATCGCTCGATGTGCCGGAGCTCTCGGCGTTCAAGGCGCAGCTCGGAAGCACCGAAAGCCGGGAGATTTCGACCACCATGGCTTTCGTGCGCATCCTCAACACGCTGTTGCGCGACAAGGCGATCGGCAAGCACGTCGTGCCCATTGTGCCTGACGAATCGCGCACCTTCGGCATGGAGGGCCTGTTCCGGCAGCTCGGGATTTTCTCCCAGGTCGGACAGCTCTACCGGCCGCAGGATGCCGATCAGCTTATGTACTATCGCGAGGACAAATCCGGGCAGATGCTGCAGGAGGGGATCAACGAGCCAGGCGCGATGGCGTCATGGATCGCGGCGGCCACGAGCTACAGCACCAGCAATGTGCCAATGATTCCCTTCTACATCTATTACTCCATGTTCGGACTGCAGCGCGTCGGCGATCTCGCCTGGGCAGCCGGCGACATGCGCTGCCGCGGTTTCCTCTTGGGCGGCACCGCCGGACGCACCACGCTCAACGGGGAGGGGCTCCAGCACGAGGACGGCCACAGTCACGTGCTTGCGGCAACCATTCCCAATTGCGTCGCCTACGACCCGACCTTCGCGTACGAGGTCGCGGTGATTATTCAGGACGGGCTACGCCGCATGTTCAAGGATCAGGAGGATGTCTACTACTACATCACCCTGATGAACGAGAACTATCCGCATCCGGCCATGCCCGCCGGCGCGGAGGAGGGCATCCGGCGCGGCATGTATCTCTTCCGCCAAGCCGAGCAGCGTCATGAGCCGCGCGTGCAGCTCATGGGCTGCGGGACCATCCTGCGCGAGGTGATCGCAGCGGCTGAGCTGCTCGAAAGCGATTTCGGCGTGGGCGCCGACGTCTGGAGTTGTCCGAGCTTCACCGAGTTGCGCCGCGACGGCATCGAGGTGGAGCGCTGGAATCTCCTGCATCCCACCGAGAAGCCGCGCCGGAGCTACGTCGAGCAATGCCTTGCCGAACGCAGCGGTCCGGTCATTGCGGCGACCGACTACATGCGGGCCTTCCCCGAGCAGATCCGCCCGTATGTCGCCCGTCGCTACATCTGCCTCGGCACCGATGGCTTCGGTCGCAGCGATTACCGCGTCGCGCTGCGCAGGTTTTTCGAGGTCAACCGCCACTACGTGACGCTGGCGGCGCTGAAAGCGCTCGCGGACGAGGGATTGCTGCCGGCGAAAGAGGTGGCATCAGCGATTGCCAAATACGACATCGATGTCGACAAGCCGGTGCCATGGAAGACGTGAGCTGACAGTGTTGGCAAGGCGCGGGAGCGCTTGGTCAGGGGAAGCGTGCCATGAGTGAAGTTGCGCAAGTCAGCGTTCCCGACATCGGCGATTTCAGTGACGTGCCGATCATCGATATCGCCGTGAAGCCGGGCGACCGGGTGAAGGCGGAAGACCCGCTGATCACGCTCGAATCCGACAAGGCCTCCATGGAGGTCCCGTCGCCCTCAGCGGGAATGGTCAAATCGATCTCGGTCAAGATCGGCGACAAGGTGAGCCAGGGCACGCCGATCCTGATGCTGGAAGTCGATGGCGCGGGCGCGAGTGCTCAGCCTGCGAAGCCCGCCGTGTCGGCGCCCCCGGCGCCCACCAGCGCTCCGGCGGGCGTGGCCGAGGTGCGCGTTCCGGATATCGGCGACTTCAAGGATGTGCCGATCATCGAGATCATGGTGAAGCCCGGAGATACGATCAAGCCGGAGCAGTCGCTGGTCACTCTGGAATCGGACAAGGCGTCGATGGAGGTGCCGTCGCCGCTCGGTGGCACCGTGCAGGAGCTCAAAGTCAAGCAAGGCGACAAGGTCAGCGAAGGGACTGTAATCCTCACGCTTGCGACAGGCGCGGCGCCGGCGCGGCTGGCTGCTAGACCCGCATCTGCCGCACCCGCACCGCACGCTCCGGCTGCCGCACCGGCACCGGTCGCTGCGGCGCCCCCCGCTGTTGCACCGTCAGCGAGTGCGCCGAGCATCCCGCAAGAAGCCTTCGACATTCCCTATGCCGGACCCTCCGTGCGCAAGTTCGCACGCGAGCGCGGCATTGATCTGCGCGCGGTCAAGGGCAGCGGACGGCGTGGGCGCATCCTGCCCGCGGATGTTGAAGCCTTCGCCAAGGCTTCCCCCGCTGCCGCACCGGCGCGCGCGCCGGCTGCAGCAAGTACGGGCGCGGGGCTTGATCTTCTGCCCTGGCCGAAGGTCGATTTTGCAAAGTTTGGTCCGATCGAGGCCAAGCCGCTCTCGCGCATCAAGAAGATCTCGGGTGCGAATCTGCATCGCAACTGGGTCATGATTCCCCACGTCACCAATCATGAGGATGCCGACATCACCGAGCTCGAGGAATTCCGGGTCAGGCTCAACAGGGAGATTGAAAAGTCCGGCGTGCGCGTGAGCATGCTTGCCTTCATGATCAAGGCGGCCGTTTCCTGCCTGAAGAAGTTTCCCGAGTTCAACGCCTCGCTCGACGGCGACAACCTGATCCTGAAGAAATACTACCACATCGGGTTTGCTGCCGACACGCCACAGGGTCTCGTGGTGCCGGTCATTCGCGATGCGGACAAGAAAAGCGTCACCGACATTGCCAGGGAGATGGGCGATCTCGCAAAGCTTGCCCGCGACGGCAAGCTCAAGGCCGATCAGATGCAGGGCGGCACGTTCAGCATTTCCAGCCTGGGCGGGATCGGCGGCACCTATTTCACCCCGATCATCAATGCGCCGGAAGTCGCCATCATGGGAGCGTGCCGCTCGTTCCAGAAAATGGTCTGGGACGGCAAGCAGGCGGTGCCACGCCTCATTCAACCGCTGTCGCTGTCATGGGATCACCGCGTCATCGATGGCGCGGCAGCGGCGCGCTTCAACGCCCATTTCGCGAGCCTGCTCGCCGACATGCGCCGTGCGCTCGTGTAGGGAAACAAGCGAATGGCCGATCTGATCGACGTCAAGGTGCCCGACATCGGCGACTTCAAAGACGTCCCGATCATCGAGGTGCTGGTCAAGCCGGGTGACCGGATCACGACCGAGGCCCCGTTGATCACGCTCGAATCCGACAAGGCGTCCATGGACGTGCCTTCGCCGCTTGATGGTGTTGTCAAGGAGATCAAGGTCAAGGTCGGCGACAAGGTGTCCGAAGGCTCCCTCATTCTCGTTGCGGAAGCCGAGGCGGCGCCGGCGGGAGTGTCGCCGGCGGGAAAGGTGAAGGGGGAAGGGCGGTCGACTGCAGAAGGCGCCCCGGTCGCCGATTACGGCGGCGCCGCCGGCGTCTACGAAGTGATTGAGGTGCGCGTCCCCGACATCGGCGACTTCAAGGATGTGCCCATCATCGAAGTCTCCGTGAAAAGCGGCGACAAGATCGAGCCGGAAGAGCCGCTGATCACGCTAGAATCCGACAAGGCATCCATGGACGTGCCCTCGCCCGCGTCCGGCATCGTCAAGGATGTCACCGTGAAGATCGGCGACAAGGTGAGCGAGGGCAGCCTCATACTCACGCTTGAAACCGGCATGGCACGGGAGGCGGCGCCGCCTGCATCAGGGCGTGCCGAGGCGCGCGGACCTGCCGCCCCTGCCCCGCTGGCTGCGCGGCACGACGGGGCGGCCGATGTCGAATGCGATATGCTCGTTTTGGGCGCCGGCCCTGGCGGCTATTCCGCCGCGTTCCGCTCGGCAGACCTCGGCATGAGCACGGTGCTGGTCGAGCGCTATCCGACGCTGGGCGGCGTCTGTCTCAACGTCGGCTGCATCCCGTCCAAGGCGCTGCTGCACACCGCCTCTGTGATGGATGAAGTCAAAGAGATGGCGGCACACGGCATCGCCTATGCCGCCCCCCAGCTCGATCTCGCGAAGTTGCGCACCCACAAGGAGAAGGTGGTCGGCAAGTTGACGGGCGGGCTTGCGGGAATGGCCAAGGCGCGCAAGGTCAATGTGCTGAAAGGGGTCGGGCGGTTTCTCGATCCGCACCATCTCGAGGTGGCGCCAAAAAATGGCGCAGGCCGCAAGGTGGTGAAGTTCGACCGGGCGATCATTGCCGCCGGATCGCAGGCCATCAAGCTGCCTTTCATTCCCGACGATCCGCGCGTTGTGGACTCGACCGGCGCGCTCGAGCTGCGCTCCATCCCGAAGACCATGCTGGTCATCGGCGGCGGCATCATCGGGCTCGAAATGGCCACGGTCTATTCGACGCTTGGCGCGCGCATCGACGTCGTGGAGATGCTTGATGGCTTGATGACCGGAGCCGACCGCGATCTGGTCAAGGTATGGGAGAAGAAGAACACCGGTCGCTTCGATAACGTGATGTTAAAAACCAAGACGGTCTCGGCCGCCGCGACGTCCGATGGCATCAGAGTGGTCTTCGAGGGCGAGAAGGCGCCGGCGCAGCCGCGGCTCTACGACATGGTGCTGGTGGCGGTGGGGCGCAGCCCCAACGGCAAGAATATCGCTGCCGAGAAGGCAGGCGTGGCGGTGAGCGAGCGCGGATTCATTCCCGTGGATAGGCAGATGCGCACCAACATGCCGCACATCTTCGCCATCGGCGACATCGTCGGCCAGCCCATGCTGGCGCACAAGGCCGTGCACGAAGGACACGTGGCGGCGGAAACCGCCGCCGGCAGGAACAGCATGTTCGAGGCGCGCCAGATACCGTCGGTGGCCTATACCGATCCCGAAGTGGCCTGGGCCGGCCTGACCGAGGAGCAGTGCAAGGCGCAGGGAATCAAATACGGGAAGTCGGTGTTCCCCTGGGCGGCTTCCGGCCGAGCCATTGCCAATGGCCGCGACGAAGGCTTCATCAAGCTTTTGTTCGACGTATCAAACCATCGCGTGCTCGGCGGCGGCATTGTCGGCACCCATGCCGGAGATCTGATCGGCGAGGTATGCCTCGCAGTCGAGATGGGTTGCGACCCGATCGACATCGGCAAGACCATTCATCCCCATCCCACCTTGTGCGAATCGATCGGAATGGCTGCGGAAGTGTTCGAGGGCGTATGCACCGATCTGCCTCCCGCCAGGAAGAGGTGACCCGAAGCGTGGGGGCAGGATAGCCCGCATCGGGGGGCCCACTCGCATCGGCAGGAGGGGCGAAAGCGAGAATGGCAGACGCGCCTACCAATGCGCATCGCATCATAGTCGTCGGCGGCGGGGCGGGCGGCCTCGAGCTTGCCACGCGGCTCGGTGACAGCCTCGGTCGCCGCAAGCTTGCGGACGTGACGCTGGTCGACAAGGCCCGCGGTCATTTGTGGAAACCGCTGCTGCACCAGGTCGCAGCGGGTACCACCGATCTGGACGTACACGAGATCGATTTCCTGGCGCAGGCGCACTGGCACCATTTCCGCTATCGCATCGGAGAGATGATCGGGCTCGACCGCGGCCGGCGCGAGGTGTGGCTCGCGCCCTATATCGATGAGGAAGGCCGCGAGGTCACGCCCAGGCGCAGCTTTCCTTACGACACGCTCGTGATTGCGGTGGGCAGCGAAAGCAACGATTTCGGAACGCCGGGCGTGCGCGAGCACGCGATCATGCTCGACACCTCGGCGCAGGCCAGGCGATTTAACCGCCGGCTGGTCAATGCCTACATTCGCGGTCATGCCCAACCCGGATCGCTGCGGCCCGAGCAGTTGCGCATCGCCATCATCGGGGCGGGCGCCACCGGCACCGAGCTTGCGGCCGAGCTCCATTACAGCACGCGCCAGCTGGTTGCCTACGGCCTCGACCGCATCGATCCCGAGAAAGATATCAAGATCACGCTGATCGAAGCTGCCGATCGCATTCTTCCCGCGCTTCCGGAGCGCCTGTCGCACGCCGCGGAGAAACTCCTCGCCAGCCTTGCCGTGAACGTGCGGACTGCCGCCCGTGTCTGCGAAGTGAGCGCGACCGGCGTGAAGCTCGTCATCGGAGATTTCGTTCCTGCTGAGCTCGTGGTGTGGGCGGCCGGCGTGAAGGCGCCGGAGTTTCTCGCCCACCTGGACGGGCTCGAGAGCAACAACATCAACCAGCTCCTCGTGCGTCCGACCCTGCAGACCACGCGCGACGACGACATTTTTGCTTTGGGCGACTGCGCGGCTTGTCCCTGGGACGGGCAGCAGCCCGTTCGGAACGTCCCGCCGCGTGCGCAGGCCGCGCACCAGCAGGCCTCACATCTCCTGCGGCAGCTTAAGCGTCGGCTCAATGGACAGGCGGTGGCGGCGTGGCGCTATCGAGACTTTGGCTCGCTCGTCTCGCTCGGCGAATACTCGACCGTGGGCAGCCTCATGGGCAACCTCATGGGCGGCAATATCTGGCTGGAAGGTCTGTTCGCGCGGCTCATGTATCTCTCCCTTTACAAGATGCACGAGCTCGTCCTGCATGGGCCGAGCAAGGTCACGCTCGAAACGCTTGCGCGCCTGATTACCCGGCGCACCGAGCCGCACATCAAGCTGCATTGAGCAATCGCGACGGATGCACCGCTCCGGCGCAGCGTGATTGGAACGGGTCGCATGATGACTCTCGATCCCTTGATCCTCTCGCGGCTGCAGTTCTTCTGGGTCGTGTCGTTTCACATTCTGCTGCCGGCATTCACGGTGGGGCTTGCCTGCTACATCGCAGCGCTCGAGCTCATGCATTTGAAGACCCGGGATCGCATTTATCTGCGCATCTCCGTCTTCTGGACGCGAATATTCGCGATCTCCTTTGGCCTTGGTGTGGTCACCGGAATAGTCATGCCGTTTCAGTTTGGGACCAACTGGAGCCGCTTCTCGGACATCACCTCGAACGTCATCGGTCCGCTGATGGCTTACGAGGGCCTGACTGCCTTCTTTCTCGAGGCGAGCTTCCTCGGCATCCTGCTGTTCGGGCGCAAGCTCGTGCCACCGTGGGCGCATGGCTTCGCCGCCGTGATGGTTGCGCTCGGCACGCTGTTCTCCTCGTTCTGGATTCTCGCCGCCAACTCCTGGATGCAGACGCCCGCCGGGCACGAGATTGTCGATGGCCGCTTCCATTCGCTCGACTGGATGGCGGTGATATTCAATCCTTCCTTTCCCTACCGGCTTTCGCACACCGTCACCGGCTTCCTGGTGACTACAGGCTTCGTCGTTGTGGCCGTGGCCGCCTATCATCTGCGCCATGGGCGCGCGGTCGAGGAATGCCGCCGCATGCTGTCGATGACCCTGTGGCTGCTCACCGTGCTGGTGCCGCTGCAGATCCTGCTCGGCGACATGCATGGGCTCAACACGCTCGAGCATCAGCCGGCAAAGATTGCGGCGCTGGAGGGACACTGGGAGACACAGGCCCCTGCGCCATTCATTGTCGTGGGATGGCCCGACCAGCAGGCCGAGGTCACGCGCTGGGCGCTCGAAGTTCCCTACCTCGGAAGCCTTGTCCTCACGCACTCGCTCGATGGAACGGTGCGGGGACTGAAGGAATGGCCGCGCGACGATCGCCCGCCGGCGGTGATCATTTTCTGGTCCTTTCGCATCATGGTTGGCATCGGGCTGCTGATGCTGCTCGTGGTGGCGGTTGCAGCCTGGT
>Ga0306926_10001083_pt1 | contig 26908 bp, 21 predicted proteins | sample flu12Cox44000178_FD_203759 | JGI IMG/M metagenome (GOLD analysis project Ga0306926, IMG submission 203759) | Lab enrichment of tropical soil microbial communities from Luquillo Experimental Forest, Puerto Rico - flux8day.12C.oxic.44.000.178 (v2)... | ecosystem: Environmental > Terrestrial >...
CGCAACGCAACCGCACGTTACATCGGAATTTCCAGGGCTATACCACAAAGGCTGGTGCGGACCTTTACGGGATGGGCATCACCGCGATTAGCGGCGTGCAAAACACTTACGCGCAAAACTACCGCGACATCCCAAGCTGGGAAAAGGCTGTCGAGGAACACGGCCTTGCGACCATGCGGGGCTATCGCCTTTCGGAGGACGACGTCATTCGCCGGGAGATTATCAGCCGCCTTTTGTGCCACACCGTCATCGTCAAAGACGAAATCTCGAAACAGTTCGGCATTGACTTCGACGAGTATTTCGCTCCAGAACTGGAACGGCTCAAAATGCCTCAGGAAGACGGTTTGGTGGTAATGAATGACAAGGAAATTCGCACCGCATGGCTTGGTCGCATTTTTATCCGCAACCTGGCCATGGTGTTTGACCCCTATCTCGAAAAGCAACAATTGGCGGCGCGCCCGCTGTTTTCGAAGACACTCTAGCCTCGAGGCTTCATTCGAATGCCGAACCAGGTCCAGGCACTCGTCGTGGGCGCGGGCATTTCCGGCCTGACCACCGCATTCGCCTTGCAGAAGGCGGGTATCGACGGACGCATCGTCGAGGCGTCTGCGCGTGCCGGCGGCTTGATTCAATCCGAACGCCGCGATGGCTATCTCGTCGAGTGCGGCCCGCAGAGCTTCAGCGGTAACGCCAGCCTCACGTCGCTATGCCGAGACCTGGGAATTCTTGACCGCCGCATCCTCGCCGATTCAAGGGCACCCCGCTTCGTACTCATCGATGGAGCTCTGCGGAACGTTCCCATGGGCCCTGGCTTGCTCGCTTCTCCCTTGTTGGGCCGGGGGACTAGAACCGCCCTTCTCCGCGACATTTTTGGCAAAAGCGCTGCGCCGGATTCCGACGAATCCGTCGCCAGTTTCATCCGGCGAAAATTCTCCGCTACTCTCCTGGATCGGCTCGTCGGCCCCTTCGTCTCCGGCATCTACGCCGGCGATCCCGAGAAACTGAGCCTTCGCGCTGCTTTCCCCTTTCTTTACGAAGCCGAACAGACCTCCGGCAGCGTCCTTCGTGGCGTTTATAAGGTAATGAAGACGAGGAAGGCAAAACACGGCGCTCCCCCCCGTGAGAAGCCGACGCTGCAAACCTTCCGCGACGGAAACGACACTCTAGTTCGCGCGCTTGCCGAGAAACTAGGGGCGTACCTGTCCCTCGAAACAGAAGTAATCTCGATCCACCCCCTGGACGCAGGCCGCGAACCGAAGTCACCGCGGTTCCGCGTTGGTTTGCGAACTCCAAGCGGCGAAGAATTCGTGGAAACGGAACGGCTGGTTCTTGCGGTTCCAACAGACAAGGCGGGAAAACTTCTTGCGCCACTCAACCCTGCGTTTGAATCCCAGCTTTGCACGGTCGATTACTCCGCAGTTGGCGTGGTTTCGCTCGGCTACCGCAAGGAAGATGTGGGACACTCGCTCGCTGGTTTCGGTTTTCTTGTGCCGCGTTCTTCGGGATTGAACGTGCTCGGCACCGTCTGGAATTCTTCACTGTTTCCTGGCCGCGCTCCCGAACACCACGCCTTGCTGACGAGCTTTGTCGGCGGGGCAACCAATCCGGAAGTCATAAAACAGCCCCCCGACAAGCTGGTTGCACTCGTTCATCGCGAAATCAAGCCGCTGATACAGCTACGCGAAGGCCCTATATTCTCGAATGTCAGCGTCTGGCCGCGCGCGCTTCCTCAATACAACCTCGGCCACACTGCCCGCCTCGGAGCGATCGATAAACACCGCGCTGCTTACCCGGGCTTGTACTTCGCGGGAAACTATCTCAACGGACCCGCGATTGGCACCTGTGTCGAGCAAGCCCTCAGGGTCGCCGACGAAATCCGCGTCAGTTTCGCAAACTAGTTCGCCCTGACCGTGGCGGTCATTGACCGGACCTTCCGGTTAGCCCTTGCGTCCCCGCCGGTGCGCCAGCCGGATTTCCCTTCTTTTCGCCGCTTCCCGCCAACGGCGTCGCTCCGCGCCGGTCTTGACGATAAGCGGTGGCACCGGTTTCGGCAACCTCGTACGTTCATCGATGGCCACAAACGTTACGTAAGCCGTCGTCGTCTGCTTTCTCTCACCGGTCAGAATATTTTCCGAGAGCACTTCTACTCCAACTTCGAGCGAAGTATGAAACACACGATTGACCTGGGCTTTCAACATCACGATCTCACCTAAACTCACCGCATTTCGAAAGTCAATGTAGTCGACCGACGCCGTCACCATGTAACTGTTGGCGTGCCGGCATGCCGCCATGGCCGCAACGATATCCACCATATGCATCACGTGGCCGCCCAGCAGTTTTCCCAGTGCGTTCGTCTGTGCGGGCAGCACGACCTCTGCCATTTCAGAAGCCGATTCGCTCACGTGTTTGCCCCTCAACTGCTTCGCTTCTGATTCCGTTTTCTTCGGTTTCGCTGGCTTACTCATCTCAGCCCTCTTTACCACTGCTTTGGACGCCTTCCGCTCCCTCGTATAATACGAGACGCCCCTATGACCGAACAAAAGAAAACCCGCCGTCAAAAACTCGAAGAATTCCTTGCACAAAATCCAAGTGACGCCTTCTCTCGTTACGGCATTGCGCTTGAATGCGTGCGCGAAGGCGACCTCGCCGCGGCGGAAGTCCACTTCCGCGCGCTCCTCCAAAGAAATCCCGACTACGTTCCGGGCTATCAGATGTATGCGCAGACCCTGGCGCAAAACGGTCGCGGCGAGGACGCGAAAGCAATCCTCGTCCAGGGTATTCAAGCCGCCATTCGTCAGGGGAACCAGCACGCCCGTTCAGAAATGGAAGGCCTTCTTCAAACGCTGTAGGCGCAGAGCTGCAGTGAGGTTCGCATTTATGGTCCTCCTTATTCCTCAAAAGCTTGCACTGAGCCGCATGAAGCAACTTCGCGACGGACTGATTGCATTACCGGAGAACAGCCCCTGGAAATCGAGGACGTTTAGGCGCTCATTCAAGTTCTGCGCTAGCACCTGAAATCGCAATATCAGGTGATCGCTTTGGTAGACGTTAGCGCCGAGCGCGGCGTTAATCGAGAGTGATGGCCGAACTCTTCCGCGCTCAAAATTCAGCCGGTCAACAACCGCTTGCCCATATTGGGCGACGGCATCCGCATACGTACCGGTGTAACTGAACGGGAGCCCGCTGCCATAGTCGACGCCTGCTGCGATCCACACTCGCGGGCTAATCTGGTACTGGATTCGGCTGCGAACCGTATTGCGCTGGTCCTGCGAATCTGCAAAATGACCGCTCACTTGCGTCTCCGAGCGCGTGGCTTCATCTCCCAGGAAGAGCCCTCCCGTCACGGGCAGCCAAACATTTCCGACGGCATAGGAATAGCTGGCGAACCCCGAAAAACCACGCCAGTTCGGGACTTCTATCTTGCCTTCTGCCCCATAAATGACCCCTCTCCGGAACGCAATCGGGAAACTCACCGCCGTGCTAAGCAACTGGTCGTCGTCGGCAAAGTTATTCACCTCGCGCCGGTAAACGTTGGCGTCAAACCTGAGGTTTGAAAACAGCGCCTTTGTCAACCCGATCTCATAATAATCTCCGTGCGACGGCTCCACCGCAAGCCGCAGGACATTTGGGTTTAGCGAAATAACTTCGGGAGAACTGGCGAGCAGGATGTTCTCAAAATCCGGCGTCTGGAAAATCCGGTCGTATGACACGTGCACCAGAAGATTGGCCGGTGCAAAAAAGCGCGACACCGAAACGCGTGGGCTGAAGGCATTCTGATTCACCAGCAGTTGATAGTGATCCCAGCGGACTCCGAGACTGGCCGTCCAGTTTCCCAGTCGAATCACGTCCTGAACAAACGCCGCCTGCTCGAGCGCGGGGCGACTCCCTGAAAACGAGAACGTGGTAGGAGTGCCGGGATCAAAATACGAACTATTGGTGATCACATCGCTGAAATTCTCGTGCAGAAATGTATTATCCGACTCCACGCCGATCTTCCATTCCTGCCGGCCACGGTGCACCGACACCGTGCCCTTGAAATACACTTCCCGGAAGTAATTGTTGAGAAAAGCGATGATCGGCGTCGAAAACGGATTTGACCTGAGTCCATCCGCGTTGTCGCGCACCATACCGTGCAAATCCATGACTACATCCGACGAAAAGATGTGTTGGTACCCCGCCATCCCAAGCGTTTCGAAATTGTTCCCATTCTGAAGTTGTCCGGCTGCTTCCTGGATGATCTCGTTGGGAATTTCGTAGCGGGAGAACTCGTGGCGTACAGAAAGCGTCAGCCGGTCGCTCGCCGAAAAGTCCCGTTCATAACGCGCGGAAAAACCGCCTGTCGTGGCCTGATTGGTAAAATTGTCCGGCACGACCGGGTTCAGGTAGTGGCTCGTCGCGTCTCCGCTTGCGCTCACACCAAGCGCGTTTTTGCCCCATCCGTATTGCACCTGGCTGAACGCGCCCACGGTGTCAAAACTCCCTCCGGAAACGACCACCTCTCCGTGCAATCCGTTACGCACCTCCCGAGCTGTATTTACCTCTACCACGCCGCCCATTTTCCGCCCGTACTCAGCGGGAAACCCGGCGGTGTAAAGGGTCATCGACTCGACGTCATCCGCTTTTATTTCGGGCCCGAAACCTGGCGACCGATTATCGGTTAGCGGCACGCCATCCACAATAAATTGCGTTTGGTATTCCGAACCTCGCGGATGAAGCACGGCATTGCCTTCATAGATCCACCCCGGCTGAGAATTCACGAGTTCCTGCAACGACCTTCCCGGCAAAGACTCCGCTCTCTGTTCGATGGTTTCTGCGCCAAGCTGGTTCACCGCGCCCGACCGGCTCGGATCAATTAGAGTCCCGGTCATATTCACCGTGACTGTCGACGCCACGCTCGCCAGGCGAAGCCGAATCGTGTGCTCCACGGGAACGGCGGAACGCACCTCAAGTGAGCCAGAGTATTCCGCGAAGCCCGACGCTTGGGCCCGCACTTGATAAACGCCAAACGGCAGGTGCTTCGCGACGAGCATCCCCGCCTCATCGCTCGTTTGCGCACTGAAGTACTGGTTGGCGTCACTGCGCATTTCGACCGTCGCTTTCACACCAAGGCTCTCCGGGTCTTCCACATGCAGCCGCACTTCACCTGTCATGCTCTGTGCGCGAACTGCCGCCGCGGCCAGACAGCACGCCACGAACATCATACTGAGACGTGCATTCACCAGAGGGTGCCCCTCCACTACGCTCACGAAACAGTTTAGCTTTAACTCCGCCCCGCCATTGACCCGCAATCAATTCATGTGGTGCAAGAGCCAATCAACTGGGGCCACAATTGGGCGGTGTTGAGAGAGTTTAACGGCGGCCCTTACGAGGGCGCGTCTTGGCGGCAAAACCTGCTCAATCGGGCTCCGAACTGGGGTGACAACTGGTGCGGGAGAGAGGACTTGAACCTCCACGGGTGTTACCCCACAAGATCCTAAGTCTTGCGCGTCTGCCAGTTCCGCCACTCCCGCACAATGCGTAAGTGTATCACTAGGAAGGCTTTTGGTTTTGCTCCTGTTTCTGCTCGGCATCCTCTTGAGGCTCAACTATGAATGATCTATGAATTGAGCCCGAAAGTGCGGCCTTTGCACCTTCCTCGATCTTGCGGGCTGCATCCTGAATGTCTGCCTCAGAGACGATATTGTACCGTGCGAATACGGAGTCCGTTTTGTGGCCCGAGATAGTGCGCGCGGTTTTCTGTGGAACGCCCCTGCGAATCATGTTCCGTACCGCCGAGCGGCGGAAGTCATGGAATAGCAAGCCGGGCACTACCGCGGCCAGCGATTTGCAATTGTGAGATTCAGAGTCATGACCCTTTTGCGGGACTGAGTTTTGCCGAAATAGTGATCGACTCGCGCTACTCACATTCTAATCGCCCGAAGTCCGCCGCGTATTGCCCAAAAGCCCGCTAGACAATTTTTTGGTAAACAGGAGGGCTGTTTCTCGGCGTAGAAGGCCAGTTGTACCGTCTTTCGTCCAGCCCGTCTCCTGGGCAATTTCGCTCCATCACCGCCCGGCGCGCCGCGACGCAAACCGCCTGAACAATGTGGACGAGGAGTTCTAAAGGTTTTACAGCAATATCGCAAGGCTCAGCGCGAACGAGTATGCGGCGAGTTGCTGGAATGATCGACTTGCGTGCAACCCAACCTGTCATACAATCACGCCGTGCCAGCCAAGGAACCCAAGCGCGAGTTCAAAGTCGGTGACAAGGTCCGCGTGAATCTGCACCACGGGAGAATCGAGGATGCCGTCGTACGCGCCGTGATTCAGGACGATGATGGAATCAAACTCCAGGTGGATGTTGTCGGCCTGGACCTCACGGCGTTGATTGATCCGCGGCAGGTTGTCGAGTGAAGTTGCCTTACTGGGAGGTGCTGGCCTATCGAAGTGAATTTCGCTCGAATGGTCGTATGCTGAAACCATTTTCGATCAAGTGGTTGTAAGGTCGGTCGGGGCTGGGAAACTCCTAGGACCACATACTTGCGCACCCCGAAACCTTTGGAAGACCTGCGCGACTTAGAAACTTGGTGCCAGCCCCCAGTTATGACATGGCACCGGTTGTCCGGCGGGTTATCAGAATAGACAAAATTGGTAACATTCCCACGAATCTCTCGCTAAACTAACAACAAGCATAGCTATTCCGCGACCAAGCCAGACCTGAGATCGCATCGTTACAAAGAACGTACTGCCCGGGAGTGGGTCTATGGTACTTCCACGTTTCCTTCAGTTCCCTAACGTTTTCCTGCAAGTTGCAGTTCTCGTTCTGGCATCCGCTAGCCTGACGCTCTCGAGCGCAGTGCTTGCGCAGGAAGGTACGTTCGTACCTACCGGAAGCTTGAATGCCGGCCGTTCTTCCCACACGGCTACGCTGCTGAACGACGGAAAGATTCTGATTGCCGGTGGCTCGACCCTCAGCGGCGGCACGCCCATGGCTAGTGCTGAATTGTATGATCCGGCAACCGGAACGTTCAGCCCTACTGGGAGCCTCAATACGGCCCGCGAAGGTCATACAGCGACACTGCTGAACAATGGAACGGTTCTAATTGTGGGCGGAGCGGAAACGGACAGCGGCGGCTACCTGGCTAGCGCTGAATTATATGACCCGGCCACCGGAACGTTCAGCCCTACTGGGAGCCTCAATACGGCCCGTTATGGTCACACCGCGACACTCCTGAACAATGGAATGGTTCTTGTGGCGGGGGTTGAGAGCAGCTTCAGTGGCGCTACGGCCGAGTTGTACAATCCTGCGACCGGGATTTTCAGCCCTACTGGGAGTATGAACGGCGACCGCGCTGGTCATACAGCCACTCTATTAAACAATGGCATGGTTCTCGTCGCAGGAGGCTATTCTGGCACTCTCAATTACTCCTTGGCTAGCGCCGAGTTGTATAACCCCACAACGGGGACCTTCAGCCTTACCGGAAGCATGAGCGCTGCTCGCGAGGATCACACCGCGACACTCCTGAACAATGGAATGGTTCTTGTGGCGGGGAACTATTTATTCTATGGGGATTCTACTTCGGCTAGCGCTGAGTTATATAACCCCACAACCTCGACTTTTAGCCCGACAGGAAACATGAACGCCAGCCGCGCCAGGCCCACAGCGACGCTTCTGAACAGTGGAACGGTTCTAATTGCGGGCGGCTATGGCGGAGCGGGGAATCTTGTCGCCCTAGCGAGCGCCGAGCTATATGACCCCACCACAGGCACTTTCACCCCTACCGGAAGCCTTAGCACCGCCCGCCAGGGTCACACAGCGACACTCCTGAACAACGGAACGGTCGTTGTCGCGGGAGGATATAACGGCACCGCGCTGACAAGCTCCGAATTATACGTGCGATTCCTTCTGTCTCCGGCGAGCCTGTCCTTCTCTAGCCAACCTGTCGGAACCACCAGCGCACCCCAAACCGTGACTCTAAGCAATAACGAATCTGCAGCCCTGACCATCGCAAGCGTTTCGATAAGTGGTGCGAACGTTTCCGACTTTACCGAAACCAACAATTGCGTTGGAAGCTTGTCGGCAGCAGCCAGCTGTTCTATCAATGTGACCTTTGCGCCCACTGCGGCAGGAAACCGAACCGCAAGCGTGGTTATTGCAAACAATCGTTCTGGCAGTCCCGTGCCTGTACCGCTGATCGGCACGGGCGTCCCGCCAGCGCCAATTGTGAGCCTATCTTCGACGAGTGTTGTGTTTGGGAATCAGCCTCTCGGCACTACGAGCGCCGCACAGAATGTGACCTTGCGTAATGTGGGGTCCACTATCCTGAATATTCAGGCAGTTGCTCTCGGAGGCTCAAACTCTGGCGACTTTGCGATGGCAAACGGTTCCACATGCGGCAGCGGTGCCAGCGTTAACCCCAACAGCTCTTGCGTCTTTCAAATTACGTTCACACCTACTAATTCGGGATCTCGTGGTGCGACCGTGGGCCTAACAGACAACGCGGCGGATAGCCCTCAGACGATTAACTTGATTGGCACGTCTATCCCCACTCCCCTAGTATCGGTATCTCCTTCGAGTATTTCTTTCCCTAGCCAATATGCCGGTACGTCCGGCCTGCCGCAAAATGTGACCGTAACAAATAACGGGGGTTCTCCGCTCAACATCACTGGCGTAACAGCCAGCCCATCTGACTTCGGAACGCTGAACGCCTGTGGAAGTAGCCTGGCCGCCGGAGCGAGTTGTGTCATAGGTGTGTTCTTCGACCCGACTGCAGGCGGCAGCAGGACTGGGACAATGACAATTAACGACAATGGGCTAGGCAGTCCCCACACCGTCGCGTTGACTGGAACAGGGCAAGACTTCTCGATGACGTCTCCGGCACCAATGGTCACTGTCAGCGCCGGTCAGACCGCAACTTACCCGGTTTCCGTTTCATCGGGCGGTGGCTTTAACCAGACAGTGTCCTTTAGCTGCACAGACGCTCCATCCCTGTCCACCTGTAGCGTTTCCCCAAGTTCCGCCACACTGAACGGAACGAGCGCTACTTCCCTGATGATCACTGTCTCGACTACCGCTGCCGCAATCGTTTTTCCTGATTATCCGAAAAGTGGCCCGCGCAATCCTGTCAACTATTGGCCGTTGGTTCTCGTTTTGGCCGTATCGGCGCTAGCGATGGTTAAGCTGGTTAAGCAGGGCAGGCAGAGGAGAAATTCTCTTGCCACAGTGTCTCTGCTCGCTCTGACAATCTGCATCGGATTTGCGTTGGCAGCTTGCGGTGGTGGGGGAAGTTCAAAGCCAGGAACGCCGGCCGGCACCTATTCGCTCACAGTGACCGGAACCTTCAACTCTGGCTCGACAACGTTGGCGCACAACACGAAGCTTACACTCGTGGTGCAATAGTCCGTGTCGACCACTTTTCCTTGTATCTGCTTGGGCAGTCCTGTCCGTCATCGACTGTGAACACGATCAGTCAGTTCGGCTAACTCCATGAAGATTCTCCGCCGATTGTCCAACCCGTTGCCGTTCTCGTGTCTAACCTGCGCCCCAATCAGGACAGAGGCATCTGTGCGACGAACGTTTCTCCATTCCTAACTGGCCGTGTGTCCACTTTACTGCTTTTTCTTTCGTTCGGGCCTTGTGCCGGAAAGACGGGCCGAGAAGCAAGCGTGCTTTGGGCTGTGTGGACTAGCTCAATCTTCACTGCTCGATGGTCCAGCCCCTGGGGGCGAGACTAGGTTCCCTAACAGTCCCTTTCTTGGGCGTGGACCTTAGCTCGACCGTCCCAGCCAACCCTAGAACCCAAGGCTGCCTCCGAGTTCGAGGAGTTGGTACATCAGATTGCACATCTAACGCGCCGGTTTTAGGCCAATGGCATCAGCAAGTTGCAGGCGGCTATGTATGAACTATGAATGACTCGGAGGTCGAAAAATGGCGAAAAACCTGAGGATTGAAAGCACGACAGCAAAGCCGAGCTCGAAATGGTCACCTTCGCGCCCTACAGTACGGTTGCCATAACGGTTTCGACAGCACATCAGCCGGTCCGAACGAAGGACGGCGGCACGGAGCACGCTCCGGAGGACGTGCAGAATCTTTCGGCCGTCGTGCCTGGCCGCGTGAATCATTGGGTTCGGCGCGCTAAGCAAGGAGACACCGCGAAGGGCAAAGTTCTTTTTTGCGTATGGCCTCGGATGGCCGCTCCAGCACAATCTCAGCATCATGAGAAGCTACATGTCGCGTTAGACAACGCCATCGAATGCGAAGTCTCGAACCAGCCAGAGCGACAGCTATACTGGCTACGATGAGCGAAGTTGGCACAGGACGAGCTACGGACACGGTCGCGAAGGTGCGGCCCATCTCAAACCGACGGCTGGATGCTCTTAGCGAATGGTTCTTGAAGCAAGGCTTCGCGCTGACCTGGCGCAACTGGTGTGAATTAAAGAAGAAAGTAAACTCGGACGAACCCCTGGCGGATATGACGGGCGACGAGAAAGAGCACGCTGACGAGGCAATGAGAATGTTCCGCGAGGAAGATAGGTGACTTACTCCCCTGGCTGAAGCCGGGCGCTTCTCAGCATCGGATGTGAACACAGTTACCGCAAGGCGTGAAAAAAGCCCCAGGGTTGACAGGACCGACCAATGACCTATGACCCTGGGGTGCAAACAGGGTGCGCCTACCGGGCGGATGCCCCGTTCGACTTCCCCAGTCTGTTTTCTCAAAGACAAAGTGTCGTTGCCCCGGAGCAGTTCTGAGACTGATCGAGAGCAATTGCAGTCGCGGCGGCTGTCGTTTTTCGCCCTTTGGCGAAGCGTTGATGTACACAACGACGATCCTAACTCGCCGTTTCCAGAATCGGTTCTAACCTTTGGAGCGGCCGGGGCCAACTTTCATGTTGATGCCTTAGCGGAACTATTACGGACTCTCGTCGGCGACGGCGTTCGACTCGTGGGCCCCTGATACATGAAGTGGTGGGGCCATCTCGACGATTGTTGATAACGGGCGATTACAGACAAAACCCCTGCCAAGGGTCTGTCTGACAGTAGTGACCTCAGTGGTTCAGGTATCTTTCGGGCACTTCCTGTCTACGCACTCCAGAATGAATGCAGCCTGACTGATGGCATTCTCCACCGCAGCCACCTTCGCCGGGCTGGGCCTGTCCGAATCCAGTTCGTTCATTTTCCGCCCAAACAGCAAGGTTCAGGAGTCTTCAAGGCTGAAACGCACATGGCAGCTTAGCTGCCAGTTGTCCGATTACTGCGTTAGCACAAGCGTTTACCAGGACCCGCTGACCGGCTTAGTTCACAAACTCTGTTGTCACTCGCGATTCATCCTCCGAGGTGGTGTCACTTCTAATACTAGTTTGCAATGCGCCTTTGGAAACCGGTTGCGGTATCCAATCCCCGGTCTGAGATTGCTATGTGGTTCTGAATCACGGGCTCCCCCCCTTTAGATTGTTGCAAATCGCCCTGCTCCTTCGCGGTAAAATCGCGTGCGATGAACCTCACCGACATGTCTCCCCAAGAGTTTTGCGAGCTTTCGGAGCGTGTTTTGCGGATCGCCGAAGATTATCTGAAGGGCCTTTCTAACCGAGCCATTCCAGCGAAAGGAACCGGCGCGGAGATCGAACAACAGTTCCGGAATGCACCTCCGGAAAAAGGCAATCCCGAGAAGGCCGTCCGCGGCCTCCAGGATGCGGCCTGGTACTCGCGCGCGCAAAATGGCCGGTTTTTCGGTTATGTGCTGGGGTCCGGAGAGCCAGCAGCGGCCGTCGCGGACCTGCTCTGCAGTGTGCTGAACCAAAATGTCACGGCGTGGCGCTCGTCACCGGCCGCCGTCACGATTGAGAAGGAGGTCGTTGGCTGGATTGCGCAAGCCATCGGCTGCGGTCAGTTTGGAGGGATTCTGACGGGCGGGGGTTCTTCCGCAAACCTAATGGGTTTGGCAATGGCGAGGGAAGCAAAGCTTGCCGCCAATGAATGCGGGGTCCGTGCGACAGCGCCGCATGCGGTTTATGCCTCAACTGAAGCGCACATGTCGATTTCGAAGGCCGTCAGTTTATTGGGGATCGGCCGACGGAACGTAAGGCTCATTCGCGTAGATGAGGGCTTTCGAATGATCCCCGAAGCGCTCGAGGAAGGTATGCGAAGAGACCGGGAACTTGGAATTGTGCCCCTGGCAGTAGTGGCCACAGCGGGCACGGTGAACACAGGAGCACTCGACCCATTGGCTGAAGTTGCGGAGATCGCAGCAAACTACCGAGCGTGGCTTCACATAGATGGCTCTTACGGTGCGCTAGCGGCAATCGCAGTGCCAGAAAAATTTCCCGGACTTGCGAAAGCAGACTCGCTGGCCCTGGATCCTCATAAGTGGCTCTATCAGCCCCTCGATTGCGGATGTCTGCTGCATCGCGATCCACAATCCGCACGCGCGGCGTTCGCCCAGAGCGGTGATTATGTTCGCCCATTCGGCCAAGATCCCATCGAGAGCCACGTTTACTTCGAAGAATCAATCGAGCTGTCTCGAAGATTCCGCGCGCTGAAGCTGTGGTTCTCGCTCCGGTATCACGGACTTGAATCGTTCCGCGAGTCTATCAAGAAAGACCTACAGCATGCTCAGCGATTGGGCTCGCTGATCAGGAAAAGCTCTGAGCTCGAATTGATGGCACCAATCGAGCTTAGTGCCGTGTGCTTCCGATACGTGGGCGATCGCAATGCAGCGCGCGCAGAACTGGATCGAGTCAATTCTGACATCCTTCGGCGAATTAACCAGCGCGGGCGTGTTTATCTTTCCAACGCCACCCTGCATTCGAACTTCTGTTTGCGGGCTTGCATTGTGAATCACCGCACGACGGACTCAGACATCGATGAAGTCGTCTCTGAAGTCCTGTCTGCTGCAAAGGAAGTACGCGATGGGAGTGCATCATAATTAGCGGCCATCCACCGGTGATCTCACTGTTTCCAAACACCGGCTCGAGTCCCGTAGAGCGCGTTGTAAGTCGCGCAACCCTCTGTGAAAGCCAGTGCCTACAAAGATTTCAGATATTCGATCAAGTCACTTTTTTGCCGCTGGGTCAGGCCTAGTTGAGCCGACCCTGCTAAACGGAATGCCTGTTGCGTCGTCCTGGGGCGCAACCGACCCACCAGCGACTGTGACTAAAGTCATATTCTGCAGCGCCGCCATGCTCGATACTCGCCAGAGTTGCGTTATGGGAGAGGCATCATGGCATCACTCGGCGAGCAGACAGTACGTGACCTGGCTAGTAGGAACCCCGCGGCGGCACGTATCTTCGAGAAATTCGGAATCGACTATTGTTGCGGAGGAGAAAGGTCATTGGCTCAGGCCTGTTCTGCGGCAAAGGTGAGCATCCGCGAAGTTGCGGACGCTCTTGAAGCGCCGCCGTCACCTCAACGTGAGGACCGTGACTGGCAGAACGGTTCGCTTGCTGAGCTGGCCGAGTACATTGTGGAAAGGCATCACAGGTTTGCTCGGCAGGAAATTCAGCGCTTGATTCCGCTGTTCGCGAGGGTAGTCGGTGCGCATGGCCAAAATCACGCCGAGCTTGAGCAGATTCAATCGTCGTTCCAGGCCTTGGCTGAGGAATTAACCCTGCATCTGATAAAGGAGGAGCGCATGCTCTTCCCCTATATCGAACAACTGGAGAGTGCGGTGTGTTGCGGAGGCCGACTGGCTCTGCCGATGTTTGGTACTGTCCAGAATCCAGTGCGAATGATGGCGATGGAGCACGATTCCGCAGGGGAGCTGTTGCGCCGGATGCGAGACCTGGCGAACGGCTATGCCTTGCCCCCAGACGCGTGCGTGAGTTTCAAAGAGCTCTATCAGGCGCTTCAGGAATTTGAAGCGGATTTGCACCAACACATTCATCTCGAGAACAACATCCTCTTTCCTCGCGCTGTCAACTTGGAAGCGCAGTGTCCGTGAGGATCGCGCCAGCCATGAACGGCGAGAACCGATCGATGAAAGGGTTTAGGGCAGATCCGCGTGTTTTGGAGGCCTTGCGGGCCATGCGTGATCGGGAGGCCGCCATGTCTAAACTTCTCATGGCGTTCATCTCCTCGGGTTTGGTCTTCATGCTCTTTCCCGGCACATTGCTAGGCGTTTGGAACCTTTTGCAAATCAGCGGGCCGGAGCGCAGAGGTTCGGTTCCGGCATCGTGGCTGCAGGCGCACGGTCACGCCCAGGTGTTCGGTTGGGTTGGCAGCTTTCTTCTCGGCATCGGCCTTTACTCGATCCCGAAACTACGGGAGCGTGCAACGAAAGTTATCTGGGCGGCATGGGTGTGTTGGGCGTTGTGGACGCTGGGTGTCGCGGTGCGATGGGCCGCAACAGTATACAACTGGGAATGGCGCGTGCTCGTCCCAGGTGCTGCCGTTCTAGAATTGATGGCATTTTGTATCTTCCTTGGCATCGTTTCTCGGCACCGCCCCAAGGACTCTTCGAAGGGAGGGCTGGAACCGTGGGTTTGGGTAGTCCTGAGCGCGACGGCGGGATTTCTGCTCTCCGTCGGCGCAAACCTGAAAGAAAGCATTCTCGTGGCCCTGCATGGCGTTGACCCGGCCTTCCCGCGGGATTTTGATCAGAGCTATCTTGCGCTGCTAGGTTGGGGTTTTTTGGTACCGTTCGTGTGGGGCTTCAGTGCCAAGTGGATGCGTGTCTTCCTAGGTCTGAGGCCGATTCGCCCGGCATTTTTGTTCGGCGCGGTAGCCTTCGATTTTCTCGGAGTGGGTTGCACCGCTAGCGGGCAGTCCACATGGGCCACTGCCCTTCTATTGGCCGCAGTCTTTTCTTCAGTGCTTGCTATTCGGATCTTTGAGCCGAACGAGCACAAGCCTAAAATTCGCGGCATTCATAGGAGCTTTCCTTTGTTCGTTCGAACGGCCTACGGATGGCTATTGATCGCCGCAGGTCTCGGCGCAGCCGCGAGCCGATGGGATACGTCTGGCGGGTTTTGGGGTGCTTCGCGCCATGCCCTCACGGTCGGGTTCGTTGGGATCATGATTGTGGCAGTCGGGCAACGGATATTGCCGGCGTTCGCTGGGATGCGGCTGCTGTGGAGTCCGAGGTTGATGTTCATCGGACTGTTGCTGCTTACCGCTGGGTGCACCCTCCGGGTGTCCTGCGAGGTCATTGCATACGAGGGCTACGCAGGATGGGCTTGGCATGTTCTGCCGGCTTCCGCGCTCATCGAACTGACGGCCCTTTCGGTGTTCAGCATAAACATGCTGTGCACATTCCTGTTGCAGAAGAGTCATGCCGTGAACGAGCCGATGATGATTAGCCTGCCTCAGTTCGTCGCCACTACAAACTCCGATTAGACAGAAATTGGCCGGCACGCATTTGAGGGAACGAGAGACTCGAACACAACCGGCGCGACGATGATCTAGCTGATTCGTTTTGCGGGAACCGGCGTGGAGAGGTATGCTGAGATTCCCTTCCGACCTTTCGTGCTCTGCGACGGAATTCTCTTCTTGGGGAAGGGTCGCGGTCATCATGTCGTCAGACGTGCCGAAAAACAGATCTTCCGCCAACTGGCAACTCACCCTTGCAACGGCTTCGTTTGCCCTGTGCTTTGCGGCCTGGGGCCTGATCAGCGCGTTTGCGCCACGGTTCCGCGAAGCGTTCCATCTGAGCGCGACGCAGACGGCATTTCTCGTAGCGATTCCCGTGTTGTTAGGTTCCCTGCTGCGGATCGTAACCGGAATGTTGGCGGATCGCTTCGGTGGTCGCCTGATATTCTCTTTGCTAATGGTGCTCGTTGCCGTCCCGGCATTTCTTGTTCCCACCGCAGGCAGCTATCGCAACTTGCTCATCGTGGCTTTCTTTCTCGGAATTGCAGGGAGCTCGTTCGCTGTTGGCGTTGGGTTTGTCTCACGGTGGTTTCCGTCTGAGAAGCAAGGCGGGGCACTCGGCGTTTATGGGCTCGGAAATATCGGCCAATCCGCGGCGGTTTTTCTCGGCCCCGTGCTGGCCGCGGCAGTAGGGTGGCAGAATATTTTTCGCGGCGGCTCAGCGCTGTTGGTCGTGGGGGGAATCGCCTTTTACGTGCTGGCGAGAAATTCTCCGAAAACGACGCGGCCGGGAGGACTTGCAGAAATGGTCAGCCTCCTTGCAAAGGAGCGTTTGTCTTGGGTGCTGTCGCTCTTCTATTTTCTGACGTTCGGCGGATTCGTTGCTTTCGCGATCTATCTGCCCGTTCTACTGAAAGACCAGTTCGGTTTGCCGCCGGCCAATGCCGGATTTCGGACCGCTGGCTTCGTGGTCCTTGCGACGCTGGTCAGACCCCTGGGTGGGTGGCTTGCTGACAAGATCGGCGGTGCCCGCGTTTTGAACGCCGTGTTTCTCGGCATCGCTCCCTTGGCGTTGCTGATGTCCTGGCCCTCGATGTTGCCGTTCACCGTGGGCGCGCTGGGTTGTGCCTTCCTGCTAGGCATCGGGAACGGCGCCGTCTTTAAGCTCGTTCCCCAGTACTTCCCGAAGCAGGTCGGCACCGTCACCGGCTTGGTCGGTGCGATGGGTGGGCTGGGAGGATTCTTCCCGCCACTTCTTCTGGGATTCTTCCGCGATCATCTGCACACGGTTTGGCCAGGGTTCCTTCTGTTGTCGCTGGTAGCCGTCGCTCTTTGGCGCATGAATGGTGTAGTGTTTCTTCCGCGGCAGGAGAAGGTCGAGGTCTCACTCCCACCTGCCCTGCGGCGCACAGCGGATCGCTTGCGCGCCGGAGTGACCGCGACCCTCTTTACCGGGTTACTTGTGGCCGCCATCGTGGTTGGATCACGTAATTTGCAAAATTTTGACCCGGCGCTGGTCATCTATACTTTCGCGATCATTTTTGCAACCTGGGGGGTTGTGTATCACTATCGCGTGTGGCTCGATAAGCCTCCAACCCGCGTGTATTGGGAACGCGGGTGGCAGCTATTTCGCCAACAGGGAATTTTGAGAAGCTCTTTCCGTTTAATGGGTCTCGCGGCCAGGAATCTCGCTGCCCAGACGTTCATTCATAAGCGATCCGCCCTTCGCTGGTGGATGCACCAGCTGATCTTTTGGGGTTGCGTGCTTGCAGTATTGATCACCTTTCCATTGGTGTTCGGGTGGATTTCCTTTCAGACTCTGCCCGATGACCAAAACACCTACGTGGTGCTGGTCTATGGCTTCCGAACCATGACGTTCCGCCTACACACCGTGCTCGCGGAGCTGATATTCCACGGCCTGGACATCTCGGCTTTTTTGGTTTTGGGCGGGATCGGATTGTCGTTGTGGAGACGATTCCGGGACCGTGGTGCGCAGGCGGTGCAGTCGTTCGCGCTGGATTTTTTGCCCATTATCCTGCTGTTTGCCATCTCCGTGACCGGGTTGGCGCTGACCATCTCGCAAAGCTGGCTGCGGGGAGAGTTTTACAGCTTTCTCGCCATTCTGCATGCCATCACGGTCATTAGTGCCTTGTTGTACTTGCCGTTCGGCAAGTTCTTTCACATTTTCCAGCGGCCAGCGCAGCTAGGGGTCAAGCTCTATCAAGCAGAAGGCGAAAAGGGCAAACCGGCAATCTGCAAGCGGTGTGGCGAACGGTTTGCCTCGCGCATGCACATCGACGATTTGAAGAAGATACTGCCTCAGGTGGGTTTCGACTACTCGGTCGGAGGCGGAGAAGCGATCTGGCAGGAAATCTGTCCAGCCTGTAAGCGAAAATCGCTCTCGCTGGCCCAGTTGCAATTGAAGGAGGAGTCCCGTGGCTGAGCCTCCCGTTTCTTCGGAAGCACTCCTCGAACGATTTGGGCCGCATCCCGCCTACGTCCCGGTGGGCGGCTGGCAAGACGAGTCAGAACATCCTGCAGACAGGCTCGTGAAAACCCATTGCTGCTTCTGCGGCCAACAGTGCGGCATCCAGCTCAAAGTGCGAGGCAACCAGGTCATTGGGTTCGAACCCTGGGAAGAGTTTCCCTTCAATCGTGGGATGCTCTGTCCCAAGGGCGTGAAACGGTATCTGCAAGGCGGGCACCCCGACCGTCTACTCGACCCTTTCTTGCGCGGGCCGAATGGCTTTCGGGCAGCCACATGGGACGAGGCCCTGAACTTCACCTCGCAGCGGTTGCGGGAAATCCAAGAAAAATATGGAAAAGACAGCGTTGCGATGTATGGTGGCGCTTCCCTGATTTCGGAAAAGTCCTACCTGCTCGGAAAGTTCGCGCGGGTGGCGTTGGGCACGCGTCATATCGACTACAACGGCAGACTCTGCATGGTTTCCGCTGGGACCGCCTACAAACTGGCATTTGGTGTCGATCGGAGCCCGCTTCCGTGGAGCGATGTTCCCAAGGCTCAAGTTGTGCTCGTCGCGGGCGCGAATGTGGCCGAGTGCGCGCCCATCACCACCGACTATATCTGGCGGTCCAAAGACGCCGGTGGCAAACTCATCGTTGTCGACCCGCGGATGACCCCGATCTGCCGTAATGCGGACTTATGCCTTCCTGTTCGGCCGGGTACGGACCTAGCGTTGTACATGGGCCTTTTGCATGTCGTCTTGCGCGATGGACTTGAAAACCGAGCCTTCATCGAAGAGTGCACGACTGGCTTTTCCGAGGTAGCGGCGTCCGTTCGCGCATGGGACCCACGTACGGTTGCCGAGAAGACCGGGGTTCCTCCCGAGTCCGTCGAACGTGCTGCGCACTTATTCGCCGAGGCGGACCGCTCGATCGCGCTGCATGCCCGTGGTGTCGAGCATCACTCCAAGGGAGTTGAGAATTGCCTTGCATTGATAAACCTCTGTCTCGCGACGGGGCATATCGGCCGCGAGGGCGCGGGATGCGCCATGATTACCGGGCAAGGCAATGGTCAGGGCGGACGCGAGCACGGCCAGAAATGTGATCAGCTTCCGGGGCAGCGCTCGATCAGCGACCCGGAGGCGCGTGCCCACACGGCCAAGGTCTGGGGTATCACTCCGGAGGAAATTCCGCAGGCCGGCTATTCCGCGGTGGAAATCATGGAGGCGATTCATCGCGGCGAAATCAAGGCACTGCTGTCCTGCTGTTTCAATCCTCTCGTTTCTCTTCCCGATGCGGACTTCACGCGCCAAGCTCTCGAAAAACTCGAATTCTTTGGCGTCATTGACTTCTTTATGTCCGAGACGGCGCATTATGCCGATGTCGTGCTTGCTGGCAGCCTGCAGGAAGAAGAAGAAGGTATTGGCTGCACGGCGGAGGGCCGGGTGATCCACATCCAGAAGGTGGTGGATCCGCCCGGAAACGCAAGGGGCGATAGCTGGATCTACTGCGAACTGGCGAAGCGCCTCGGGAAAGGAAGGTTTTTCCCATACCAAACGACTCGGCAAATCTACGACGAACTGCGCGAAGCATCCCGTGGCGGTCACGCCGACTATTACGGAATCACGTACGAAAAAATCGACGAAAACATGGGTGTCTTCTGGCCGTGTCCCTCACTCGAACATCCGGGAACGCCGCGGCTGTTCGAAAATGGCCGTTCTTATCATCCCGACGGCAAGCACCACTTCGTCGCGACGCAATGGCGAGAAAGCGGCGATCCAGTTTCTGCCGACTATCCCGTCTACCTGACCACCGGGCGCGTGGTGAGCCAGTATCTCTCGGGAACGCAAACACGCCGAATCGGCGCTCTTGTGAACCAGTATCCGAATCCGCGCCTCGAAATTCATCCGCGTCTCGCAGAGCAACACCGCATCGCCGATGGGGACTGGGTGACGGTTACTTCGCGGCGCGCCGAGATCACGCTGCAAGCGATGGTTGTGCGTACGATTCGTCCGGACACCGTCTTCATCCCTTACCACTGGCCCGACGAGCGGAGTGCCAACCGGCTGACGCATCGCACGCTAGATCCGCGCAGCAAAATCCCGGAATTCAAGGTGTCCGCTTGCAACTTGCGCAAAGCGGCCGGCCCGCCTGAATGGGCCACCCAGCAAAGGAAGGGAAAAGCCTGATGAACGGCTACGAATTCTACGTCGATCCTTCGCGCTGCATTGGGTGCCAGTCCTGTCTGAACGCCTGCGAAGAGTGTGAAACGCACCGCGGCCAATCGATGATCAATTTCGATTTTATCGACCGCAAGGGAACGACGGCGTCAGCAGCTTTTGTGTGCTGGCACTGCGAAGATCCGACCTGTGCCATGGTCTGTCCGGCGGATGCCATCAAAAAGGGCGAGGACGGTATCGTGCAGTCATCACTCAAGCCGCGGTGCATCGGTTGTTCCAATTGCGTGTTGGCGTGCCCGTTCGGGATTCCCAAGATCTTCCCCGAGCGAGAGCAGATGATGAAGTGTGATATGTGCTACGACCGCACATCTATCGGCAAACGGCCCATGTGCGCTACGGTGTGCCCGAGCCAGGCGCTCTCCTACGTGCGCCCCGAACAAATGGCTGAGCGGCGCGAAAAACCTACCAATGTCTTCTACTTCGGTAAACAAAGGATCGTCACGAAGGTACGCATGATGGTTCCTGTAAGCACTGATTCCGTGTCACTCGATGTTCTCGATCATATCTGGGAGGAGAGCCATGCCGTTCTCCCGCAAGCCTGACTCGGAAGCTCTCTGGAAAGACGAGTTTTCGGTTCAAACCGCTGACGAACGCTATGTCTCCAGGCGGCAGTTCACAAAGTTCCTGACGCTGGCGAGCTTGGGAATGTTTGTCGGCAATCTCTGGATCTTAGCCCGCTCGTATTTCGCACAGAGTGCCATCTTTCCGCGATCGACCGTGGCGGAGGCCGGCGAAATTCCCGTAGGCGGGGTGAAACTCTTCGCGTATCCCACTTTTGCCGATCGCTGCATTCTGGTCCGGAGCGGGGAAAACGAGTACAACGCCTTCAGTCAGAAATGCACTCACCTTTCCTGCGCCGTGTATTACGAGCAGGACAAGAACCGCCTCGCGTGCCCGTGTCATCACGGGTACTTCTCGGCAAAGGACGGGTCCGTTCTCCAAGGACCGCCGCCGCGACCGCTGCCGCGAATCGTTCTGGAGAAACAAGGCCACAGCCTCGTGGCCACCGGAGTGGAGGTTGGTTGAGATGCCAGACCGCGATTCTTCCACGCAAAAAAGGGGACTGGTGGCCATCGATGGAGCCATGGCACTGATTGTGCTACTGGTAGTTGTTCAAATCTGGTTGCTGAGTGCTGCTTTGGAATCTCTGCTCGCAGGGCACTCAGAAACCGCTCTCCCCGCAGCGGTGTTTTCCGGCTTGCTGTTTATGAGTTGCGTTGCCTTAACGCTGTTCGTATCGCGCGTCGATCGCGAGTCGCGCGACCAATGATCGCGCTTGCAGCTTGAGGAGTGCTGGTCTCCCTGAGTGGTGACGCTTAGTCCCCAGCGATTTTCCGACTACAATTGACCTCGCGTTCACCCAGCTTCACCGAGTGGCAGAACGAGAGAGCCATGAACGAAGGCATCGAGAAAGTGTTGCGCAAGGCACCGCTGTTTGCCAGTTTGAGCGAGGATGAAATGAGAGCCTTGCGACACCGGGTCAGCAGCAGGAAATACGATCGCGGCGAGCTCCTGTTCAACGAAGGGGATGCCTGCCGCGGGCTTTTTGTTGTCGGTCGGGGAAAGATTCGCATCTTCAAACTCTCGGCTGGCGGACGGGAGCAAATTCTCTCTGTTGAAGGACCGGGAAGCTCGTTCGCGGAGCTCCCGGTGTTTGACGGAGGGAATTATCCAGCCTCAGCAAGAGCCTCTGAAGACTCCGAGGTGCTGTTCATCTCGCGGAAAGACTTTCACGATTTCTGCCGAGAACACGCGGAAGTTGGACTGAAGGTTATCGCGGTCGTCGGCTCTCGTTTGCGGCGGCTCGTGGCGATTATCGAGGATCTCTCGTTTACGACGGTCCGGCAGAGGCTGATCGGCTTGATTGTGCGCCTCGCAGAAGCAAGCTCCACGCGCACCAGTGAGGGCGTACAGGTTGAAATCAATAAAACCCAGCAAGATCTGGCAGCAGAATTGGGCACCGTGCGTGAGCTGGTCTCGAGGAATTTGGGACGGCTTCAGGCCGAAGGCTATCTCGACATCGATGGACGCAACATCATTGTCAGGGATCTGTCCGGCCTGAAACACGAGCTGGAATCAGCCGACTGATCTCCAATCGTCAAGGCGCGTAAGCCCTCAAAGAAGCCGGGAGTCACAGCCTATGACATCGAAGGAAACGCTTAATACTCATCAGAAGGCTCTCGAGATCAATCTGGATCCGACCAGCTATGGCTCCTTTGCCGAAATCGGCGCCGGACAGGAAGTTGCGCGCTGGTTTTTGGTTGTCGGCGGAGCCTCCGGTACAGTTGCTAAATCCATCTCTGCGTATGACAAGGAAGTCAGCGACGATTTGTACGGATCCGGTGCGCGTTACGTTTCGAAGGACGCCTCCAAGCCATGCTGGATAACGAATGGACCCAACTCATCGACGAATTGGACAAAAGTCGTGGCGCGCGCTCTTGCTTCTTTTCGTTTGTCGATACCATCTCTGCACCCAATTACGCCGGAACAAATGAGCCTCACGGCTGGGTCGGTCTGCGGTTCCAACTGCATCCCGGCGACCAACCCAGCGATATCGTGCTGCATATCAACAATGCGGGATCCTTCTAGTGCCCTCCAGCAGGAAAGCATCGGCATCCTCGGCGTGAACCTGATCTACGCTGTTTTTTATCAATTGCAGACGAAAGAGTCTTTTCTCGAGAATGTTGTTCAGGATGTTGAGGAACGGATAGAAATCGACTTTGTCGAGCTGCACGGGGCCGCCTTCGAAGCGTGGGACCAGCGCGCGATCCTGGTCCATGTGGTGCGAGCAGGTTTGGCTGAAGCCGTCTGTTTTTCACACGGCGGGTCGCCTGCGCCGCCGATCGAAGTCCTCCACAAGAAAGCTGTTGTGCTCGCGCCAGGATCCTTCGAGCACGTCGATCCGACTCATGGGGAAATCCATGAGCGAATGCTGGCCTCGGCGGTGCAGCAGCTCCGTAGAGAGTTGGGTAAAAAAGCCCCCGCGCCTATCGGCTTCTTCTGCCTCTCTGCAATGCCGCTCACCGCAGCGGATCCGCCTTCGGGAATCCCGGACCTGCTGAAACGTATCGACGCGCTTCTCGCGCGTGGTGGTGACGTATTGCTGTTCGGCGGACGGGAGCTCTACAACATGACCGCTCTCGTCAACCGTTACACCACGGAGCATATCCGCTTCGTCGTGGGTTTATCCCTTTTGATCCGCGTCTTCGAACATCGCTTCATTAAACTCCCCGGCAGTTTGCTCGAGGCCTTGTCTCGCCTCTTGGCTCAAAACGTCCGCATCTACGCTTATCCGATGCGTGCACCTGTTCCTCCCTTCCCTCCAGTGGGTTCCGTGGCCGCTCCTTTCGGAAGCCCTGCGGTTCCCCACCTTCCTCGGTACTACCGTGAGCGCGCGCCTACGGTCTCCCTTGGCGTTCGCCTTACCACTCTTGCGAGCGGAGATAGTGAGCTCTCCTGGGTTCATGGGGAATCCCTTTGGAAGCATGCCCCGAGCTAGGGACTCCGGCGATCCCGGTGCGACCTTGCCATAACGGTCGTCCGGATGCTGCCTTCCGCCTCGTTAACGGCGTCGGCATCGCGACGAGCCGGATTTCGGAGCTGAGTCTTCGCGGCCTGCTTCCTCGCTGTGTACGCTTCGCACCCACCAGTCACCCGGTGAATGGCAACACTCGCTACGGGCCTGCTTGCTAGCTTTGGCCCGGCAGGACTTACACCCGCTGGATTCCGCTTAGAGGTTTCACCGTTTCATCTTCGGTTCCTCCCCTTCCACGCTTTCCCAGCGCGATAACGAGATCGGCCCGTTCCGGGAGTTTTTTCTCCTGTGTTGGCTTCCGTGGACTCCCTTTGCTGCTCTTCACTGCTACGCGTCACTTCGGCGAGCAATGCGCCCAGTTGATTCCAGGTTGGCTCCCTTAAGGCCTGCTGCAAGCGCGTCTGTGCACGTTGCCAATGCTGCCGAGATTGCTCAAATTTGTCCCGGCCGGAGGAGGTTAGTCGGAGAAGCTTCTGGCGCCGGTCTCTACCCGCCTTGACGTCAATCCAGCGGCGCCTCGTCAGAGGTTTCAGCATCCGCGTCAAACTTGTGGAGTCCAGCGCAAGGATCTTGCCCAAGTGCCCCTGGGTGGTTTCGCCAGTAACGTTCAACGTCATGAGCAACGTGAATTGCGTCAATTCCAGGCCGCTTGCCTGCAGCTCGTGGTTATACAGTCGCGTGACCGCTCGCGCCGCACGCCGGAGGTTCGCGCAAGCACAGGGCAAGATTGGCAAGGCCGAATTGGTCATTTTCAATGCTCCCTCAAGTACCGACGCTTTACTTGCCTTCGATCATCGGAGGGGTCTGCTGGCCGATTTTTCCGGAATAAATAATGAACTTGAAGGGATCGGTGTTCTGATTCTTCTCCATAAGCTTTAAGTACACCAGCTTTTTTGCGCGGGCGATGGATTGACTGTCAGCAAACCTGTTCCCCGTGGACTCCAGCAGAGCAGCGGCCAGCTCATATTCCCCGTCGGCGGCCATGCGCTCGACCGCTTTAGAGACCTGCCTATCCGACGTTCCAAGGTAGTCAACGAGCAACTGCGCACGGTCGGCGGTGCCGAGGTGGTCGAGTCCGCTCAAGTCGGCCTGCCAGTAGCCTACATTCTGGTCGTAGAGCCGATCGATGACATGTTCCCGCAAAATGATGTAGGGTTGAAAGACATCCGGTCGTCCGGCCAGAAGGTCTGGAGGTATGAGGTTCGCCTGGTGAATCAAAGAGCGCTCATCACCTCGACGAACCGACTCCAGCACCTGCTCGCGAAGCCAGGTCAAATCGCCTTTCAGCTGCGCCAACATCGCGGCGGAAGCGAAATTCTGAGTGAGCGGCTCATGCCCGTGCAGGAGAACCTTGGGATTCCTTTCGATGAGCACGTCGATTGCGTTGAGCAAACCTTGGAGGTTACCTTCTTCGACGAACGGCGCTCCGATATAGGGCATGATGAAGTCTCCGACGAACACAACACCTTGATCGGGCATGTAGATGAATAAGGCATCGGAGGTCTCGCCACCTTCAATCGGAATCAGTTCGAAGCGCGTTCCTCCTATCTTTACATCCGTTCGGCGATCGACGCCGATGTCCGGTTTGTAGGTGCGTACGTCTTCAAAGCTAAAGCGCTCCCCAAAAAACTCCTTGGCGAAGATACCCGGCCCACTGAGTTCGCGAGTGAGTTCGTCCTGGTAGTTGCCCCGGCCATAGAACCGTATTCGTGGATTCAGAGAACGAAAGTATTGGTGGCCCCCAACATGATCCCAATGGGCGTGGGTGATGAAAACGGTTCTCAATTCGGGAAGGTTAGGTGCATAGGAACGCAGAGCGTCATAAGCGGCCTTGGCGGAATCCGGGCGGGTACCCGCGTCGATACTGATCAGTTCTCGACCGTCGTCGGAAACAACAAAGTAGTACTCGGTGAACTCGAATCCTGACAGCACATATACCTTGTGCGGCATAACCTCAGCTATGCGCCGCGGGGCAAACGCGTGACCAGAGGCAGTCTGCTCGGAAAATGGGGTAACGAGCGTAATCGGCTTATCGAAGGACGTATAGCCGCTGCGCTGCAGAAACTCTTGAGCCTTGGGGTGATCGCCGCTATCTTCCGCCAGCTTGCCCAGATGGTAGTACACTTCCCGCATCCAGCCCGCCTGGGGTGCCTTGTCGGCATTCTCTATACACCAGGTAAGCTCCTCTTGTGCCGCCCTTCGCTGGCCGAAGTAACTGGGGAGCTCGGCACCCACTATACCGGCAATCCAGTTCACAACAAAAATCTTGCCTCCTGAAAGTTGCCTTGCCTGATCCAACATCGATATCGTGTCCTTGACGTAGCCGATTCGATGTATCAGAGAAACGTTGGATGCGTTCTGCGCGCGGAGCAAACCAATAGCGCTAAGGTAAAGGGCCTTTTGCGCATCTGTGAGCCGAGGGCCGAATTCCTGGAGGCGAGCCGAAAAGAACTCTACACCCGCCGCTTGTGCGTTGGAATTCGAATACTGTGCCATGAGCAAAAACAGAAGCTGTGGGTCTTGCGGCGGTCCGATCCGGTTCACGGTTTCATAGTAGGTAAGTTCAGGGCGCCGCGGTTCGGAAGGGATCTGGACGGCTCCGCTTTTGGATCGCGTTCGGCCACATCCCGCGAGCAAAAGCAGCACCACCAGCGAGAGAGCAGAGAAAATCAAAAATGATCTCATAGGCAAATCCTCACCTCTTATAGATGTATATACATGTATTTGGTTACGCTCCATCACACCGTAATGATTTCTCGTCCGACGAGCGAGATGCACCACGTGGACTGCGGAAGCACCTGCTGGGCGCGCAGAGGGCTTTTGCGAGCGAATTGTCGATTCATCTCGGGACCGGGGACGCTGAAGCTAAGATCCGGCAGAGCGGGCAGCCGGAGGGAAGGGTTCGTCAGCGCTTTCGACGTAGATGGCGGGAACCTTTGCGCCCATCGGCCGGAGATACGCGGAGAGCTGGCCGCGATGATGGACAGAATGGCGGATCCCGAAACTCAAGTAGGCGACGGCAGGGTCATTCAAGAGGCCGATGTAGTCCACTGGGGTGGCAAGGTGCTCGCCGGACAACGCTTCGAGACGCGGCAGGCGCTCGGCGAAGTTTTCCTCATACCAATGGGCGATGTCAGAGCCGGGCTTCAATTCTGAAGGTATGGGTAAATCGTCTTCTTTGAAGACGTGGTCAATAACGGCATCCAGGAACCACATCTCCGTGGCGGCGATATGACAAGACAGTTTCAGCGCACTCATGGACTTCGGATGGGGTTTGAAGTCGCCCTTGTCCGGCGGAACGGCAAAAAGAATCTTCTTCGTTGTGGCCTGCTCGGATTTGAGGCGAGGCAGTAAGAAATCCAGAAGAAATTTGGCTTGATCGGGTTG
>Ga0306926_10001084_pt1 | contig 26907 bp, 33 predicted proteins | sample flu12Cox44000178_FD_203759 | JGI IMG/M metagenome (GOLD analysis project Ga0306926, IMG submission 203759) | Lab enrichment of tropical soil microbial communities from Luquillo Experimental Forest, Puerto Rico - flux8day.12C.oxic.44.000.178 (v2)... | ecosystem: Environmental > Terrestrial >...
CCTATATTGTATGCGTAAGGTTCAGCCTTACAGGTTTGTCCCCCAAACCTCGTACAACGGTCGAGCAATTCGACCGTTGGTCCGCGGCTCCGGATTTCCCCCTCCGGAGCCGCTTTTTTGTCTGCCCCTCACTCTCCCACCGCTGGCGCGGCGGGCCCCTCCCTCTCCCCGCTTCTCGGGGCGAGGGAATTTAAGCACCTCCCTCGCCCCGCTTGCGGGGAGAGGGTCGGGGTGAGGGGCATGCCGCCCGACAGCGATCTGATCGCCGAGGATCTCGCCTGCCGACGCGGCGAACGGCTGGTCTTTGCCGGGCTCTGGTTCCGCCTGCCGCCGGGCGGTGCGGTGGTGCTGACCGGAGCCAACGGCAGTGGCAAGACGAGCCTGCTGCGCCTGCTCGCCGGCCTGATCGCACCTGCGGCCGGTCGGCTCGCCTGGGGGGCGACACCGATCGCCGGCGATGCCGAGCATCGCTCCCGGCTCCACTATGTTGGCCATCAGGACGCCGTCAAACCGGGGCTGACGCCGCGCGAGACATTGGCCTTCTGGGCGTCGCTGCATGGTCGCGAGCTGTACCGGGGGGCGCCTCTGCTCGATCGAGCCCTCGCCGCCTTTGCCCTCGAGCCGGTGGCCGAGTGGCCCTGCCGCTGGCTGTCGGCCGGCCAGCGGCGCCGCCTCGCGCTCTCCCGATTATTCGTGATCCCCGCCGCGCTGTGGCTGCTCGACGAGCCGCTCGCGGCACTCGACCACGACAATCAGCTGCGCCTCGAGCGCGCCATCGCCGAGCACCGCGCCGCGGGCGGACGCGTCGCCCTGGCGACCCACACGCCGATCACGATGGACAACCCTGCACGCCTCGTGCTGGACGCGTTCGCGCCGCCGCCCGGCGATGTCGCCGACGGCTGAGCATGGCGGCCTTTATCGGGCTCTTCCGGCGCGACTTGCGCCTCGCCCTGCGCCAAAGCGGCGACACCGGGCTCGTTCTCGGCTTCTTTGTCCTCGCGGTCGTGCTGTTTCCGCTCGGCGTCGGTCCAGAGCCCGCAGTGCTGCAGCGCGTCGGCGCCGGGATCGTCTGGGTCGCGGCACTGCTCGCTGCCTTGCTGTCGCTCGACCGGCTGTTCCAGTCGGATTATCAGGACGGCGGGCTCGAGCTGCTTGCCCTGTCGAGCATGCCGCTCGAGCTGGCGGTGTTGGCGAAATGCGCCGCGCATTGGGTGGCGACCGGGCTGCCATTGGTGCTGACCAGCCCGTTTCTGGCGTTTCTCGTCGATCTCGAGCCCGGCGCGATCCCGATCCTGACACTCGGCTTGCTGGTCGGCACTCCGGTCCTGAGCCTGATCGGCAGTGTCGCCGCCGCGTTGACTCTCGGCGCCCGGCGTCAGGGGGTGCTGCTGTCGCTGCTGGTCCTGCCGCTCTACGTGCCGCCGCTGGTGTTTGGCGCCGGCGCGGTCGAGGCCGGCGCCGCCGGGACCGGCGCACGCGCCCATCTGTTGATCCTCGCGGCGCTGAGCCTTGCGGCGCTGCCGCTGTGTCCATGGGCGAGTGCCGCGGCGCTACGCCAGGCGCTTGAATGAGACGCCATCTTTGCAACAAGATCGCGGCGTATCTTGCCATTCGTCGCCGCGCGCGGCAGGGTCTTCCGCGTCTCCCTGCTGGCTCCCTCAGCAGATCGATAAGTAATTGATGCCAAGGGATTTCCTTCGATGAACTGCAGTTTTCTCCCTGAGCTGAGGGAGCGAGCAGAGAGATCTGCGGCAGCGACGGTTCCCTGCAACCGGTCGCGGCGATGATCAATTGGCTGGCCAACCCCGCGCGCTTCATGCGTTGGAGCGCTGCGGCCCTGCCATGGTGCGGGTGGGCGACCGTCGGCGTGCTCGCCGTCGGGCTCTATCTGGCACTGGTGGTGGCACCGCCCGACTACCAGCAGGGCGAGAGTGTCAGGATCATGTATGTCCACGTGCCGGCCGCATGGCTGGCGCTCGGCGTCTATCTGTTTGTCGCCGTGGCGAGCGCTGTGGCGCTGGTGTGGCGGCACCCGCTCGCCGAGATCGCTGCCGGAGCCGCAGCACCGGTCGGTGCCGCCTTCACCTTTGTCTGCCTCGCCTCGGGCTCGCTGTGGGGGCGGCCGATGTGGGGCACCTGGTGGGTGTGGGACGCGCGGCTGACCTCGGTGCTGGTGCTGTTCTTCCTCTATCTCGGCTATATCGCGCTGGTGAACGCGTTCGACGAGCCCGGTCGCGGCGCCAAGGCGGGCTCGGTGCTGGCGCTGGTCGGTGTCGTCAACCTGCCGATCATCAAATTCTCGGTCGATTGGTGGAACACCCTGCATCAGCCCGCGAGCGTCATGCGGCTCGGCGGGCCGCGGATCGATCCCTCGATGCTGGTGCCGCTGCTGGTGATGGCGGTGGGCCTTCTGCTGCTCTTTGTGACATTGCTGCTGCTCGGCATGCGGGCTGCGTTGAACGAACGCAAGGCGCTGGCATTGCGGCTCAACAGCGTGCCGGCATCGGCCCGCACCGCGACGCGGGAGCGCCCGGTGCCCGCGCAATCGCCGGCACGCTGAGACCGCTGGTGATCGACGAACTCGGCCAATATCTGGCGATGGGCGGTTATGCCGCCTTTGTCTGGCCTGCCTATGGCCTCGCACTCGCGGTCCTCGGCGGCTTTGCCTGGCACAGCTGGCGGCGGTACCACACGAGCGCCGCAGCACTCGACGAGCTGCAACGCGAATTCGGCACCCGGCGATGACCCGCAAGCAGCAACGGCTGGGCCTCCTGGCGCTCGGCATGGCCGCACTCGGCGGGGCGACCGCGCTGGTGCTGGTCGCGTTCAACGACAACCTCGTGTTCTTTTACAGCCCGAGCGAGCTCAGAGCGAAGGCCGTGGCCCCCGACCACCGGGTGCGGGTCGGCGGTCTCGTCGAGAAGGAGAGCCTCGCGCGCGGTCCCGACGGCCGGCAGGTGTCGTTCCGCGTCACCGATGGTGCGACCGATCTCGCCGTCGTCTATGACGGCTTGCTGCCCGATTTGTTCCGCGAAGGACAGGGTGTCGTTGCCGAAGGCAAGCTGCGCGCCGATGGGATTTTCGCCGCCACCACGGTGCTCGCCAAGCACGACGAGAACTACATGCCGCGCGAGGTCGTCGACGCGCTGAAGAAGAGCGGGCATTGGCAGGAAGGCGGGGCCCCTTCTGGTCTCGTCACCCCCGCGCAGGCGGGGGTCCAGGGCGCCCGCACTCAACCCGCCGCCTCTGGATTCCCGCGTTCGCGGGAATGACGGGCTGAGCCAAATGACGCGCCGGCTCGCCTTTCTGCTGCCGGCGGCGCTGTTCGCGGTTCTGCTCGTCGTATTCGCGGTTGGTCTGCGACACGACCCCCATCTGCTGCCGTCGGCGCTGATCGACCGCCCGGCACCGGACTTCGCGTTGCCGGGCCTTTACGGCACCGCTGAAGGGCTGTCGCGCCAAGACCTCGGCGGCGGGGTGAGCCTGGTCAACTTCTTCGCATCATGGTGTGCCCCTTGCCGTGAGGAGCACCCCCAGCTGATGGCATTGGCGCGCCGTCCAGATGTCACCCTCGAGGGTGTGGCCTACAAGGACAAGCCCGAGGATACGCGCCGCTTCCTCGATGGTCTCGGCAACCCCTATCGCCGCATCGGTGTCGACCGCAACGGCTCCACCGCGATTGATTTTGGTGTCTACGGCGTCCCCGAGACCTATGTCGTGGATGGTGGCGGCCACATCCGCTATCGCCAGGTCGGTCCGCTGACCGCCGAAGATGTCACAGGCAAGATCCTGCCATTGCTCGCCCGGATCGCGGCATCGGCCGGTCAGCCGGGCTGATCTCCGGCGGGCTTACGGCTCGGGTTCGCGGTCCTCGGTGGAGACGGTGGTGAGAAAGGCCGGGAGGTCGCGCCAGCCATAGGCGACGGCTTCGACCGCGGCGCCGCCGACCGGGAGCGCCTTGCGGCTCACCTGCTGCGCGCCGAGGCGCTCATAGAAGAAACGCGACGGGTTGTCGCGCAATACCCAGACGATCGCCGAGCGGCGCCCGGCCGCGACGAGCCGCCGGAACAGCGCGATCAGCAGCCGCCGCCCGATGCCCTGGTTCTGCCAATCCGGGGCGACGTAGAGGGTGAACACCTCGCCGGTGAAGAAGCGATCACCGCGGTTTGCCCCGCAGCTACCAAAGCCGCGAATGGCGCCTCCAGTCTCCACCGCGATGCGCACGTCTCGCGGCTCGCGCAGGATGACACCCCGCCACCCGAGCTCGCGCCGCCGCTCCGACAGCCCGACCAGATAGGCGGTCGACAGCATGCCGGCATAGGTCGTGCGCCAAGTATCGACATCGAGCCTGGCGATGGCTCGTGCGTCGGCTGGCCGCGCCGCCCTGATTGTGATCTCGCCCATCGCCGCATTCTGCCCGGTTTCGCGCGCTCTGGGGAGTGCTATGGTGGGGCGATGAGGAGATACCTGCGCCTGCGTCTCATCGTGTCAGCTCTATCCCTGGTTCCGCTGGCGCCCGCACATGCGGCGGCCGGGCCCGCAAAAAAATCGGCCACACCCGCAGCGGCTACACCGGCGACCGCTACACAACGTCTCGGCAACGCCGAGGGGTGGGCCGCGTATCAGTACAAGGACAAGTCGGGTCAGGTCTGCTATCTCGCCGGCGAGCCGCAGAAGAGCGAGCCGGCGGGCATCAAACGCAAGCCACCGACGGCCATGGTTACCCATCGTCCGGACGAGAAGGTCGCCAATGTCGTCAGCTTTGTCGAAGGCTATCCGTTGAAGGAGGGCAGCAGCGCCGCACTCGACATCGGCGGCACCAAATTCGATTTGTTCACCAAGGGCGACAGCGCCTGGGCGGCGACCTCCGATCTCGACAAGACGATCGTCGAGGCGATGGCCAAGGGCAAGCAGGCGGTACTCAAAGGCACCCCGCAAAAAGGCAAGCCGACGACCGACACCTACTCGCTCGCCGGCTTCTCGCAAGCGCTCGCGATGATCGACAAGGCCTGCGGCATCAAGCGATAGGCGCCGGACCGCCCTATATACATCGAACGATGGCCACCCCGCCCCCCGCCGCAGCGCAGCACCCCGACCTCGTCGGATTCGACCGCGCCGCCCTTGCCGTTGAGCTGGCCGCGTTCGGCGCCGAGCCGTTCCGTGCCCGCCAGCTCTGGCATTGGATCTATCACCGCGGCGCCACCGACTTCGGCGCGATGACCTCGTTGTCCAAGGCGTTCCGCGAGAAGCTCGCGGCGCATTACGTCTTGGGCCGGCCGGTGGTGTCGCAGGCACTGACCTCGATCGACCGAACCCGCAAGTGGCTGCTGCGCTTTGCCGACGGGCAGGAGGTCGAGACCGTGTTTATCCCCGAGGAGGAGCGGGGCACCTTGTGCGTCTCCTCGCAGGTCGGCTGCACGCTCAGCTGCACTTTCTGCTATACCGGGACCCAGCGGCTGGTCCGCAATCTGACGGCGGCGGAGATCGTCGCGCAGATCATGATCGCCCGCGATCACCTCGGCGAGTGGCCGCCCGCGGTTCAGCCGGATCGGCAGGTGACCAACATCGTGCTGATGGGGATGGGCGAGCCGCTGTTCAATTACGACAATGTCGCCGCGGCGCTGAAGATCGTCATGGATCCGGAGGGGCTGGCGATCTCGCGGCGCAAGATCACCCTGTCGACCGCGGGTGTCGTGCCGGCGATCCGCCGCTGCGGTGCCGAAATCGGGGTCAACCTCGCGGTATCGCTGCATGCGGTGCGCGACGATGTTCGCGACCGCCTTGTTCCGCTGAACCGCAAATACCCGATCGCCCAATTGCTCGACGCCTGCCGGAATTATCCGGGCGCCAGCAACGCGCGCCGCCTAACCTTCGAATACGTGATGCTGAAGGGTATCAACGACAGCCCGGCCGAGGCCCGCGAACTGGTGCGGCTGTTGGCGGGCATTCCCGCCAAGGTCAATCTGATCCCGTTTAACCCGTGGCCCGGCGCGCCCTATGAATGCTCCTCGGAGGTGGCGATTGCGGCGTTTTCCGACATCGTCTTTAATGCCGGCTACTCGGCGCCGGTGCGCACCCCGCGCGGCCGCGACATCCTCGCCGCCTGTGGCCAGCTCAAATCGGCGAGCGTGCGCCTGCGCAGGCGCGAACCCGAACCGCTCTCGGCCGCCTGACCCTCGGTTTGCGGTCTCCGCGCGTGCTGCCCCTTCTCGGATTTGCCGCTGTCGCCTACGCGGCGCTGGTCGGCGGTCTCTATCTCTTTCAGCGGCAGCTGCTCTATTTCCCCGACCGGAACCGCCCCGCGCTTTTCGGGTTGGAGCGGCTCGGTGTGCGCGAGGTGTCGTTGGCGACAGAGGACGGGCTGTCGCTTCTGTCGTGGTATGTACCGGCACGCCCCGGAAGGCCGGTCATCGCCTATTTTCACGGGAACGGCGGCCATATCGGCTATCGCGCTGAGCGTCTGCTGCGGTTCGCGCGGGAAGGCTACGGCGTGCTGATGGCCGAGTACCGCGGCTATGGCGGCAATCCAGGTGCGCCGAGCGAGGCCGGGTTCTATGCCGACGGCCGCGCGGCACTCGCATTTCTCGACCGGGAAGGGGTGGCGCCGAACCGGCTCGTGCTTTATGGCGAGTCGCTGGGCTCGGGTGTAGCGGTGGCGCTCGCCACCGAGCACGAGATCGCGGCGCTGGTCCTTGAGGCACCGCTCACCAGCGTCGCCGAGGTCGCCCAATGCCATTTCCCCTACGTGCCGGCCTCGCGGATGGTCGTAGACCGCTTCGATTCGCTCTCCCGCATCGGCAGGGTCAGGGCGCCGATCCTGGTCCTGCACGGCGAGCGCGACCGCGTCGTACCGGTGCGCTACGGCCGCGCGCTCTTCGACGCCGCCCCCGAGCCCAAGGAGGGCTGGTTCGCGCCCGAGGCCGGGCACGAGGACCTCGCCCGCTACGGCAGCCTCGATGTCGTCGTCGCCTTTATCTACCGCCGCCTCGGCGGCTCGGTTCGCTAGCCCCTCTTCTGCCAGACATAATTGGTGATACACCCGGTACCCGCATATTGCGCTCGAATGGTGCCTTGTGCGTCGATCCGGCCGTCAACCCGCAAAGACCTTTCGTTGTCCAGTAAAAGGACGCCATCTGGGCTGACGGTTCCCTTCCATCCGGCTGGGCCGGATGAGACGACGGCGCCATTCTTGATCGTCAGAGGAGCAAGGGCTCCGCTCGGCGGACACTTCGCGCGCGGTGCGCTCGGGCTTTTCGATACCTCCCTGGACACACCCGCGTAAGTGCCGTCGAACGCTGTGGTTGGTGCGGAGGTTTGCGCAGCAAGCGGCGACACTGCTGCTGAGAGCGCGACCGTTAGGAATACTTTTGTCCGCCCAAACAAGCCATCCTCCCTGATAAGTTACTGCCCGATTATATGTGGGATCGGAGTGGGACATGCCCGATGCGGTAAAGAAGGTGGTGCTGGCCTATTCGGGCGGGCTCGACACCTCGGTGATCCTGCGCTGGCTGCAGGAAACTTACCGCTGCGAGGTCGTCACGTTCACCGCCGATATCGGCCAGGGCGAGGAACTCGAACCGGCGCGCCGCAAGGCCGAACTGCTCGGCGCGTGCAGGATCTTTGTCGATGATCTGCGCGAGGAGTTCGTGCGCGACTTTGTCTTCCCGATGTTTCGCGCCAACGCGCTCTACGAGGGCGCCTATCTGCTCGGCACCTCGATCGCCCGGCCGCTGATCGCCAAGCGCCAGATCGAGATCGCCCGCCAGGTCGGCGCCGATGCGGTCGCCCACGGCGCCACCGGCAAGGGCAACGACCAGGTCCGCTTCGAGCTCAGCTATTATGCGCTCGATCCCGACATCAAAGTCATCGCCCCATGGCGCGAGTGGGACCTGACCTCTCGCACCCGGCTGCTCGACTATGCCGAGCAGCACCAGATCCCGATCGCCAAAGATAAACGCGGCGAGGCGCCGTTCTCGGTCGACGCCAACCTGCTGCACATCTCGGCCGAGGGTAAGGTGCTCGAGGATCCGTGGATCGAGCCCGAGGAATACGTCTACAGCCGCACCGTCGCCCCCGAGGCCGCACCAGACAAGCCGCAATATGTCGAGATTACCTTCGAACGGGGCGACCCCGTCGCGGTCGATGGCGAGACGCTATCCCCGGCGGCGCTGCTGACGCGCCTGAACGAGATCGGTGGGGAGCATGGCATCGGCCGGCTCGATCTCGTCGAGAACCGGTTTGTCGGCATGAAATCGCGCGGCGTCTACGAGACGCCCGGCGGCACGATCCTGCAGGCGGCACATCGCGGGATCGAGAGCCTGACCCTCGACCGGGGCGCCGCGCATCTGAAGGACGAGCTGATGCCGCGCTATGCCGAGCTGATCTACAACGGCTTCTGGTTTTCGCCAGAGCGCGAGATGCTGCAGGCGTTGATCGACAAGAGCCAGGAGAATGTCGAAGGCGTGGTGCGGCTCAAGCTCTACAAGGGCTCGGCGCGGGTGGTTGGCCGGCGCTCACGCAAGAGCCTCTACAGCCTCGGCCACGTCACCTTCGAGGAGGATGCGGTCTACGACCAGCGCGACGCCGAGGGCTTTATCCGGCTGAATGCGCTGCGCCTGCGCCTCGCCGCCCGCCGCGACCAGGGATAAGCCCGCGCCTTCCTCAGCGCAGGTGGCGCTGTGCTTCAAGCCAGCCCATCATGATCTGGTTGAACGTCTCGGGATGCTCGACATTCGGCAAATGGCGAGCGTCGGCGATTTCCTCGTAGCGGCCACCCGGGACCAACCCGGCGAGCCGCCGGTTCTCGCTCGCCGGTGTGCCCGGGTCGTCCGCGCCGCACACCACCAGGGCCGGGAGGCGGAGCGCAGGCAGCTGTGCGGTGAAGTCGAAATTCATGATCGCCGCCGAGCAGCCGAGATATCCGGCGGGGGTCGTCGCCGCGACCGTGTCGCGGATCTGCTTCCAGCGTCCGGGTTTTCTCGGCTTGAAGGCGTCGGTGAACCAGCGCTCGACTGTGCCGTCGGCGAGCGGCTCCAGCGAGTTCGCCCGGCGCACCGTGCTCATCCGCTCGTCCCACAGCGCCGCCGCGCCGGTCGGGCTCGACGGCAGGGTATCGCTCCACAGCGCCGAGATCAGCTTGGCGCCGTGCTCGATCGCAAAAGCCTGGCCGATCATGCCGCCGATCGACAGGCCGATATAGTGCACGCGGGGCAGTGAGAGCGCCTCGAGAACCGTGGCGACATCGCCTGCCAGCGTCTTCATCGTGTAGTCACCGGCGACCGGGTCGCTGCCGCCATGCCCGCGCATGTCGATGCGCAACACGCGAAATCCGCCTTGCAGCAGCGGGGCCATCTGCTCGGCCCACATCCCGCTGTCGGACGCCAGCGAATGGGTGATGCAGACGACGGGCCCATCCTCGGGACCCACGAGATCGTAATAGAGACGGCGGCCGGCGAGCGGCAACAGCATGGCAATTCCTCCAGATCTAATCGAAGCGGGCTTAAGACGGAACCATGATCGGCAGCCCGGTGATGATCGGGTGCGCAAGGTAGAGGACGGCATAGAGCAACAGGCCGGCGGCGACGCGCAAGACGCCGATCTCGCGCCAGCGCAGCTTGGTACGCCCGGCGAGGAGTGCGACAAACGGCAGGTTCGAGGTGACCTGGGCCAGGCGCGGCCAATTGCTGCCGAGGGCGAGCTGCTTCTTGCGGTCGATCAGCACCGTGCCGCCGAGCGCCAGCGTTGCGAGCGTGCCAAAAAAGAGCAGCGAGCTCAGGTCTCCGTTGGCGATTAGATGAGCGACCGCCCAGAGCCCGATTGCCCACATCACCGGGTGCCGCGTCACGCTGAGAATCCCCGGGGCCGGATCGTCGGCCCTGGCCGATCGCTCCATGCCGACCGCGGTCGGGTTGCGCGTCGAATAGCCGGCGACCAGCAAGATCGTTGCCAGCGGCATCACCGACACCGGGACGAGTGCCGTCCATCGTTGCCGCGGCCATAGCACGATCGTCGGCGCGGTCGCATAGGCGGCCACGAACCAAGCGAAGATCGCCAATGAAGTCAGCGAATAGACCGCGATAAATCCACGTTCGCCGAGCTGGTCGCGCAACGCGCCGCGCAACCGTGTGCTCGACAACAGAACATGGCTGCCGCAGAAGGCGATCCCGGCGATGACGAGGGAGAGAAGCCGTTGGTCCATGGCACCGCGGTCTCACCCGCCGGGCAAGCTGGCGATTTCCTTGGAGAGCTTGGCGATCAGCTCGTCCGGGTCGCCGGCGACGCGCACGATCTTGTTCCGGCTCGCCGCGCCCACGACGATCGACAGACCCCGCCGCGGCAGCCGCCAAGCGCGCGCGAGGAGCTGCAGCAGCGCCTCGTTGGCCTGTCCGTCCTGTGCCGATGCCGTGACCAAAGCCTTGACCGCGCGCCCGCCTTCCGCGGTGGCGACAACGCCGAGCAGACGGTTTGAGCTCGCCCGCGGCGACAGGCGGACTGCCACGCGCACGCCGTCGAGCATCGGGGTGAGTGGGAAGTCACAGGAGGTACGGGGCAATATCGTAGAGCAGCAGGCGTCGCAGAAACACAAGTAGCAGGATCAGGATGACCGGCGAGATGTCGATCCCGCCAAGGTTCGGGAGGAAGGAGCGGATCGGACGCAACGCCGGCTCGGTCAACCGCCACAGCAAATCGCCGACCATTGCTACGACCTGGTTGTGCCGATTGACAATGCCAAAAGCCAGCAGCCAACTCAACACTGCCTGGGCGATAAGCAGCCAAATATAGATTCCGATTAGCGTATCGATAAGCCATAGCAATGCATTCATGCTGCGTACCGTTTCGGGCCGTGCCGCGCGACCGTACCTTTAACAGCATGTTGCCGCAAGCAACCCACCGGTGGCGTTGGATGGCCGCCTTGACAGCGTCGGACCGGGTCACCATAGTCCGCCGTACGCGAGGAAACCGCGCTCGAGACGCAAAACGGGGCCGTAGCTCAGCTGGGAGAGCGTCGCGTTCGCAATGCGAAGGTCAGGGGTTCGATCCCCCTCGGCTCCACCAAATGAGGTCACCGCGGTCCCCGCCCATCATTTGGTCCCGAGCCGCGATGGCGCGGCGGTGGCCGTGTCGGGCGGTACCGCCGAGGGCTCCTCGGACGCGCGAGGCAGAAACAGCGTGATCGACGACCCCTTGCCCACCGCGCTGGCGATCGATACCGCACCGCCGCTCTGTTGGGCAAAGCCATAGACCTGGGAAAGGCCGAGCCCTGATCCCAGCCCGATCTCCTTTGTCGTGAAATAAGGCTCGAACGCTCGTGCCACCACTTCTGGAGTCATGCCGGCGCCGGTGTCGGACAACGTCACGGCAACAAAGTCTCCGACCAGACCTCCGCTTGTCGGATCGTCGATATCAAAGGTGACATTGCGTGCCTCGACGCGCATCCGGCCGCCATCCGGCATCGCGTCACGCGCGTTCATTCCGAGGTTGAGCAGCGCCATCTGGAATTCGGCGAGATCGACAAATACCGGCCACACCTCTTGCGGGATCTCGACTTTCACCGCGATGTCGGGCCGCAGCGCCGGTGATAGCATGTCGGCGATCTCGTCAGCCTGATCCCGTAAGTCGAGGGGCTCGGGCCGCAGCATTTGGCGTCGGGAAAAGGCGAGAAGTTGGCGGGTCAGGCGCTCGCCGCGCTCGGCGGCTTGCACTATCGCGGCGACCCGCCGGCGGATTGCGTCGCTCTGCGCAGCATCGTTCAACATCGCAGCATTGCCGCCGATCACGGTCAGCAGGTTGTTGAAGTCGTGGGCGATGCCGCCGGTGAGCTGACCGATCGCTTCCATTCTGTGGACTTGGCGTAATGCCGCTTCGGCTTGCTCGCGCTCGCGTATCTCGATCTCGAGGCGCCGGTTGGCGGTCTCGAGGTCGCGCGTCCTGTCGTCCACGATCGCCTCGATGCGCCGGGTATGGCCGGTGCCGAGCAGCAGCAAAGCCCCCAGGAGGCCGGTGCTGAAGACCCCGACGACGAGAACCGCCCAGCTCTGCCACCTCCGGTGTTGTGCGAGGTAGGACGCCGTCGGCTCGGTCCGGACACCGTAATGGCGCCCGCCGAAGATAAAGGTGTCGGTGTAAAATTCCCCAGCCCGCCGGGCCGAAAGACTGTTGGAGATGACCTTATCCGCGTCCAGGTCCGAGAGCTGGAGGCTCACCCACGAGTTTACGGAGGCCAGCATTCCGTCAACAAAAGTGCCCATCCGAAGCGCCACCGCAACCACACCTGCTTCGTTGGAACCATAATGCACTCCATAGACGAGCAGGATGCCGACTTGCTCACCCTGTTCCTGAACGAGGCGAATTGGCGGGGTTGTGGTGACCCTTCCCGAGTCAAGCGCGGTCTGCACCGCCGCTCGACGGCCAGCCTCCGAGGTGAGATCGAACCCGACGATGTGTTCGTTGCCCCTCAGAGGCTCTACATAGGTTACGGGAAAGAAGCGCGGACGCTCCCCGGCACGACGACGTTGCCCGGATGGATCAACCTCTCGGATCTCAAAATCGGGCAGTTCGGCCTGCTGGGCTGCCTCGAACCTCATCCGATCGTTGCGCTCGACGCGCGGCGCCCACTTGACCGCTTGGATCGTCGGAAAGCGTTGTAGCAGGTTCCGAACCAGGTGGCGAAAGTCGGTCCGTGATACACCCGCACCACCACTGAAGGATCGCTCCAATTGCGCGAGAAAGACCTCCTGTTCTTCAAGTTCCGCCCGAATCTTGTCGATGGTCTGCCGGGAAAGAAGCCGAAATTCCAACAGTGATTCGTCGTGCTCCCATTTGCTGACTCGAACGAAAATGGCGGTAAACAGGGCGAAGAACAGAAGCATCGGCAATGCGACCGGACCAGCACGACCGCGCCACAGCGCGCGCGGCTCCCCCGCTAGAACGAGCATGAGCGGCAGCACCAGCAGCACGCCCAGCGTGTCGCCGATCCACCAGGAAATCCAACTCGTTGCCAACTCGGTCAGGGGCACGACACCGAGCACCCACAGGCCGGCTAAAGAAAGGCTCGCACTTGTCAAGCAAACAAGTGGGGACAGCACCAAAAAGGCCGCTAGATCGCGACTATTGTCGAGGGGCGCCGGATAGCCGACCGCGCGGCGCAGGACCGCCGCGCCAACCACGGCTTGTCCCATCGAACTCGCGGCGATGACGACCGCCGCGGCGCAGCCCATTTCATCGAGCTGGTGACTGACCGAATAGCCGGTCCATATATTGAGCAGCAGCGAACCGAACAAGATCCATGGCAGGGTACCCGAGCCGCCGATCAGCACGCAGGCGACCGCGATGCCGGCAGGAGGAAAGATCGGTGACGCATATCCCGGTGGAACCGCCAGTGCCAGGGCGAGCTTGCCGGTTACGACGTAAGCGAGCGTCACCGACAGGTAGACGAGGGTCGGCGTTCCAGCTTCGCGTAATGGCGCAGAGCGTCGGCTCTTGGGCATCCGGCGACCGCGTACTCGGCGACTGTCGCCGTTTGAAAATACGCTGCGCGCTGCGCCTTAGCTTAGCTCAGGGCCACTGCGAAACCGCGCTGCACGCCCGGGCGGGCCATCATCGTCTCGTACCAACGCTTGACGTTGGGGAAGTCTGCCAGGTCGACGTGGTGGCGTTCGTGCCGCCATGCCCAGCCCAGGATCGCAAAATCGGCGATCGAAATATCGCCGCCGGCAAAGGCGACCTCCGCGAGCCGGCGATCGAGCACGCCGTAGAGCCGGCGCGTCTCCTTCGAGTATCGCTCGAGGCCGTACCATCGGTCCTGCTCGTTTGCCACCTGCAGAAAGTGATGCACTTGGCCGGGTATCGGGCCAAAGCCGCCCATCTGCCACATCAACCACTCGAGCACCGGCACTTGCCGCCGCAGATCGGCCGGCCAGAACTTGCCGGATTTTGCGCCGAGGTAGATCAAGATAGCGCCGGATTCGAAGATGCTGATCGGCGAGCCGCCTGGGCCGTCGGGATCGACGATTGCCGGGATCTTGCTGTTTGGGCTGATTTTTACGAAGCCCGGGGCGAATTGCTCTTCCTTGCTGATATTTACCGTCTTGACGGTGTAGGGCAGGCCCATCTCCTCCAGCGCAACGCTGATCTTACGGCCGTTCGGGGTGTTCCAGCTGTGCAATTCGATGGTCATCGGGATCGCCTTCTCTCATTTCGGCGCGATCGGGCGAACCAGGATTGCCAAGTTTGCGCAAGGCTGCAAGACGCGACCGATAGAGAGAGCTGTCCTACGGTCGAACGCAATCGAAATAGGCAACGCTCTCTTGGATCTCGCGGAACCGCGGCACGCGTTCGAACGGAGCGCAATGCCGCTTGGCGACGGCAGTCGCGCTCTCCATGTCACCGGCATAGGCGACCCCGGCATAGTTGGCGTCGCCTTCGAGTACGAAGGGCTTCGCCGTACAAGCCAGACCCAACACGCCGACCCACATGACAAAGAGCCACTGCCGCGCGATGACTGTCGGCCGTCTCACTCGCCGAGCGACCTGCCGCTCATCTGGCATCGTTCGAGTAATCGCCTACGGCGTCGATTAGCGACCGGATCAGCCTAACCGGATTGAGCTCGCTGAGGATTTGCCCAAGGTCGCCCCCGCCTTCGGGTGACGATACCGCGGCCTGGTCCACAGCGAAGCTGATCGCGGCGATGGCTGCAAACGCGATCGACATTGCCCACGCCGAAAATGTTGCACATCGTCGGTTTGCCGCCGAGCGGTGACGAAGCTGCCAGGTCACGCTCATTGGATATCTCCGCGCCGGCGGTGTCCTTCCCCACGTGGCGGGATGCCGCGGCGATCGCATTTAGCTACGTGCTCAGCGCAGCCGGCGTTCCCGTTCCGCCAGTCCTGAAATGGCTGCTATGACGATCCCGAATAGCTGCCAGAGCTCAAGTCACCGGCACACCGGCCTTGGCGGCGAAGTCGCACCCGCGCTCGATGTAGTCCCGGTAATACCCATAGCTCGGTGCCGCCGGCGACAGCAGCACCACGCCGCCGGGGGGCGTCACTCGCGTTGCATAAGAGACCGCGTCTTCCATCGATCGTGCAAAATGCATCCGGCAGGCAAGATTTCCGCCCCGCCTCGAGGCAGCTCGCGTTTTTTCATAAATTCGCCGACCGCTGTCGCCGAGACAGATGACGGACTTGACCGCGCCGGTCGAAAATGTCGCGAGAAGCTTGCCGTAATCGATGCCGCGATCGTAGCCGCCCACGATCAGCGTGATGTCGCGGCCGGAGTAAACCGCCAGTGCTGCCAACGTCGACTCCGGGATTGTCGAAATACTGTCGTCGACAAACAGAATATCCCGTTTTCGGCCGAGCTCTTGTTGCCGGTGCGGCAAGCCCTTGAAGTCGCGCGTCGCCCCGAGCGCGGCTATGAGATCGATGCCGAGGATTTTTGCAACAGCGAGTGCTGCGCACAGATTGGATCTGTTGTGAGGTCTCGCGAGGTGGGGATTGCCGACAATCCCGATCCGATCCCGACCATCGAATATCGCACGATCCTCGGAGTGAATTCCGCTCTCTGCGTCGAAGAGGTAATCGCAGAGCCCAGGGATCACCGAGCCGACCGTCTCGGCGGCGGTGCTGTTGACGATCCGGCGCCTGCTGCGGCGCAACAGGTTGATCTTGTCGCGGACATAGCGTTCGACGCTGAGATGCCAGTCCGTGTGTTCGGGGTATAGCGACGTCAGCACCCCGAGGTCGCAGATACCGTCGAAATCGGCGGCCTGATAGCTCGATACCTCAATGACCGCATAGTCGACATCGCCGATCTCGGTGACCGGAACCCCGATATTGCCGGCGAGCGCGACCCTCAGGCCGAGCCGCATCAGGATGTGCGCGATCAACGAGGCCGTCGTGCTCTTGCCCTTTGTCCCGGTGACCGCGATCGTCGTTATGGCGGGCTCTTCGGCGACCCAAAGGTTCAGCAGCGAGGTGATTTGCACACCGCGGTTGCGAGCGGCATGGATGTCGTCGCGATACAAGCTGACACCGGGCGATTTGATGACAATGTCGATCTCTTTTAGGGCGTCGGCGATCCTCTCTCGCCCGAATGCCGCTGTAATGTTGTCGTAGTTCTCCGGGATGCGCGCTTCGGCCTTGTCATCGAGCAATGTCACCGACAGCGCTGGATGATGCTTTCGCAGAAACCCGAGTGCAGCTATCCCCTCGCGGCCGAGCCCCCAGATCGCGACTCGTCGTGAGCCGAGCTCAGCGACACGCATCGAGCATGGCCATGTAGGGATCCGGAACACGGTGCGGGTGCCTGACCTCGAACAGCGCGCGAATAGACGCCGGGTTCTGCTGTCGTAACGAGGCAAACGTGCCGTGCAGCTGCCGCAGGACGGTATCCTCCCGCCAATCGGGATGGCTGCCGAGGTATGAGATAACCGCAGCACTTTCGGCCGTTTCGCCGACGCATTCGAACGGTTTGTGCTCTCGCAAGCCGCACAACTCGGCAAATCCGTCCCGCTGGGTCTTATCGTCGAGAAGGTTACGGCCGAAGATGCCGATCAGCTCAGGTTTCTCGATCGACAAAGCGAGTGCGAGGAACACAAACCGGCATTTCGGACAGTTGCCGCACCATAGCCGCGCGCGCTCAGCCGCCGACTGCCGGAAGGCAGTATTGCAGCTCAGGAAAATTCGGAAATATTCGGGGTATTTGGTGAAGCGCCGGGCGATTTCGATTTCCGACAGCGGTCTGAGTAGCGAAAAGTAGGAGATATTTGGCGATATATGGTTCTTCAAATATGCAGAGAAGTCGTCTTCGAACTCCAAAGATTTGGAGTATTGATGATTGACCGAGGTGCCATCGATCTGCAGGTTCGGGGCGCTAGCGGAATGTTCATTCGACATGATTATGGTGTCGCAGCCGGCCATAATCGCACTGACGGTGGCGATGGCGCTCAGGATCCCAGTAATCGGAACGTGGCCGTTGAGCGCACCGGCTTCGTTGAGTTTGAAAAGACCGCTGTCCAGCCGGCGGCGCACTCGGACAAACGGCACGCCGGCTACGGAGATGCAAGCCCGGATCGGTTCGGGATCACCCAGCGAGAATACGATCAGCGGCTCGCCGCTGCGCTTGAGGCATTCGAGGGTCACAATCGAGTCTTTGCCGCCGCCTACAGGCACACAGCTGCGCCGCGGCAGGTCGAGGGCGACCGGCTCAGGTGGCGGCGTGCTGGACGATCGGACTGCAAAATGGCCGCGCAATGAGAGCCGATTTCTGAAGGCGAATTCGGCCAGACCCTTCTCGTAAAATTTCTGCACAAACTCGGCGGTAACACGATCGACCGCAAAGGGCTTGCAGATCAGCGTCGGTGGCGCAAAGCTTTTGTAATAGCTCACTCCAGACATTAAGAATATCAAGCGAAATATACGATCGAGAACTGCTTTCTCTTTTGACGAAAGGAATCTTGTTCGAAAATCAAAAACCAGCTTTTCTTCAAATCGTGGACCACTGTCATATCGATAGCGCAGCGAAAGGGTGGAGACCGCGGGATCGTATACATATTCTTCGAATACGAACTTTTTATATTGCATATGATTGTTCGACCAAGGAGCGGATCATGCGCAATACGCGGTGGTGAGTGGCAATGTCGAAATTGTCGACCGTCAGTGTCGGCAGCCGCGAGACGCCGTCGACCGCTGGGCCGTGCTCGATCATCGCCTCGAGCACCGCACGGTCGAGCGTTTCGTCGAGACAGGCCAGCAATGTCAGCCGCCAGTCCTCGCGCAGCGCCGCGAGCGCACCGATCAATGCGTAGGCGCCCCAATTCGACACTCCGGCGACAATCAGATGTCGGGCCGGCGTGACGCACGCGATGGTCTCGCCGTGGTCGACATGCTGTGCGATCAGCGTGCGCGGTATCGCCCCCATCCCAATCTCGTTTCCACCATCACCGACCGCGATCGTTTCCCATGGCCCGGCGAGGAATAGATCGTCCAGTGGTGCGGTGTACGAGCCGATGTCCTGGCCTCGCATGTTGCGTGGCGCGCCGTCGACGCTGCGCCCGCAACGCTCGATCGAAATCGCGTGGGTGATGCCGTCATCCCGCCAGGTTTCGATCAGCGGAGCGAGCGGGGCGCCGATCGCAACCACATCGATCACGACATCCCGGGCTCCGGCTGCGGCAAGTGCGGCGGCACAGGCGCCGCGGCATGGTTCATCGGTCGCGACCCGGCATCGGATCCCAACCGCCGCGAGCGCTTTTGCCAGCAGAGCCGCCCCCACCGGCCCATCGGTTTCGGCGGCGGGCGGGGTACCCTGCGGGACATAAAAGCCAGTGATCAACCCGACGCTGCCCGACCGCGCGTTCGCCAATGCCGAAGCGGCGCTCCACAGCCCGCCGCGAGCGATCTCGAAGAGCGCGGTGATGTTGCGCCCGACATCAGCGTGGATCACGCGCTCGACCCCATCGACGAGCGCTTGCGGATCTGGCCGGCTCGCCATGGGCGAAGTCCGCGCTATAGGCTCGCCAGCACGGTGTTGCGCAGATCGGTGATCAGCATCGAGCCGGGCGCGTGGGTAACGCAGAAATCAGGCCGGACTTCGGCGATCACCGCTTGTGGGGTCACGCCACAAGCCCAGAACACCGGCAGCTCGTCGCTCGCCACCGGAACCGGATCGCCATAATCGGGCTTGGCCAGGTCCGTTATGCCGATCGTCTCCGGCTGCCCGATATGCACCGGCGCCCCGTGCACCGAGGGGAAGCGCGAGGTGATCTGGACCGCGCGAATTGCGTCGCGCGGTTTGAGCGGACGCATCGAGACGACGAGCGGGCCCGCAAAGGGGCCCGCCGGCATGCATCGGATATTCGTCCGGTACATCGGGACATTCGATCCGCAAGAGATGTGCCGCAATTCGATCCCATCCTCGAGCAGCGCATGCTCAAATGAAAAGGAGCAACCGAGGGCAAAGCTGACGAGATCCTCGCGCCAGACGCCAAACAAATCGGAGGGCTCCTCGACTAGCTCGCCGCGACGCCACACCCGATAACGCGGCAAGTCGGTCCGGATGTCGAGATCGGCCCCCAAGCTCGGCAGGTGCGGATCGCCGGCCTCGGAAACCGCGAGCACCGGACAGGGCTTCGGATTGGCCTGGGCGAAGCGCAGGAAATCGTGAGCCAGCGCCCTGGGCAAAACCACCAGATTGGCCTGCACATTGCCGGGCGCCAAACCCGCTGTCGTCCCGACGACGGCGCCAGCGCGAATGCGCTGACGCTCGTGCACACCGGCTGCGACACTTCGCTCGACGGATTCGCTCATCGTGTCACCTGCACATGCTGGTCGTGGCTATCTTACCAAAGGACAGCCGGCAAGTCCTGCCGCTGTGATCCGGCCATCAGGAGATGCACTATTGAGCGTCCTTTACCTCGCCGTGGCGATCGTGCTGGAGATTTGCGGCACGACAGCGCTGAAGCTGTCCCAGGGCTTTACTCGTATCGGTCCGGCGAGCGTGGTCGTGTTCTGTTATGCGGCGAGCTTTGTCCTGCTGTCGCTCGCCTTGCGCGTGATCGACCTATCGATTGCCTATGCCCTCTGGTCCGGCGTCGGGACCGCGATCGTAGCCGCGATCGGCATTGTCTGGTTCGGCGAGCCGGCCGGAGCCTTGAAGCTGCTGTCTCTCGCGCTGATCGTACTCGGTGTGGCCGGGCTGCATCTTTCCGGGTGGGCTTCATGAGCATCAGTCGGACAGGAGCGCAGCACAGCCGAGAAAAGCCGGGAGCGGGTGAGTGATCACATAAGTGGGGATCGCCGCGAGATACTCGCTGAAGCGGCCTTTGGCTTCGAAGCGTTCGCGAAAGGGAGATTGGGCGAATCGCTGACCCAGCCGCGGGATGATCCCGCCGCCGATGTAGATCCCGCCCCGCGCACCGAGGGTCAAGGCCAAATTTCCGGCCACTGTGCCCAGCATCGCGCAGAACAACGAGACCGCCTCGGCGCAGAGCGGATCGGTGGCGCCGATTTCCGGATCGGTGATCTGGGCCGCCGCGTAACCGCGGGATGGCGCCCCATCGAGCGTTGCCAAGGTGTTGTAGAGGTTAACCAGCCCCGGGCCCGACAGGACGCGTTCGGCCGATACGTGATCGAAATGCCGGCGCATGCCGTCGAGCACGGCGCTCTCCCGATCGGTGGCCGGTGCCATCGTCACATGCCCCCCTTCGCTGGCGAGCGCGATCCAGGCTGTCCCGGCGGGGATCAAGCCGGAGACGCCGAGCCCCGATCCCGGGCCGAGCACGCCGAGCGGCGCGCCGGCCGAAGGAGCGCCGCCGCCTATTGGCCGGCGATCAGCGGGCGGGAGGTGCGGCAGGGCCAGCGCCAAGGCGGCGAAGTCGTTGATCACTTCGAGGCGGTCAAAACCGAGCTGCGACTTCAGCGCCGAGATCGAGAAGCTCCACGGATGATTGGTCATTGCCACTCGGTCGCCGGTGATCGCCGAAGCGATTGCGAGCGCCCCCTGACGGGGCATCGGAAATGCCTCGCGCTCGGCGAGATAGGTGGTGATCGCCTGGGCGATCGTCGGGTGGTCTGCGATCGCGAGCGTCCGCGTCTGCAGCAATGTTTTCTCGGGCGAAACCAGGCCGAAACGGGCGTTGGTGGCGCCGATATCCGCGACGAGCCAAGTTTCGGCGTGTGCTCCGCCGGACGTCACGACCGCATGCCCCGCAGCGAGGAGGCACGGCCGATTCGGCCAAACGTCAGCCGAGCGTCCGTTGTGCGTCGCACATCGCTCCGTCGTCGGGTGTAGACTAAGTTGCTGATCCTGCCGCAAATGTTAAGCATTGCCAACACGTTTGCAAAAAGCAGCTTGACATCCTGGGGAAATGCATTAGATTGTGCAGTGCGGTAACGATCACTGGTTGTGGTCCTGCCGTACGTCTTCTAGGCGTTTCCTCCCTAAACTTGGGCCGCACTGAAATGTGTGGCCCAATTTTTTTGGACCAGGGGAACAAACTCGCGGTCCTGATCAAGATGGTCGGTCGGGTCGAGATCGGGCAGGACAGCAATCTCCCGGTAGATCGGCGCAAAATCGGGGCGTGTCGCGTTGAACAACTCCTGGAAATCGTCGATCACGAAATAGAGCTGCTGAAAATCGTCGATACGATAACGGGTTCGCATGATCCGGCGCAGATCGAACCGGAGCCGGCGGGGTCGAGGGTCTTCGAGACAGTAGACTGACTCTCCGGCCGAGGACAGGATGCCCGACCCATAGATGCGCAGACCGTCGTCCGTCGCGATCAGCCCGAACTCTACGGTGTACCAGTAGAGCCGGGCCAGGTGCTGCAGGTGGCCGAGCCCGAGCGCCTTCAACCCGCCTTCGCCGTAGGACTGCAGGTAGTCGGCAAAGATCGGGTTCATCAGCAGCGGCACATGGCCGCAGATGTCGTGGAATACATCCGGCTCCTCGAGGTAGTCGAGCTGGTCGCGGCGCCGGATGAAACAGGTTGACGGAAATCGGCGGCGAGCGAGGTGGGCAAAGAAGACGTCATCCGGAACCAGCCCCGGCACTGCGACGATGCGCCATCCGGTGGCGCCGTCGAGAACATCGCTGAGGCGGCAAAAATCGGGAATGCCATCGGCCGCGACGCCGAGCCGGCTCAACCCTTCGAGATATTCGCCACAAGCGCGCCCGACCAACAGGCGTTGCTGTCGTTCGAAAAGCGTGCGCCAGATCGCGTGCTGCTCTTCGCTATAATCTTCCCAGTTCTGCTCGATGGCAAAATCTGGCCGGACCGCGGTCATTGACCTCTCCGCAACTGCCTCCTCTCCAAGTGTGATCGCGGAAGCAGTGCGTCAATCGGCCGCTTCGCTCCTGCTCTGTTCCTCCAGCCGATCTAGGAATGTTTCCCGCGCCAAGCGGCCGAGCCGGCCGATCAGTTCGGCCAGATCCTGCGCCAGCTTCGGGAAATGCGCTTTACGCTGGTAGTCGCGTTCATTCATGTAGAGCGCCCGGTTGACTTCGATTTGCAACGCGTGACGCTGCTCGACCGGCCGCCCGTAGTGCCCCGTCGTGAACCCGCCGGCATAGGGCGCGTTGATCGCGACCGCGAACCCACGGTCGACGAGGAAGCGGCGGGCGGCCTCGACGAACTGGGGGGCGCATGCCGAACCGTGGTAGTCGCCCAGGACGATGTCCGCCCCGCTCCTCTCGCAGATCGCGTCGACTCCCGAAGGCATCGAATGGCAATCGAGGAGCAGGCAGCCACCGAACAGCGCCTCGGTCTCTTCGACGAGTCCGCGCAGCAAGCGATGATAGGGTCGATACAACCGTTCGATCCGCCGGTGCGCCTCCGCGAAGCGCAGCTTCTCCGCGTAGATCTCTTCACCGCTGGCAACGATCCGGGCGATGGTGCCGAGACCCATGCGAACCCGCGGCGATGCGGCATTGACAAATTTCGGCAAGGTGTCGGCAAACATACCGGGATCGAGCTCCCAGGGCTCGCGGTTGACGTCGACATAGGCGCGCGGAAAGCGCGCCGACAACAGAGGGGCGCCGAGGCTCGGGCCTGCCCCGAACAGCTCGTCGACAAAGCTGTCTTCGGACCGCCGCAGAGCCACCGGGTCGAGCCGCGACGCGGCGAGGAAATCCGCCGGATATTCGGCACCGCTATGCGGTGAAGCGAGGACGAGCGGCAGACTGCGCGCAACCGGCCGCCGCAGATCGAGAATTTCGACCCCTGGTGGGGGTCGCAGGAACTCGTGACCCATGCGGCCAGCTTAGAGCGCGGTTGTCATGCTGTCATCACCGCGACGAGGCGCGAGGCGACGCCAAGCTACGATCAGTGTATCGTGATTCGCCGATCGCGGCGGAGGCAGCTGCCATAAAGATCGTTCTCGATGTCACGCGGCTGGTCCGGGAGGGCAAGCTCACCCGGGAGCAGGCCGAACAGCTGACATCGCTCGCCACACGCGACCTCGGCGTTGTCGCGATCAATATCCTGATGTCGTTCGGCGCGATTGCCGTCGCCGCCGGGATCCTCGCGCTGAACCCGACTTTTGCGACCGCCACGGCTATCGGCCTCGCGCCGGTGCTGGTTGGTCTCGCGGTGTCGTTCGGCGCCGGAGAACGATGGCGTGTGCTGGGTATGGCCGGCACCATTGTCGGCGCCTTGCTGCTGTCGGGTGGCGTCATCGGCGTGCTCGACGGCGGCTTCGCGGCCCTGGTCTTCGCCGCGGTCCTCCTGCTCGTCCTGGCCGTCACGATCCGCAGCAGCTTCCTGATGGCCCTCGTGCCGCTCGCCGCCGCGGGCGCGCTCGGCGCCAGCACCGGGTATTTTCATGCCACCTACATGCTGATCGTTAGAGAGCCTGCAATCACCATCGTCTTTTTCGCCCTGCTCGCCTTGGTGGCGCATTTCGTCGGAAGCCGCGTCGCGCCCGCTTATCAGGGTCTGGCGGTCGTCGCGGCTCGCATGTCATTGGTCCTCGCCAATCTCGGGTTCTAGGTCGGCTCCTTGTGGGGTGACCATCCCGGGGAGAGCTGGGCGCTCGGTGAAACCGATTCTTGGACCGCGCGTGAAGCCTGGGAAAAGACCGCGCTCCACCTCCCCGGCTGGGTTTTCACTGCCGCCTGGGCTCTTCTCGCGATCGGTGTCGGCGTCTGGGCGGCACGCACCAACCGGCGTTGGGTCGTCACGACGGCAGCCACCTTTTTCGCGATCAATTTCTACACACAATGGTTTGAACGGCTCGGCGGCGAGCCGTGGGTGGTCATCATCGCCGGTCTCACCATCCTCGGGATCGCGGTGGGGTTGTGGCGGTACAATACCGCACCTACCGCCGACGCTTGGTCCGCCGGCGCCGATGCATAGCAGCCGATCAGGTTGGCCCGCGCGGCTTGCGCCGAGGGCGAAGGACGCTCCAAGATCGACTTGCGCTTAATTCACGGGAACAAAGCATGAAGCGTAGCGATCCGCGAATAGCCGGCGCCCTGGCGGTTTTGGCCTTTCTGGGGGCCTGCGTCATGCCGCCGACCGCGCCGACTATCCCGGTGGCTCCCGGGCCGAACAAGACCTTCGAAGCGTTCGCCGCCGAACAGTCCTACTGCCAGCAATATGCCACGGCGCAAACGGCACCCCAGGCCTATGCCGCGACTAACCAGGCCGTGGCGACCACGGTCCTCACGACCGCGCTCGGCGCCGCGCTCGGCGGTGCCATCGGTGGCGGCCACGGTGCTGGAATCGGCGCCGCCTCGGGGGCAGTGTTCGGGACGGCGGTCGGCGCCGGCGGCTCGGGCTTTGCGCAAATGTCGCTGCAGCAGCAATTCGACATCATGTACGGGCAATGCATGTATGCGTACGGCAACCAAGTGCCCGGCTTCTCGCCACCGCCGGGCACACCTCCCTATTCGGGCGCGCCGGGTCCGTCGGCTTACCGGCCGTCGCCGTACGGGCCGTCACCCTATGGATCGTCGCCGTATGGTCCACCACCTCGCTGATGGCGGGCGCTCGGGCATCCCGCCAATTACTGAGGTGATCCCGGGGGCGGCTTTCTGTTGTCGGTCAGGTAGATTTGCTTCAACCCGCGCCGGCTCGCGTGCGAACGCCCCCAGGCGATAGCCTGCTCGTCGGTGTCGAACAGCCGGACCCTGGGGTCCATTCTGGCCGTGTGGCCGGGCTCTTCCCATTCTTCGACGAGGCTCGCGCGCACGCCGATCGGCGTTGGATCGAGGATCAGGTTCACTTTCATTTCAGATAGGGTGCTGTCGGCAAACCGGGTTAATTCTAGTCTTCTCGGTAGGTTCACTCTGGAGAGCGGAGGACGACATGTTGGATTTGCGCATTCGCGGACGCAAGGCCCTGGTTTGTGCCGCGAGCAAGGGACTGGGACGAGCCTGCGCGATGTCGCTCGGACGCGCCGGGGTCGAGTTGACGATCACAGCCCGCACCGCCGAGACCCTCGAACAGACTGCCGAAGAGATCCGCAGGGAAACCGGCGCCAAGGTGACGCCCGTTCCCGGCGACATCTCTACCGAAGCCGGCCGCGCCGCGGCACTCGCCGCCTGTCCCAACCCCGATATCCTGGTAAACAATTGCGGTGGGCCGCCGCACGGCGATTTCCGCGAATGGTCGGTCGAAGACTGGCAAAAGGCGGTCAACGCCAACATGCTGACGCCGATCATGCTGATCAAGGCGGTGGTCGACGGGATGTGCGAGCGCAAATTCGGCCGTATTGTCAACATCACCTCGGGCTCGGTGAAGTCGCCGATCGCCAATCTTGGCATGAGCAACGGTGCGCGCGCCGGCCTCACCGCCTTCTGCGCCGGCATCGCCCGACAGGTCGCCAAGTACAATGTGACGATCAACGGTCTGCTGCCCGGCCCGTTTCTGACGGACCGCCTGCGCTCGGGCATCGAGTACGAGGCGCGGCGGCAGAACGTCTCGTTCGAGGAGATGCTCGCCAAGCGTGGCTCGACCAACCCGACCGGCCGGGTCGGCGATCCCGCGGAATTCGGCGACGCCTGTGCTTTTTTATGCGCCGCCTCGTCCGGCTTCATCGTCGGCCAAAACCTCTTGCTCGACGGCGGCGCCTTCAATTCGACGATGGGGTGAGACCCCGCCGCCGCTTCTGCGGCGGCTGCCGACGAGACGCGACCGGCGGGTTTGCCGAGGAGGCGTTTGCTGTTCCTTCGGGTCGCGCGAGCGGAGGCCGAGGCATGCGCCTGATTAACCACGAACGCTACAACGTTAACTATCAATGCCTTCGGCATTTTAACTTTTGATATCTAAATTGCAGGGATCAGCAGGCCTGATGGGCTTGAACTCGAATAGCGAGAAAGATCATGAGGAAACTAATCGTCGCAGGGGTCTCGGCTTTTGCCCTCCTCGCTTTCGCCGGTCAGGCGGTGATGGCAGATCAGATCACTCTGGCCGACACGGGTGGAGTGGCGGGATATACCTTCACAGGCAATGGGGCGGGTGGCATCACTATAAGCACCTGGGGGTCGCCTTCGGGAAGCGCCCTATTCACAGGTGGTGATTCCGGTACGTATACCCTTGGTGCGCTGAGCGGCATGACCGCCAACAACCTGAACACCTCACCGCCCGGAAACGTCGGTGGGACAGTGACGCAGGGAATCACCATCTCGATGTCCGATGGCGACTTCTTGTCCGGCCAGATTGTCTGGACCCAGGTCAAGGATAATTCCGTCAACCCCGATTTCATCGGCACGCTCGATGTTGCGACTGCGACCGGCGACACAACTTGGATGAATGATTGGTCCAGCACCACTGCCGGTCCCATTGATCTCGTCATCGGCAATCCCGCCTTGACCGCCACTCTCGATTCGCTCGCGGCGACCACGCATTCTGAGAACGGGTCGCTTTCGTCGGGTGAAATTGTCCCGTCGCCAACAGGTGTTCCGGAGCCAACCTCATGGACCCTGTTGGGTAGTGCGCTGATGATGCTCGGGTTACTGTATCGCCGCCGCAATGGGTTCAGCGGTTCTCAAGCCGCTTAACCGATCGGCGAAACCCAAACGGCTCGGGAAACCGCGCACTTTCCGCGCCGTTAGGGCGGTTTCATTTCCGCGAAAGCTGGACCCAGGCCCTGGGCCACCGTTCCGTACGAGATAAGCCTATAGGCTGCAGATGCACGATGCACGAGGCGACTGCGCGCTACCTAAGCGTAGGGCATCATCTCTCGCCTGCGATCGAGTTCCTGATCCCACCCTCTAGCATGGCCTTGAGCCGTTCAAGGACTCCTCGTGCCCCGGGCCGTCGGCCGGGGGACGCAAGACGGCCGAGGTTAAGCAGCAGCTCGAGCGGCATCTTAAGCCAGCTCGGATCCGCGGGAGCGGATTTGTTGAAGAACCTTCACATCGGCGCCTTGCGCTTGTAATCCTGCGGCGCCAACCGTTCTCAGT
>Ga0306926_10001090_pt1 | contig 26846 bp, 28 predicted proteins | sample flu12Cox44000178_FD_203759 | JGI IMG/M metagenome (GOLD analysis project Ga0306926, IMG submission 203759) | Lab enrichment of tropical soil microbial communities from Luquillo Experimental Forest, Puerto Rico - flux8day.12C.oxic.44.000.178 (v2)... | ecosystem: Environmental > Terrestrial >...
ATGCTGCGTCCTCCTCGATTGCTAGTTCGAGTGCGATGGTGCGCCATGGACGCAGCTTGCCGTCACCTTGCGACTTGGATGCTTCCTGCGTGGATTCCTTATGGTTAGTAAGCGATGAACGTTCAGACTCGTTTGCAATTCTCGGCCTCACTGCTTTTTCCCTTCTCTGTTCCCTTTCCCACATCTAGGCACGGGCAGCGTGAGATGGTGCGAATATATCCCAAGCAGCGGTGGGCGGGCATACGCCAAGAAACGCCACTTGTTGCTTGACAATGTGATTGGGACACTCGCCTTATTTCGTGCTTAAGGTGCCTCGACCTCACTCAGATGAGCCGAGCAAACGCGCTAAACTGGACTCCATGATCCCCATGACTCCCATCGGCCACGTCCGCAGCCCCTACAAGGACCCACGCGACGTCCCGCGCGGACTCGGCGCGCAGCACACCGCCGAAGGCGTCCTCGAACTGCGGCCCGAACTCGAGACCGGCCTCACCGACATCGAAGGCTTCTCGCATTTGTTCGTGATTTGGGTCTTCGACCGCTCCGACGGATACGAACTTCTCGGCACTCCACCGTGCGACACCCGCGAGCACGGCGTCTTCGCCACGCGCTCGCCCTACCGCCCGAACCCCATTGGTCTCACGGTCGTCGAACTTCTCCGCCGGGACGGTACGCGCTTGCACGTGCGCGGCATCGACATGCTCGACGACACACCCATCCTCGACATCAAACCGTACCTCTCCTCGCCCGCGCCCGAAACCTTGCGCCGCGGCTGGCTCGCCGAAGTAGAAGCCCGCAGCAAGAAGTAGTGACCGGCTTAGCACGGATTCACTTCGACACAACCCGGTGATCGGGCCCCTTGACCACTCCTGCTTCTCCGCGCACAATGCCTGCGCACCGACAACTCCGCTAGCTTCGAGTCAGGAGACCACCATGTCCCTTCGCCAGGGCGACCTCGCACTGCTGAAAGACCCGCTCGCGCAGGCACTTCTGCACTCCAAGATCCCGGCGCGCTTCGCCTACGTCTGGACCGACGGCAGCCCACGTGTTGTCCCCATTTGGTTCCACTGGAACGGGCGCGAGATCGTGCTGGCCACTCCGCCGAAAGCACCCAAGCTCAAGGCACTCGCCAGGAACCCCAAGGTCTCGCTCACCATCGACGACAACGACTTTCCGCACCGCGTTCTGCTGATTCGCGGCAGCGCGCGCCTCGAACCGATAGACGGCATCGTCCCCGAGTACGAACTCTGCGCCGCGCGCTACTTCGACGCCAAGCTCGCCGAGTCCTGGCTCAAGCAGCTGCGCGGCATGATTCAAAGCATGGTCCGAATCACGGTGACGCCAGAATGGGCGGCCATCCTCGACTTCCAGACCCGCTTCCCCAGCGCCCTGGCGAGCTGACTTGCGGCCCCCGGAATCCACCATCCGCAACTCGGTCACAAAAGCGGCTAACTCACGGTGACACGCCGTCTTATTGCTTTCCTACCCTGGGAATGCGCTCCCTCGCTAAGTCGCCCTAACTCGACAAATCCTGTTGCCCGGTTGATCATTCACAGCTAACATTCCCTCGCTCGGGGAGGCCTTATGTCACGTCGTCACGGTATCGCTTCGTTCCTCGCTTCTCTTCTGGTCACCGCAATCTTGCAAGCGCAGGAGGCCGCTCCGCCGCAATCGAACGTGGTCGCAACGCCTTCTCCGGCGACCGCCGCTGCCCCTGCCAATTCCTCTGCTTCTCTAACACCTGCTGCGGCAGCTCCGGCGACTCCAGCCGCGCGCGCGCCTCGCGCTGTGCCGGTTCTGCTGTCCGCGACCGATTCGCACGGTAGTCCCGTCCTCTCGCTGACCAAAGAGCAACTCACCATCCTCGATAGCAATCAGGCGGTGGAGGCGCTGAAACTCTATAAGGGGTCCGAGCTTCCCTTGCACCTGGGAATCGTGCTGGTGTGCAATGCGCGCACTTTTTCGCAGCAGCAGGCGGCGGCCGTGGACCTGGTGAACAAGGTCATCCGTCCCGGGTTGGATGAAGCGTTCGTAGTCACGGCGCGCTGCAAGAAGCCGTGGCCGCACGCGCGCCTCGACTGGAAACAAAATCCGGCCGACCTCTCGCAGATGATCAAAGATCTCGACCAGAATTCTGGCCTCGCGGACCCGTTCAACTTCGACCTTGAGACGACCGACGTGGGACTCGAACGCCTCCATCTGCAAACCTTTGCCGGAGGGGGCGTCACGGTGTTCGATGTGGCCTATTCCATGATGTCTTCCGATCCGCGACCCTCGCGGCGCGTGCTGTTCCTGTTCCGCGAACCGTGGGCGCACAGTCCCGGGTTTGGAGAGCGTGGCAATGCGGTGGTCGAGGGCCAGGTTCTCCGCGTTATTGCTGCCTCTCAACAGATGCATATCAGCGCGTTCGTTATCGGACTGGAGGACCAGCAGTTCGATCGCAGCACTGATGCAAATATCGGCAAGGACTATAACCCGACCTTTCCGGGAACCGGCGCCGCGACCCGCAGCTATGACGAGCGCTTGCAGCAACAGCGCGTTCGCGCCTATGAAGCAGGACGCACCAACATCACGCGAATCGCGAACGAGACGGGCGGAGCCGTTTACTGGAGCGCCAAGAAAAACTATGCCGATGCCGTCGCCTCCATCGCCAACCAGATCGCCGGGCAGTACATTGTGACGTTTGTTCCCAAGGACGCGCCCACCGATACCCACCCGCTAAAGATCACCGCCAAAGATGGCAGCCGCATCCTGGCGCAGCCGGTATTCCTAACTGCGGCCCGGTAAGGCCACTGTCACAACTCGTCTTCGAACGCCCCCACGCGTTCGCGGACAACAGTGTCCGTGCCACACTTTTGAATCCGCCCCCCATTTCGCGAACCGAAGGGTGCTCGTTGAATTTTTGGCAGTCGCGCTCCCATTTGATTTTTGCTGAGGTTCCGACGAATTCGTCCCACCCCTGGAACTCCCTCGGATCAAAGCTGGCGTCGACCAGCGCTCCGAGCATGTAGAGAGCCGGCGCGCTGGGGTCAAGGTCGACAACGAGGGTGTCCTTCTGTGTTGCGGGCCGCCGGCGGGGAGCCGACACGGGACGGGGAGGCGAGAGGAGCAGACGACGGCCGCGGACGAAGGCCTTCGACCGGCTCAGGGGCAGGATGCCCGCGCTACGCTTCTCGCGGACAACGGGTGTCCGCGTCACACACCCGGACTCAATTTGCCGTCACATCGAAGTCCACCGTGTTGGAGGTCAGGCCGGCGGTCTGGACGAAGACCTGAATCAGTCCGAAGGTCGTGAGGTCGTCGGCCGTGACGGAGACCTGAAGCTGCGTCTGGCTCAGGAAGCGCGCGGTGTGTGGCACGTTGTTCCAGAAGACGATAGCGTCCCGGCCGAAGTTGTGGCCGGTCACGGTGAGCACGAAGGGCGAGCTGTTGACCGGCGCGGTGTTGGGCGCGAGCGTCATGAGCGCGGGCGGGTTGAAACTGGTGCCGAACATGGTCTTTGGATCGCGAGTGCCGCAACCCAGGGTGAGGGCGACGAGCAGAAGAAGAGAGGCGGAGCGCATAGGGGCCTCCTGGCAAATGTGGGGGATTGTACTCCTATTTGGGGGTCTTGGTTGTCATGGGTTCGGGTTAAATGCCGTGCGGGGCGCGGGGTTCCGGGGATCAGGTGGTGCCCCAGGTTCGCGTCCGCTCTTCGGACGCAACCCTGGGCAGCAGCTGTCCCCGCCGCTGGACCGCCGAGAGCGGCTGTCCCTACGTGATCACTTCACGAACGTCAGTCCGTGGGGGACGAAGTGGGCGAAGACGTAGGCGTAGAGCATCACGATCACCCCTACGATTGCGCCCAGGGCTACCGAGTGCCACGCGACGAATCTGAAAATCACTCCCTCGTTGCCCACTTGTTCCGTCGCGGCGGTCGCGATGGTGATGGATTGAGCGTCGACCATTTTGCCCATGACGCCTCCGGCGCTGTTGGCGGCGCACATCAGGACGGGATCGATACCGAGCTGCTGCGAGGTGATCTTCTGCAGGCTTCCGAAGAGCGCGTTCGACGATGTGTCGCTTCCGGTGAGGGCCACTCCGAGCCATCCTAAGAACGTTCCGAAAAATGGGTAGGCCCAGCCCGTGCGGGTGAAAGCGAGGCCGAGCACGGCGTCGAGGCCGGAGTAGCGGGTGACGTATCCGAGGCCGAGCATGAAGGAGATGGCGATGACCGCGAGGCGCATGCGCTTGACCGTGCGCCAGAAGATGGCGGCGAGGCGCATGGGGGTCACGCCCAGCAGCAGGCCGGAGACGATGGCGGCGAGGAAGCATCCGGTGCCGGTCGCGGAGAGCCAGTTGAAGTCGTAGCGCGCGGCTTCGGGGGTGGGCTTGGCAACGACGGGCGCGGAACGGAAGACGGCGCCGTGGAGGTAAGGGACGTCCCAGCCGGGTGGGCCGGGGCGGGGCTTGCCGTCGGGCATCATCACCTTGAACGAGGGCGTGGTGGCGGTGTTAACGGCCGCTTTGATTTTCGGCAGCCCCCACAGAAGGACGAAGAGAGAGAGGACGGCGAAGGGCATCCAGGCGCGGAGGACCTGGGGGACGGTGTATTTGTGCACTTTGGAGAGGCCGTCAAATTCACCCGGCTTCCACTCGCCGCCGGCGCGGTCGCTTAGGGAGGCGGTGTGGGCTACGACGGTGGCTTCGGCCTCATCGTAGTCGAAGCGCCAGATGCGTTTGGGCTTCCAGACGTGGAGGAAGGCGACGGTGGCGATGATGGAGACGACGCCTCCCATGATGTCGACGAGATTGCTGTCAACGAAGTTTGACCAGCAGAATTGCGTGATGGCGAACGAGACGCCCACAACCAGGATGGCGGGGAGGACTTCAAAGGTCTCCGACCATCCGACCATGGTGCGCACCAGCCAGAAGGGGACGATGATGGCGGTGAAGGGGAGGATGCGTCCGATCATGGCATTGAGGTCGGACTCGGGGAGGGCGGTGACGGCGGCGAGCGTGTGTACGGGCGTGCCGATGGCGCCCCAGGCGACGGGCGCGGTGTTGGCGATGAGGTTGAGCGCGGCGGCGTGAAAGGGGCGGAATCCGAGGCCGATCATGAAGGCTCCGGCGATGGCGACGGGCGCGCCGAAACCGGCGGCCCCTTCGATGAAGGCGCCGAAGCAGAAGGCGACGAGGAGGACTTGGAGGCGGCGGTCGGCGGTGATGCCGGCGACGGACTCCTTCATGATTTCAAATTGCCCGGTCTCGACCGAGATGTCGTAGAGGTAGACAGCAGCGAGGACGATCCAGGCGATTTTGAGGAGGCCGAAGGCGACGCCGTAGCCGAAGCTCATGGCGGCGAGCGCCAGCGGCATTTTGAAGAAGATCACCGCGACGAGGATGGCGGTGAGGGCTCCTGAGATCGCGCACAGGTGCGGTTTAACTTTGAGTCCGGCGAGGAGCCCGAAGAGGACGAGGATCGGGAGAGCCGCGACCAGGGTTGAGAGCCACCAATGACCGAAGGGATCGTACACCTGAGTCCAGTGCATGCGTTTCCCCTTTGAGGCCCGGGGAGCGTGATCAGCCGGGCCACCGTGTGGAGCCCCACCCTGCATCGCAAACGGCGCGACGTAGGGAGAGGGCACCCGCGAGCGCGGGGCATTATGCACGGAAGTGGAGGATTTGGCTAGGGGGGATGAATCCGTCGCTGGTGGTTGGTCCCTTCGCTCAGCTCAGAGCAGGCGGAGAGCGGTGGTTGGCAAGGCCCAACAGGGATGGGGCAGTGGAATCCCACCCTCCCGCACAAACGCGGGAGGGGTGGGGCAGCCCGGCGTGTCGGAATGATCAGGAAAGGAAGGTAGTTTCAGGCGATCACATCGAGGGGAAGGCATGGTTCCAGGCGGTTTGGACCGAACGGAGCAATGATGGATAAACGATCAGTTTGCGGAAGGGGCTAATCATGGCCATGTAGAGAGGCGTCAACCAGCCAACACTGCAGACGTAGATGCCGAGATAGAAGCGGTAGGTGTTGGGCGTTTCCAGGAGTGCGCTAAGGGCTGCTGCGTGAACGGTACGGTTGGCGAGTTCGAGGAGTTGTTCGTTCTCGAAGCGGTACACCATGCGGAAATGGCCTTCTCGCTCACCCGCAGGGGCGAGGGACTTTGATTGGTCTTCGGTCGTCAGGCGCGTGCTGAAGGGTTCCCAGGAGTTCGTGGCCGGCTCCCGATCCCAACCAAACACTCGGCCGAGCAAGAAGCGAAGATTCAAGAGCGCCTGTGCCGCCGGGGAGAGTGCGAACAGGCGCACGCCTGGTGTCCGCAAGAATTCATTCAGCGTGATGCCGGGCCGAACTCGGGGCAACTCGACGACCCACGCGTCGTGAAGAGGCACGTCGGCCAGGAAACTGTGAACCCGTAGGGGCACCACTTTGAACGCTTGAGTCGAGATCTGCGGCATCGGACTTCCTCTTGCGGCGCGATAGTTGGGGCGGTTCGTGGCTCCCACCTTTTGAAACCGCGAAAGGTGGGGCAGCCACATTCGGTGAAAGCGGCACCGCGGGCCCCCAACTATGTTGGCTGCGGGGTTGCCCTCGGTGATGAATTCTCAAGGACATATTCGGCGAATTTAAGGACTTCGTTTTTCGAGGAAAACGGCAACCGGCCCGTGATGGCCAACTTCGCAATTCCATGAACCATCGACCAGGCGCGGAGCGCCAGTTGCAGCGTAGCGCCGGCGGGCAGCGTTCCTTCGTGCTGACAAGCGGCGACGAAGTTCAGTAGCGTTCGAAACGATTGCTCGGCCGCTTCGGCCGCTTCCGGGTATTTGTTTCTCATTTTGGCCGGGGGGAAGCAAGGCTTCTCCGCGGGCTTGGAGGTGGGAGCGTCGAACATGACGGTGAAGTGCTCGGGCCGGCGGAGAGCGAAGCTTACGTAGGCGAGCCCGGCCAGCTTCAGCCGTGCAAGCGCGTCCCGCTCTTGGCCACCAGCTTCCAACATGGCCTGCGTCAGTTCCCCGAATCCCTGCGTTGAAACAGCCGCCATCAATTCGTCACGATCGCGGAAGTGGCGGTAGGGCGCGTTGTGGGAGACGCCCGCGCGGCGGGCGACTTCCCGAAGGGTAAAGGCGGTCGGTCCCACTTCGGAGATGAGGCGTAGCGCCGCATTTAGCAAGGCTTCCCGCAGATTGCCGTGGTGATAGGGTTTCGTCTTTCGCATTTTCCAACCCAGTGTACCGCAGCGTGTTGACAGTGACCACATTGTGCAAGCCAAAAGTCTCCGCCCCCAACGGCAATAAGCACAAGGTCGCCCGACTTCGCTCGGCTGCGCCTTCGCTCCAACCGCGCGGACAAGAAGGGAGAGCGCGGGAGCAGGAAAGGGAGGAGTCACGACCGGTTTCCATGTTGACACTCGCAACATTGTTTGATAAACAATGTTGTCAGGAGCAACATCAAGCGGGCCCTCCCCCAACCGAGCGGCCATGAAACCTGATCCGATCGAACCGGAATTTGAGAGGTGTTATGAGAAGGGCGATATCCGTTCTAGTGTTTGCCGTGGCAGCTTTGACTGTGAGTTACGCGCAGGACCAGCTCGAAACCGACAACCTCCCTGAATCCCCCGGCCCGGCTTCTGGGGCGCGTGCAAATGATCCGAGCCTGCGAGATGGCGGAGCGAGTTCCCGCACGATGCCCGCACCGGTCTCGGCCCAGAGCCCGTCCGAAAGGCTGGGAGTGGGTGGCAAGTTCCGTTACTACCTTGGGGAGACTTATCTCAACCCGAGTTTTGTGACGGCTCCGGCCTTTCGCGCCGGTCTCAGGATGGCGAATCCCCCCGGTCGCTTCCCTACCGCGTATCCAGCGGACTGGAGGCAGGGCGCGGAAGGCTTTGGGAAGAATTATGGAGACGCGATGGCGCAGAGATTGAGTTTCCATACGGCGCGCTTCGCGGCCGGGGCCATTGTTCGCGAAGATCCGAGATACCTGCCGTCTACGAGTCACAACGTATTTGCGCGGAGTTTGCATGCACTCAGCTACACATTCCTGGACCGGTCTGACGGCGGCCATTGCATGCCGGCGTTCTCGAATTTCGTGGGAGCCGGCGCGGCGGGATTCGTGGGAAATGCCTATCTGCCACCCGGCTTTGCCAATGTGACTCATGCCGGGCAGCGCGCAACTCTGCAGTTTGGCTTCTTTACGGCGGGCAATCTCTATCGCGAGTTTGCTCCCCAGATGCCAAGGCCGATGCGCATTTTCCTGGAACTCAGCGGGCGGTGAGGCATGGGGATCACCGCCACCTGGCGGGCTGTGGGAAGGGGCAGATTCCTCGCTCTGCTTACCGCGCGAGCGCGGCCAAGGAAAACTCGGAATGACAACCAAGCAAGGGTTTTACCGGGCCGTGGCGAGCGCGGCTACGGAGAAACTCGGAACGACAACACTTAAAAAGTGGACGTCAGGGAGCAGCGCAACGAGAGTCCGCGGGAAGTCACGATGGATGCGATGGAACCGAGCAAAGAGAGTTCACAGCGAGTGTCGACGATAAGCCGTCGGAGCGCCCTCGGGATGGCGGGCGGTGTCGTGGCTGGATCGTGGTTGACGAGTGTCCTTGGAAAAGCGCATCCGCAACCGGTGCTTGATGCTTCGAACAGGAGAAGGTTCGAAGGGAAAGTGGTCATCATTACCGGTGCGACTTCGGGAATCGGGCGAGCGGCGGCGGTGGCGTTCGCGGCCGAAGGGGGTAAAGTCGCTTTCTGCGGGCGGCGCGAAAATCTTGGCCATCAAGTGGAAGCGGAGATCAAAGCCCAGGATGGTGAGGCCACCTACCTTCGCGCCGACGTGCGCGAGGAGAGCAGCGTGAAGACATTTGTCGAACAGGCGGTGCGCCAGTATGGACGACTCGATGTGGCCTTCAACAACGCGGGAATCACTCTGGAGAAGCCGCTTCATGAGTATAGTTTCGCGGAGTGGAACGACGTTCTGAGCACCAACCTTCGTGGTGTGTTTCTGGCCATGAAATACGAAATTCCCTACATGCTTGCGAACGGCGGTGGGAACATCGTGGTCACTTCGTCTTCCAATGCGATTGCAACGACGGCAAAAAGATCGGCTTACGCGGCCAGCAAGCGGGGACTGGTTGGCCTGGTGCAGTCCGCTGCGCTGGACTATGTGGAAAAAGGAATTCGCATTAATGCGCTGATCCCGGGGACGACCGACACGGAACTGGTGCGGGGCGTGGCGAATATGGAACACATCCCCGACGTTGCGTGGCAAGAGGCGGCGAGCCTATGGGCGCGGTCGCATGTTCCGATGAAGCGCATGGCTACCGCCGAGGAGATTGCGGCGTTCGTCCTGGCGCTGGCCTCGAACGATTTCCCTTTTATGACCGGGGCGCAAATGGTGATCGACGGCGGGAAGACGGCACAGGGCGGGTAAGTGGAGGGGGAGATTCGAGAGCAGAGTCGACAAAGAAGGACGAGGAGAACCAGAAACATGAGATTGAGCGAAGCACCAAGTCGTCTGATAACAACAGCGGCAGTCCTATTCGTCGTTTTACTTGGGTCTTCGACGCAGCTCATGCCTCAGTCGGGGACTGCGGCACTCACGATTCGGGTTACTGGCGCACGCAATAACAAGGGGCGAATTGCGCTCGCTCTTTTTCAGAGCGAAGCGGGGTTCCCAAGCGACAGTTCCAAAGCGGTGCGTTTGCAGCAGGCGGACATAGATACGCAAACCAACAGCGCACAGTTTGTTCTGCAAGGCATTCCATACGGAGTGTATGCGGTGTCGGTGTTCCACGATGAAAACCTGAATGGGAAGCTGGACAAGAATTTCGTCGGAGCGCCGAAAGAGGGTTACGGCGCTTCCAACAATCCAAGAAAAAGAATGGGGCCACCGCCATTCAGCGAGGCAAGTTTCGCGGTGAACCAACCGGAGAAGTCGGTGGAGATCAAACTCATGTACTGACATTCGGTGGTCGTGGCGGAATGCTGGACGAGTTGCTGCCCTATCGGCTGAGTCTTTTGCAGCAGCCCCTTGTCTCGCGGTGACTTGCGGCAGGGGCACCCTGACTTGAGGTGTGCGGCGGCAAACGACATGCGGAGAACGTTGGACACCGCACACCCATTCGCAACCTTGCGAGCTCGAGTGTGCACGTTGCGGCGCCGGCGAGTCTGTGACATGTATTACTTCGATTAAGTGACAAGGTGGCGCCACCTACCCGATTTATTTCTGGAATTCAGCAGCTATATTGCACTCCGACTTACCCGACTATCTGCTGCTGCCTTGACAAATCATGGGCCGAGCGCGCCCCAAGAACCGCCGGTGGGCGGGGCATGTGCGCGTAGTTGGGCGGGGGAAGGAGGGGCTATTTCAGATTGTCGACCATAAAGAGGTCGGAGAGGATCCAGGTGTAGCCGAAGACGTAGTGCTGCTCGTCGGCGGAGAATCCGGGGCAATTGGCCGACACCAGACCGGCTACGTTGGACGGGCTGAAGGTTTTCCACGGGGTCATGACGCCGCTTTGCAGATCGATGCGGGAAACAGGGCACGACGCTTCGCCGCGGTGCCCCACCAGCAAGGTGCGTCCATCGTCGGAAAAGCCCAGGGGCACATCCCCAGGCTGGGTTCCACGCAGCGGCTGCGGCTCGCCCACAGCGTCAATGGAGACGAGGCTGAGGCCTTGCCCGGTAATAGCGGCAACATGCTTTCCGTCATGAGTCGCTGACCTTGCGCCGCGTAGTGAGAACCCTTCGGGAGAGACGGGGCGAGGCGGTCCGCTGTCGATATTGATGACGTAAATCCGTGAGGCATGCCCGGGTTCGTGCCCGTCAAACACAATATGTTTGGAGTCGGGCAGAAACTGCCCCCGGCCGGGAATCACGTTGGATAAGGAAAGGACACGCTGTTGACCGACGCCAGTGGGAAGAAGGGCGAGGTCCGGAGGCGACATGTTCTGGCGGAGCACGAGCGCCCACTGACCATCGGGCGAGAGGGCGCGGGCCGTACCCTGACCCAGACGTACGGCGGAAGCGCCGTTGGTGTCGCGGGTGAAGACGGCATATTCGCCTCCGCCCGCTTCTCCAGCTTCGACAAACAGCAAGGTCTTTCCATCTTGACTGAGATCGGCCGGAACCGTCCAATCCTGCCAGCTCAAGTCGCGATCCTTGGTTTCGCCCGGCGCCAGTCCCACCGCACCCGCCCGCATGGCGTCGCGTGTAATCAAGGCACGACCGCCCGCACCGGCGTCGTGTAGGGTGAGGGTTCCTGGAGCGCTCAGCAGTACGCGCACTTTTCCGGAAAGGTTGACAGCGCGCAGCGAGCGGCTGAAGCCTGTATCCGTGGCGGTGAACCACACTTCATCGCCTGAAGGGGACCATGCCAACCCGAACTCGCTGGCCCAGCGTTCGGTAAGATCGGATTTCTTCCCCTTCGGATCGATGACGCTGACCGTACCGCCGTCATCCCCGAGCAAGGGGTGGTCCATAAAGGCGAGTCGGTCTCCCTTGGGAGAGAAGCGGAGATTGCTGATCCAGCCTGCGGTCTCGTAGAGCACTTTGCCGATGGGATATTCGACGCGACGTTTGCCTCCGACTACGTGAGCAACCGCCAGGGTGGAGCCGTCCGGAGACCAGTCCGCTTCTTCGACGTTTTCCAGCAGATCGCGGGGAGCGTCGGCGCCGATGGAAAGCTGCGCCAGGGTCCCTTGATGGGTGAAAGCGTTGTCGCTAACGCGAAAATGGCGCATCACGGCCATCTGCCCCGCGGAGGAGACGGCGAGGACGATGGTCTGGGGAAGGCCCAGGTCGCGGGATTCGGTGGAGTTGGGCGAACTGATGAAGATTGCCTGGGGATCGCCCTCCCATCCTGCGCTGTAAATGGCCGAGCGGGGATCGGGCGCAAATCGCGCGGCCGTCAGGTTCCCGCGCCGGAACGTCACTTCGCGAAAAGTCGGCACAGGGCGCACCGATGAGCGTTCCCCTGCCGAGAAAGCGAAGAAACCCACTGCCACCAAGGCAAGCAACGAAGCGCCCACGAGCAGCGGGACCGCCTTGCTTCTGGCGGGCGCGCGAGGAGCCAGCGCGGGCTGAACGGCTGCGGAACTTGAAGTCACGGCGGCGGTCGCGCCCGATTCCTGGACGGCGACGCGAGACGAAGGCCGCTGATCGCGGTGGAGGCGGCGAAGATCCGCGCGCATGTCGGCCACGCTCTGGTAGCGAAGCTCGCGGTCCTTTTCGAGGGCCTTGTTGACGATGCGTTCGAGCTCGGGCGGAACCTGGTGATTCAGCTCGACTGGGGCCACCGGAGCCTTGTTCAGAATGGCGTTGAAAATGGCCGCCGAGGTGGTGCCCTCGAACGGCATCCGCCCGGTGCACATCTCGTAGAGAACGACTCCGAAAGAAAATATGTCGGTGCGGGCGTCGAGCTCCTCGCCGAGGGCTTGCTCCGGGCTCATGTAAGCGACCGTGCCCAGCGCCGCACCGGGCGAAGTCAGGTCTTCTACTCTCGCGCCTGCGGTCGCCGCCGTGACGGCGGACGCTTCCACGGGGCTGCGTTCCTGGGTGACCTTCGCCAAACCGAAATCGAGGATCTTCGCGTGCTTGCGCTCGGTGACGAAAATGTTGGCCGGCTTGATGTCGCGATGAACGATGCCCTTGGCATGAGCTGCGTCGAGTGCGTCGGCAATCTCGATGCTCAGGCTCAGAATCAGGTTCAGATCCATCGGGCGATACCCGATGCGGTGTTTCAGCGTCGCGCCTTCCAGGAACTCCATGACGATAAAGGATTGGTCGCCATGGCTGCCAACTTCGTAAATGGTGCAGATGTTGGAATGATTCAGAGCGGAGGCGGCGCGCGCCTCGCGGCGAAAGCGTTCAAGGGCCTGCGAGTCGCGAGCGAGTTCGTCGGGCAGGAACTTGAGGGCGACAAAGCGTCCGAGCTGGGTGTCTTCCGCCTTGTAGACCACACCCATGCCGCCCCCGCCGAGTTTTTCGAGGACGCGGTAGTGCGAGATCGTCTCGCCGATCATCGGCAGCGAATGTTACGTCGGCGGGGCGGGCTAGTCAATGAGAGCAAGGTGGGGGACCCGGGGGAAAGCTCTTTCGGAACAGGGCAGGAGAGATTGGCAGCGGCGGCCATGCCGATACCTGACAGCTACTCATGGTCCCTCGGCCTGAGGCCGGGGTTAGTGGCTGGCGCCGTCACTTTAGGTAGGCGCGCACCAGGCTGATCAGGTCCTCGGTAAGTTCTTCCGGGGATTCGCCGCCGCGGTTCGGATGTGTGATGTGCAGCCGGATGTGATCTTCCAGGATCTCGGCCATGAGGCTGTTCACTCCTCCGCGGATAGCGGCCAGCAGCATGAGGATGTCGGCACATTCGTCGCCTTCGCTCACCGAGCGCTCGACGGCATCGATCTGCCCGCCCAGCCGGCGAATGCGGGAAAGCAGCTTCTGTTTCTCTTTGGAGATTTCCGGAAGTCTACCCTTCATAACTTTTGTGCACTTTCTCGCATTTTATCGTTGACATATACCGTAGGGGGGTATTATATAAGCTCGCCGGCGGGAAGGTCAGTTCTCCCGCCGAAATTGTCCTAAGGACGTATGAGACCAGGCACTGAGGACCAGCCTCCGAGTAACTTCGACGGCTCGCCGGTGTAGAAGAATTTGAGTTCGGTGTCCCGATAAGCCCCTCTGTTTCCCGCCTATCGCCTCACCTCTGATTCTTCCACTCGGAAAACCTAGTTCACAGCGTGAGGCCCCCCGCAGGTCGTTGTCTTTGGCGGGTATCGCTTCCTGCTGGTACTGAGCGCTCGCATTTTCGCACATCTGGCGGGCGCGTTCGCGCGGCATACAAACTGAGTTAAGCAAGAAATTCAGGAGCGCAACAGAAAGGCTCCCGAAAACAAATCTAAGAAAGGAGGTATGCACCAATGTCCTGCGTAACCTTAACCGCATTTGACGCATCGATGGCGACGACGCAGCTCAGGTGTGCCGCTTGCTACAGAGTCGTGTGGCCTTTGCCGCAGTCGCAAAGCCCGCAACCGCGGCGCCCGAACTTGAACTGGGTCGTGGTCACCGACGAAAACGGTACGCGCCGTCTCCGCATGCAGTGGAACATGGACGCCATCGACGGGTGAGTATTCAAGAGGGGGCCGGGGAGCGGCCCCGGTTTAACGCCGTTTAACACGGCCGGTATGTGCTTCGCGCACGAATGGGCCCCAAGCTTTGCCGGTAGCACCAGGAAACATGCCCGCAAGAACGCTGAAGAAGATCACAGTGGCATTGAGGATCGCTCTTCTTTGCGCGGGGGATTTGTCCGCCTTGGGCCAGTCTGCGAACCTGCAACTCTCGGCGCCGGAACCGGCGGCGGCTGAGCCAGCGTCGGACTTCAATCCGGCGGACAGCCCGGCGGGCGATCCGGCGGCGATGTTTCCGCATACTCGGGACACGCGGTACTGGCTTTCGGGACAAGCGAACTTCATCTTTCAGACACATCCTCCATTTCACGCGCCCTACAGCAGCGCGAACAGCCTGAGTCCGCACTATGAGAAGGCCACGTCGCGCGTGCTGACCTTGTACTCGGGGATTCGATTCAACGATTCCACGGAGTTGCTGGTCGACATCGAGGAGGCCGGCGGAGCGGCGTTGAGCACAGGTCTGGGACTCGCGGGAGCTCCCGATCTCGACATCGTGCGCAACCCGCTGCTTAGCAAAGCTCCTTACCTGGGCCGTGCGATGATCCACAAGGTCTTCGCCCTCAGCAACGACAAGATCGAAAATGGGCGCAATTATCTCTCGCTCTTCCCCGAGTTGCCGCGCCGGCGCCTGGAGATCCGCTTTGGCAAGTTCAGCGTGGTGGACTTCTTCGATCTGAATTCCGTCGGCTCCGACACGCACTTCCAGTTCTCGAACTGGACAGTGGACAACAACGGCGCTTACGACTATGCCGCCGACACGCGTGGCTATACGGTCGGGCTCATGGCCGCCTACCAGGACCGCAACTGGGGCTTTCGTTTTGCCGAGGCCCTCATGCCACAAGTGGCCAATGGCATCGACCTGGTATGGAGACCGTGGCAGGTCCACGCGGAGAACTGGGAATACGAACTGCGGCGGGGAATCCTTCCCAAGCGAGCCGGGGTGGTGCGCGTGCTGGCGTTCACGAACTACGCCAACATGGGCGTTTACCGCGAAGCGGTGGCGCAATATGAGCAGCACCTCGTTCCCGTGCCCGACATCACCCGCCATCCCTGGCGGATTACGCGGAAGTACGGTTTCGGCGTCAATATGGAGCAGAACCTAATGCGGAACGTGACCGCGTTCGGACGGTTTGGATGGAACAACGGCAAGACCGAGTCATTCGCCTACACGGAGGTTGATCAGACGTTTGCCGGTGGCCTGGGAGCCAACGGAGCCATGTGGCGGCGGCGCCTGGATCGCGCGGGCGTGGCTCTGGTGACGAATGCGATCTGCAAGGACCATCAGACTTATCTGGCAGACGGTGGCGAAGGGTTTCTCCTGGGAGATGGCGCCCTCCGCTACGGACGCGAGAATATCGTGGAGACTTATTACACGGCGCATGTCTGGCGCGGAGTTTATGTCGCTCCGGGCCTGCAGCACATTTGGAATCCCGGCTACAACCGCGACCGCGGGCCGGTGCTGGTACCGTCTTTCCGGGCTCATGTGGAGTTTTGAAGGTCGTGAGCGTGGGATGAGATTCCAGGTCGCACCTGGGTTGCCCCTCTGTTATCGATGAAGTAGCCTTTTCGCACGGTTGCGGCGACTGGCTGGGGAGCCACTATGCGTATCACGCTCGTGCTCGCAGGTGCGGCCGCGTTTGCCCTGGTTTGGAGCGTTCCCCCGGCCGACTCTGTCCACTCACTGTTCGTCTCCGCCCACTCGCTCGGCCATTCTCCATCTGCGGTAACGATCTACGATGCGAATCCCGAGCATCTGTGGAACCGGCTGCATGCGACGCTCTTTGTCCGCGACGATCTTCCCGAAACGCAGCACCTGATCGATGTGCTCGATCCGCCGCTGTGGTATCACACTTCGTATCTGCTGTCGAAGCCTTCCCACCGACCGGTGCTGGCTGTTCTCGACGAATTTCTGCAGATGCACGGCGAGAACCTGATTCACGATCCGGTGAAGCGGGCGATTCTGCAGCGCGATTTGTGGGCGGTGTTCGACTGGGCGGAGGAGCGTCAGCCCAACGATGAGTCGGGCTCGGCTTATGCAAAGGAGCGACGCGAACTGCGGATACGGTTGGCGGAGGCGCTGCGGCGGATTGCGCTCTCTCCCGAGGAGCTGGCGGCTTTGCCTGACAACTACGCGCAGGCAGTGGCCTCGGGCGAGTTTGGGCAGGAATATGATCCGATACATCGGGAGCGGGTGTTTCTGCCTCCAGACCTGTTTGAGGCGCGGGGGCCGTGGGTGGAACTCGAGGATCCGGGTAGGCCGGAGCCGGTGGCCTTTCAGCACGTATTAAACTTTTCCGCACGATCGAGTTTCCTGGTTTTTCTGCGGCTGCCGGGAGGGCGGAAGGCGGCGTTTGACTATTTGCAAGCGCTCTGGGATTTTCCCGGGCCGTGGGTGATTGTTCCGGCGGGTGGCGGGTTTCGGAAGGTGATGAATCCGAATGTGCCGCAATTTCCGGCCGGGACCGAGGTGGCTCTGGTGCGGCAGCTCACTTTGTTTGACAACCGCGGGGCGCTGGTTCATTCGCCGATTATCGAGAGCGTGCAGATCCGGGTGTATCGCGAGATTCGCAACCGTGACGAGTGGCCACGGGATACAGAGGAGGCGATCGCCCTGAGCGGGCAGGATTTCTACGATATCGAGCTGAACCGCGCGCGATGCTTCGCGGGGAAAGCGGGAGGGCTACGCGCTCTGCAGCCGGACGAAAAGGACTTCACCAGGTTCAACGGTCCCGGACCCGACGAAGGCCGCCCGTACGCGAAGCTCAGGAATTATGCTCCAATTCTGAAGCAGTGCACCTTTTGTCATCAGGGTCAAGGCATTCATTCGCTGAACAGCCGCGCCAACTTGATCAAGCCGCATGCGCTGCAGAAAGACAGGCTGGCAGAGGCCTCTGATCCTCATTGGTGGCAGGACGCACGAACGCTGGCGATGAAAAGAAGACTCGGGAATTGGACTGCGCTGATGGAGTTGTGGAAGGAGAGCGGCGGGGTGTCGGTTCCAGGGGAGAGGCGGTGATCGGCAGCGCCTGAAGGCGCATTCGTGAGGCGGGGTTGCGGCACCACTGAAGGAGCGCCTTGATACAAAACGAGAACTCCGAGTCAAAAAAATCCCCGCCCTTGTCTCAAAAACCCAGAGAGACCAGGACGGGGCGGTTGGTTCCGAGTTAAGCGGCCTTCGCCATTTGGGTGCGCATTTGTTTCATGAACTCGCGCATGGCCGCGATGTGGCCGGGCGAGCGTTGTTCACTCCATTTTTCGTAACGCTGCGCCGCTTTTTCGAGGTTCCCGCAGAACGTCTTGGAAACGAAACGCTCCCGGAATGCGGGGACCACCGGTTTGACCATCTCCCAGACACCGAAGAATTCACCGCTGGTTTCGAAGAACAAGTCCTCGTGCAACAGGTCATAGTTGAGCAAAGCGCAGGCTTGTTCCCAATAGCTGATGACCATGCTGGCAAATGCTCCACTTTCCGAACCCATGGGAGCAATCCGCATGGCGTCGTCGATGCTGGTGACGTGATAATTCTTGAAAAACCAATCACGGGCCTGGCGCAGCCTGGCTTCGCGCCGTTGGTCGAAAACCTGAAGATGAAGTTGTGCTTGTTCGAAAGTCGGCTTACTCATCTATGCATCTCCTTTTGAACGTTGTTTGCTTCTGGTTTGTGAAATGGCGGTTGTGAGTGTTTTCGACGCAGGCCCCTGCTACAGGCCTCTATTTATAGACGATGAGGCACGGTAAAAAATTGTCTGCTTCTTCAGAAAAACTGTGGATAAAGGAAACATCGCTTTTGAGAGAACGCGCTTTGCTTCGAATCTTGCACATTTGAGTTCCTTTTACGCTGAGCCTCCGGCAATCGCGCCCAGGACGATGAGCGGTTCGGTGCCTTTGGCGATGGCCTCGGGCAATGCGGTCTCGTAGGGTTCGTGGGACAGGTCCTGCTCGCATGCGAAGAAGCGCAGGAACGGGCGGCGCTTCTTGGTGACGTGATCCCGGATGGTGCCTTGCAGCATCGGGTACCGCGCTTCGAGCTCGTCGAGGGCTGCGCCCAGCGTGAGCGGAGCTGGGACGTCGAGCGTGACTTCGGCGCCCACCCGGGCGAGCGTGCGAAGGTGCGGGGGAAGGACGATTCGGATCATGGGCTGACTCTTAGGTTTTCCCAGCGTTACACGCTGGGGCTATTCTCTAACGTCCCTGCGGGGCTGGAAACGCGTCTGGCACCCCTGCGAGATCCCAGTGCTAAGTTACGCGATGGTCTGCACTTCCACCGAGAGCACTGCGGGAAGATCGCGGACGATCGGGTTCCAGCTTTCTCCAGCATCGGCCGAGGCGTAGACCTGGCCTCCGGTGGTTCCGAAGTAGATGCCGCACTTATCGAGCGAGTCGACGGCCATGGCGTCGCGGAGGACGTTGACGTAGCAGTTCGACTGGGGCAGGCCCTTGGTAAGCGGTTCCCATTCGTTGCCTCCGGTTTTGCTGCGGTAGACGCGCAGCTTGCCCTCGTGGACGTAGTGTTCGCCATCGCTCTTGATGGGGATCACGTAGATGGTTTCGGGCTCGTGCGCGTGGACGTCGATGACGAAGCCGAAATCAGTGGGAAGATTTCCGCTGACTTCGCGCCAGTTGTCGCCGGCGTCGTCGGAGCGCATGACGTCCCAGTGCTTTTGCATGAAGAGGACGTCGGGACGCGATTTGTGGATGGCGACGTGGTGCACGCAGTGGCCGACCTCGGCGTTGGGGTCGGGGATGTACTGCGAGCGCAGGCCGCGGTTGATGGGCTTCCAGGTGTTGCCGCCGTCATCGGTGCGGAAGGCACCTGCGGCGGAGATGGCGATGTAGATGCGCTTGGGGTTCTTGGGATCGAGAATGATGGTGTGCAAGCACATGCCACCGGCGCCGGGTTGCCATTTGGGGCCGGTGCCGTGGCCACGCAGGCCGGGGAGTTCCTGCCAGTTCTTCGCCCCGTCGGTGGTACGGAAAATGGCTGCGTCTTCGATGCCGGCGTAAACGGTGTCAGGATCGATGAGCGACGGCTCGAGGTGCCAGACGCGTTTGAATTCCCAGGGATGCTGCGTGCCGTCGTACCACTGGTGGGTGGTAAGCGGGGCATGAGCGTCGTCGTAGACGAACTTGTTGCTTTCGCCTTTGGGTTGGCCGCTCGGATCTTTTTCCTGGCCGGCGGGCGTGCCGGGCTGATGCCAGGTTTTGCCGCCATCGTCGGAGCGCTGAATGACCTGGCCGAACCAGCCGCTGGTTTGCGAGACGTAGATGCGGTTGGGATCGGCGGGCGATCCTTTCATGTGGTAAATCTCCCAGCCGGCGAAGTGCGGGCCGCTAACGTCCCAGTTCTGGCGTTTGCCGTCGGAGGAGAGAATGAATGCGCCTTTGCGGGTTCCTGCGAGGACTCGGATCTTGCTCATGCGTGGCTCCCTGTTGAGAATGGTACGACGCGGTGCTTGTAAGTTTCATGCGCCCTACGGGACCCCGGCGCTACGCCTTGTTCTTCCACAGGCCGATCATGCGGTCTTCGGGGTCGGTGAAGAGTGTGAACCAACCCATTCCGGGGACTTCTTGTTCCTCGATCTGTATTTTGCCACCAGCCTCGACGATGCGCTTGCGGTAAGCGGCCAGGTCGTCGACCGCGACGTACATGGTCATGTTGCCGGGCCACGGTTCGGGGCGCGGCGGTTTCAGGATTCCGCCATTGATGCCGTCTTTGCTTCCCGTCTGCACGATGCGGTAATTCAATTCGGGATGGTGTTCGACTTTCCAGTTGAAAATCTTTTGATAGAACTCGGCGACTTTCTCGGGATTCTTGGACATTAGTTCGAAGTGAACGACAGGGTTCCCCATGATGATCTCCTTAGTGTTGGTGACCGCTTCCTGATGGTTCATAGCTTCGGCGATCTGCTGCCGAAGGGATGGATTTACGTCTGGGTTCGAACTGAAATCAAGGTTCGTAAACGCTCGTCGCGCAGGTACAAGAGCAGCCAGGCCAGCATCCCGAAAATAACGGGAAGAAAAAAGAGTCGATTGCTGACGCGCACCATGGTGGCGGTTGCGCCCCCCAAATATCCAGTGAGCAGGATTGCCCCCAATATGGACGTTCGGGGGATGATATAGAGAGCGAGACAAATGAGGAGAGTCCAACCGATCGGCGCGACCGTGCCAGCGGTGTAGCCTGCCTGCAGCGTGCCCTGCATCGCGGGAGCCGATTTTACGATTTTCATAACCGCATCCATCAGTAGAAACAGGGCGAGCAGCACGGTCAGGATGCGTGTGGTCCAGAGAACCGGTTTTGCGGGAGAGTTGGCTGGGGCTTGCAAAATCATTCCTCCGTTCGTAAAGCGTCATGGACGGGTGGCGGTCAGGCCCTGTTTCTGGTTCTTCCCAGGGTGCGAGCTGTAGCTGCGTCAAACTGCGGGATAAGCGGGGTCGAATCCCGCTCGCGCCAGCGGCGCGCGACTTCGGCCAGAATTTCGTCCCGTTTTTTTTCCATTTTCAGGATCAGCGAGCAGGACGGGCCCGTTTCCTCGTGGCGTGCTCCCCAGATCAGCAGATCGAGCAGTACGGGGGCGAGGTCGATTCCTTTCTGCGACAGGCGGTAGTTCACCTTGCGGGCGTCGTTGGGCTCGATTTCCCGCTGGAGGATTCCGCTGTTTTCCAACTTCTTCAGACGGTCGGCGAGCATATTGGTTGCGATGCCTTCGCCGGACTCCTGAAATTCTTTGAACGTCTTGTAGCCGCGCACCATCAAATCACGGACGATCAACAGCGACCAGCGGTCGCCGAAGACTTCCAGGCAAACATTGACCGGGCAGCCGGAGCGGTGTTTGGTCTTGGTGTTGACGGCCACGGAGGGTACGGTAACAACATTACTTGCAAAATGCAAGTTATTTTCGCCGGAGTGTCCGAGACGCAGATTCCTCCTGCCTCGCTGCGCTCGCGCGCCGGAATGACAAGACTCAAAAATAACTCGGAGTGACAAGAGTCGAAACGATGAGGCGTTGGCGAAGCGGGCGGGCCGCCCGCCGGGACAGGCGAGGCGCCTGTCCCTACGTCGCGTGTGCCTACAATCCGACAACACTTCGCGTACAACCTTTGTTACACCTAATCTCTCCAAGACCGGGTATATTTTTTACGTAACCCCTGGCCATAATCTGAACCAAGGAGAATGCACACATGCGTTGCTTGCTTCGGCAGTCTGTCCGCGTAGCAGCGGCTGGAACGCTGGCCGTGGTCATGCTGATTCCACAAAACCTGTTGGCGGAGAACCACATCGTCAGCCCTTCAGATCTCCAGAAGGCCGCCGTCGCCTCGACCCGGGCACGCGAGAGCAATCTCGAGACGCTGCGGCAATTTGTCTCCACTCCTGCGGCCAAAAAGGCCCTGAAGGCTGCGCACATCGACGGGCAACAGGTGAAGAACGCAGTGTCGCGGTTAAGCGACGACGAACTGGCGCAACTGGCGGCGCGGGCGAGCAAGGCGCAGAGCGATTTCGCAGCCGGCCACCTGAGCGACCGCGATTTGATCATCATTCTGGTTTGCATCGCTGCGCTCATCTTGATCATCGTGGCGGTGAGGTAGGAGGCGGATTGCCATGCAGTTAAGCCTTCGCAACATCCCGCTGCTGGTGTTGGCCGTGTGCACGCTGGTATTTGCCGGCGAGCAGACGGCAGTGTGGCTGGATGTCCCTTTCGTCAAGCAGGAGAAGAATGGCTGCGGCGCTGCCAGCATCGCGATGGTGATGCAGTACTGGCAGCGCCAGCAGGGCCAAGGCGCAAATGCTTCTTCGGATGCGGAGGAGATTCAGAAGATCTTGTACGCGGCGGGCGCGCGCGGAATCTATGCATCGGACCTGGAACGTTACTTCCGTGAACATAGCTACCAGACGTTTGCCTTTGCAGGGCGCGTGGAAGATCTGCGCACTCACCTCGGGAAAGGGCGGCCACTGATTGTGGCCCTCGAACCCAGCCGCGGCGCGCCGCTCCATTACGTGGTGATCGCGGGCTACAATCCTGGCGAGCGCGTGGTCTTGCTGAACGATCCTGGCGAGCGCAAGCTATTGAAGCGCGATTTATACAGCTTCGAAAAAGAATGGAGGGGCGCAGGTCATTGGACGCTGCTGGCAGTGCCTTCCTCTCCGGAGAAGCGCTCGGCGCTGTAGGTTCTTCGATCACCCCCCTGGCCAATCTCTCAACAAGTCCTATGAGCTTACGGGTGCACCGAGCGATGCTTTGGCGCGGGTGGAGAGTTCTGCTTGCGGGCGCGGTTTGCGTGGTGTGCACGGTTGCGGTCGAAGGGCTGGCGCAGAACGGTTCCGGGGAGGGCACAGATCTGGCGGCGCGAGTGGAGCAGATGGTTCAACGGGAGCGCTGGACAGAAGTGGTAGGGGCTCTGCAGCCGGTTGCCAACAAGAATGCAGAGCTGGAGTTTTCCTATGGCAGCGCGCTGGGTCAGCTCGGCCGGTACGATGAGGCACGCGAGGCGTTTCTCTCGGGACGGCGGATTGCTCCGCGCGACAAGCGTTTTCCGATCGAATTGGCGGGTGTCGCGTTCAAACAGAAGCAGAACGCGAGCGCCCGGCGATGGTTGCGGATCGCGATTGGCATCGACCGAAACAATGCTTATGCCAACGATTTTCTTGGGACGCTGTACTTCCTCGATAACAATCTTGATGCGGCTCTGAAGTACTGGAACCGGACGGACAAGCCGTACATCGTAGCGATCCACGGTGACGAGCGATTGCGGATTTGTCCGGCACTGCTGGATCGCGCGCTGGCGTTTGCTCCGATGCATGAGATGCGGCTGCAGGAACTGGAGACCACGCGCACGCGGCTGGAGGGGCTGGGAGTTTTCACGGGGCCGCGGGTGCAATTGGCGGCACGTTCGGATGGGAAGTTCGATGCCCAAGTGAATCTGCCCGAGCGCAATGGCTGGGGCAGCAGTGTGTGGACGGGATTGCTTTCGACGTTCAGCGGCGTGGCGTATCAGACGATCTATCCGGAGTACGCGAACATTGGTGGATCGGCGACGAGCCTACGGTCACTCGTGCGCTGGGATGCGCAGAAACGGCGGCTGGCGGCGGGGCTGGATGGGCCGTTGCATCAGAATCCCAAATGGCACTACTCGCTGGGGCTCGATCTCAGGAATGAGAACTGGGACATCCGGCAATCGTTTACCGGGGCGGCGCCGTCGCTGGGCGCTTTGAACTTGCGACGGGAAACTGGGATGGCGAGCGTTTCTTCGTTCAACAGTGGGCAGTGGGGATGGGATGCGGGCGTGGAATTTTCGCATCGCGATTATCGCAGCGTGGTGACGGGCGTAGCGGCCGGCTCGGCTCTGCTGCTCGAAGGATGGCAGCTGAAGCAATTCGGAGATCTGCGCCATGTGCTGTGGAGAGCGCCGGAGTATCGATTCACTTTGAGCTCGCAGGCGGCTTATCAGGTGGGGCGGATCTGGTCGAGTCCTGCGCATATGTTCGGCAAGGCGCAGGGATCGGCTTGGGCGCAATGGATTCCGCAAGCGCGTGGTGATGATTACGCGGTCTGGTCGGAGGTGCGGGCGGGCGGCATCTCGGGGCAGGTTCCGTTTGATGAGCTGTTTCAGTTGGGAATGGAGCGCGACAACGATCTATGGATGCGAGCCCACGTGGGCACGCGCGATGGGCGCAAAGGCAGCGCTCCGCTGGGGACGGAGTTTTTTCTTTCGAACCAGGAGATCGACAAGAATGTTTGGGGCAATGGGTTGGTGAGGGTGAAGGTCAGTCCATTTGTCGATACGGGAAAGATTTCTGGTGCGGGGGCCGCGTTGAGTAGCCGGGGCTGGCTCTGGGATACGGGGGCGCAAGCGAAGGTGCGGGTGCTGGGGCTGGGGCTGACGTTTGTGTATGGCAAGGATCTACGAACTGGCAACAATGCCTATTACTTCACGGCAGGACGGGCTGTTAACGGCGGGGACGGGGAAGGAGCGGGAGGCCGTGGAATCCCACCCTAACGTCGCAAGGAGGGCGACCGTGGGATGGGGCACTCGGCGAGAAACACACGGTCCCTCGACTTCGCTGGGGATGACAAGGGTTTGAGAGGCGGACAGGACTGCCCGCCTCCGTTCTTGTTCAATGCGAGTGTGTGATCACACGCAGTCGCGGGCGAGGGCGCCCGCGCCACACCTACTGTGCGCGGGCGATTTCGACGTAGTCGCGGCCTTTGTAGAGCCGGTATTTGCCGCCAACGCTCGTGACCTGGAGTGGGACGGGACGCTTCATCTCGGAGTCGCGGGCCGAGGAGATCTGAACCAGGTCGTGGGCACCAAGGTCCATGACGATGAATTTGTTGTCGGCGATGAAGCCGACTCCGTAGGCGCCAGGTTGCAGTTTCTGGCCTCCGATTTCAATGGCGACTTCGGCGATGAGGTAGGCCTGGTATTTCTGCCGGAGGTCGGCTGCGTAGCCGGAGTTGTCGACGATTCCGGCGAGTACGTAGAAGTCGTCGGCGAAGTGGATGCCGCCCGTGTTGCGCATCTGCACGGGGGCGACCTGTCCGCGGAAGAAGACGTGTTCGGGGAAGAGTTTGGCGGAGATGTCAGCGGCTTTGAGGACGGCCTCGGGGCCAGCAGGTGGAGCGGCCAGCAGGGGTGCTTGTAGAACGAGGAGTGCGGTCAGGATTGTTATGGCGGAGAGCTTCGTCCAAGTCATGGAGGGTTCCATTCTTAATGAGATCGACAATACGGCGGACATTGTAATTGGTGGCGCGGTGGACGGTGGCGGTTTTGCGAGCCGGGAATGTCGGCGGTTGGTCGTTCGTTGTGGGTTATGGGTTTTCGGTCGGCGGTCGTCGGCAAAAGATCGAGGACGTGTTCGTGGAATCCCACCTTAACTTCGCACCGAACGCGACGTGAAGGTGGGCACTCTCGATTCCCGGCTCGAGATCCCCTTAGGGCCTGAGACCAGTCTTACTCAAACTGCTTGCGGAAGCCGGCGAGTTCCTGCTTGAGGTCCGCCATTTCGCGGCGGAGGTCGACGACTTCGGCTTCGAGGCGGGCGATTCGCTCGCTGTCTTCGGAACCTTCGGCGTGGGCCTCGACCACGAGAACTGGGGCTTCCCACTCAGGTTTATCGCCACAGAGCAGGTGGGCATAGCGGGATTCTTTCGTTCCGGGTTGGCGTGGAAGAACCTTGACCAGCGGTTCTTCGCGGGTCATCAGCTTTTGCAGCGTGGACTGGACGTCGGTGAGGTCTTCGAAGCGGTGCATGCGCTCAGAGCGTCCGCGGAGCTCCCCCGGGGTTTGCGGGCCCCGCAACATGAGCACGCACATAATGGCGGTCTCACGGCGCGTGAAGTTGAAGGCTTCCTGCATGCGGTGCTCGTATTTGGCCACGCGGCTATCGCCGGCAGAACTGGCGTTGCCGGCCAGTCCTTTCTCGTTGAGCGAGTTCAGGGCCTGGCGCACCGCGTCGTCGTTGAGGCTCATCATGGGATCGCGGTTCGATTTCTGGTTGCAGGCGTTGACCAGCGCATTCAGCGAGAGCGGGTAGTAGTCGGGCGTGGTGATTTCTTTTTCGACCAGCGAGCCGAGCACGCGAGCTTCGTTGTCAGTGAGGCGGACGTTGGTGGCGCGAAATGGCGACATAAAGATTTTGTCATTGGGTAATTTTGTAATTGGGAAATTGGAGTCAGCGGGCGAGCACTCTGCCGCCGTGATCGAACTTCAAAGGCCAAATTACAAACTACCTGCACCTCGGTGGGCGTTCTTGGCCAGAGTTCCACCGAAGTGCGTGGTTATAGTAGCGGCGTTAGGGGCGAAGTGCAAAGCCAGATGGTAATCAAACGAAGGAATCCTGGATTGGAGTACCGGGGTGCCATGCAGCGTTTCGGGGGGAAACAAAACGCAAGGTCCCTCCACGTCGCTCGGGATGACAGTGGGGGCAGAAACGTTTCTGGGGACAGCTGAGGAGACCTTGGTCTCAGGGCCAGCGTGAAGGTTTTCCGTAGGTGCGGAGCGTGGCGATCTCGCGGCGCAGGCGCTCCATTTCGAGTTCCTTGCTGCGCAGGACGTTGCTGACGTCGGTAGCGGCGGCGGAGGGCTTCGGCGTCACAGCCGTTTTGCGGGGAGTTCCCGTGGGTTTTGGATCGACACTGAGCGGGGTCAGAAATTCCAGGCCAAAGCAGAAGCCGGTGCGGTTGCGGACTACAGCAGCGATGCGGGCGCCACCGGCGGTTTCAAATTCGACGTCCATGAAATCACCGGGCTGAAGAGGCAGGCCGGCATAGAGGGTCATGCCGCCTTCGCTGATTTCAATGCCGCGACCCTGAATGGCGAAACGGGAATCCCCGCCGCGAGGCGAAATGCGGACGGGTAGCTCGACTGGATGGCGCATCCACCGGCGCGTGTTGACAGGGGAGGACATCTCTCACACCGCCACAAGTTGCAGTACCTGATGGTAGGGGCGGCTGGAGACGGGCAGCAAGATTACGAAGGTTTTGTGAGAGCCTGTTACGAGGCGGACGACTCTGGTGGAAGTGTTTGAAAGGGCAGAGACTTACAGTCGTTGGCTGTCGGTCGTTGGCTGTCGGTCGTTGGCTGTCGGTCGTTGGCTGTCGGTCGTTGGCTGTCGGTCGTTGGCTGTCGGTCGTTGGCTGTCGGTCGTTGGCTGTCGGTCGTTGGCTGTCGGTCGTTGGCTGTCGG
>Ga0306926_10001093_pt1 | contig 26826 bp, 35 predicted proteins | sample flu12Cox44000178_FD_203759 | JGI IMG/M metagenome (GOLD analysis project Ga0306926, IMG submission 203759) | Lab enrichment of tropical soil microbial communities from Luquillo Experimental Forest, Puerto Rico - flux8day.12C.oxic.44.000.178 (v2)... | ecosystem: Environmental > Terrestrial >...
GGTTCCTTTTACTCGCACTTCGGTAGCCGGATTATAGTGGCGTGCCCCGCCCCGCCGGCCGGGCGCTTGCGCCAATGCCGGGAGCGCTACGAGGAGCGCCCACGCACTGATCCCCATCACAATCCTGGCTGTCTTTCTTGAGATCATGTTCGGACTCCTATGATCGACATCTGTTGACACGAAAGTCGCGGTTGCTCACAACTGGAAAGATGCGGAGGGCGGTGACAAGTCACGGCTTCACCGCTTCGGCCGCGCCTTCCGCGCCTGACTTTCAGTTCCAGAGCACATCGACCGGCTCGACAAACCCCACTTTGCCGGTGCGGACTGGCGCGGTAAAGAAGGGCGCAGCGCTCTGCTGAACGCAATTGAGACGGCGGTGGGGTTCTTCGTCAGTGTGATCCACCGACGCGAACCTCATCGCAGGTGCCTCTTATGTAGCCGTGCCACGGTTTCATCCCTTCGGTGGCACCTTCCGTGCGAAGTGGAACCCTTCATACGACAAAAAGCCGGTGACAGTAGCGGCAATGAGGCTCTGCCAGGCAGGCTCCAAGCCCAAAAGTATGAAGATGAACCGGAAAACGTTCCCGAGGGTAAAGAGGAGGAATACGACCGATACGATAAGCAAATACGCACGCTCGCTCATACCTGCTCTGCCTCCTTCCAGCCCCGGCGTAGGGACGAACTCCCCGCGAGGGAGCACATGGTACTCGCTATCGGCGAGTACCCACAAAAATGGTTCCAAGTGATCTGAAGTCCAGCCTCGCTCCCAGCCTGCGCGCTTGGCCTCAAGCGTTGCGGTCCAAGGGAGATTGGAGGTTACCTTGCGATTGCTCTCCGCTGCTTCTCTTGAAAGCAGCGGGTCTTTGCTCGCGCGGGCCTCTGCTCGTCTCTCCCGTCCGGAGCCGGCGTCTCGAAGCGGTTTTTCGCTCGCCCATGACGACTGTCCGTTTCTGAGCAGCCATTATGAGGTCACTGTTCCCGACCTGCCTCTTCAACACCTCGCTGGACCTTCCTCAGGTCCGTTGGCCCGCGGCTCCTTGCTAGTGCCGGTTTGCCCCGGCATTGGCGATCTCAACGCCGCTTGCCCGTTGCCCTGATTTCTGTCCCTCGATCCCGGTCTCGCCTCGGATTTCCGCTTCCCCTTCGGGGTTAGCCCCCTTCGGATCACTGCGTTCCCTCCGATTTGCAACCGAAAAGCTCGCCTTCCCAAACAGCCCGATGTCCGTTGCTCCCCGCCCGGTCGGTACGCCGCCGGCGGATCGTCGCTCCGAATTCGCTACTGCTTCGGAGGCTGGCTGTTCCTCAAACCTCTTGGAACCGATTCAATTGTCCTCCCACTCCGGCATAAAAGTCAATAGGCTTTTAAGGTCCTGATAATTCAAAATCCCGGGAGAAGCCTTTCTCTCCCGGCAGCTCCGGCCGCATGGCAGATGGGTCGAACTGCGTGAGAAAAATGGAATGGCGCACCGGGCACTTGACGAGAGTTTATCGCCGAACCCGAGGATGGATCCTCGGTCATCGGCGTGCATCTGGAGAGTGCTAAGCCTCGCGGAGGTGCTAGATGAAAAACGTGCCAAGTTCTGTGCTGTACGACGGCTCTCTAAGGCCGCAGCCTATTTGGAACGTCTCGACGAGTCTTGCGGTGATCCTACCATCGAGACGCGGATCATATGGCGCGAACTGCTCGACCTGGAACTGTCGCAAAGTCGAAGTTACGGAATGACGCTCCAGTTTGCCGGCGGGATGCCGCCTTCCCAAGCATTAACGTCGGTGCTTTCGCCCACCATGCGGGTTGCTGTATGCTGATGGCGAATGTGCTGAGAAAGCTGATTCGCGAATCGTCGCTCCTGGCGCCGGACTTCCCCTCCTTCAAGGGCCAGGAGTCGACGTTTATCGTCTTGAACCTCTTCGTCCTGTCTGTTTTGTTACTCATCCATACTCTCTTTTCGTCGTACTTCGGCACGCCGCCTCGTTCGCTGGTCATTGTTTTGGCAGTCGGTTTCTTTCTGAACGTCGTTGAGCTGATCTGGTTACAAAGCGCCACATTCCTGAGCGCAACCGGCATGGTCGTCCTGACGTGGCTCACGATTGTCCTCAACATGGCAATTGCTTTTGGTTTGGCATGGCTCTCTTACCGGCAAGACACCCAGTATTTCGCGCTGCTAGCGGTGCCCATTCTACAAGCCGCGTTTCGATTCTCGTTCGGCGCAATGTTCGCGGTGCTGGTTGCCGGCACGACACTCGACTTTTTTTGGGTATGGTACTATTTCCGTTTACACCCCCCGTCACAGATTAGTGAATACCTGGAAGCAGGAACGATATCGTTGATCTATGCGACGACAGGCACACTGGTCTGGAGCCTCGCAAACTATCTCCGCTCCAAGCAAGCAGACCTGGAACATGCAAGGGAACAGTTGTCCATGGAGGAGAAATTGGCGGCGGTTGGCCGGTTCTCAAGTGCGATCGCACATGAAATTCGCAACCCTGTCGCGATGATTTCAAGCGCCCTCGCCACAGCGAGGGATGGCGGCCTGAGCGCAGAAGAACGTCAGGAGATGTTTGACATCGCGGCGAAGGAAGCGTCACGGCTTGAGCAGCTTACGACTGACTTCCTGGCATATGCGCGGCCCAGACCACCGTCAATGCATCCAGGAGATGTCGCTGAATCAATTGCCTACATCGCGGATATCTGCCGGCCTCATGCGAGCGAAAAGGCAGTCACAATCGAGACCCAAGCCCCGGATGGATTGTGCGCCAAAATCGACAGTGGCCAGATACAGCAGGCGCTCGTGAATCTCTTGATGAATGCTATCGAAGCTTCTCCCTCTGGCGCCGTGGTCGCCCTTCGCGGCAAACGGGACGACGCCGTGATCAGAGTCGAGATCGAGAACACCAACGGCCCGATTCCACGCGACGCTGTAGAGCGTGTTTTTGAACCCTTCTTTACGACCAAGCCGGCTGGCACCGGCCTGGGGTTAGCGATCGCGCGCAACATTGCGCGTGGACACGGCGGCGAACTTATGCTGTCTCGGAATGAAGCCTGCTCGGTCCAGTTTTCTATGACATTTCCGGCCTACATTGGAGGAACGGAGTACCGTTGAGCAGAATCCTAATCGTCGACGACGAACGGAACATGCGCAAGATTCTGACGGCGAATCTGGCACAGGATAAACACGTGATCACCGAGGCCGCTGGCGTTGCCGAAGCTCGGGCGTGTCTTTCCGCAAGTCAATTCGATGCGGTGATCACAGATCAGAAGATGCCCGATGGGGAGGGCCTCAACGTTCTCGCTTGCGCCCGGGAACTGGACCCGACCCTTTCCGTAGTCTTTCTGACCGCTTTCGCGACGGTCGAATTGGCGGTTGAGAGCATGCGCCAAGGCGCCTTCGATTTCATCACCAAACCTTTTCAACCCGATGTTGTGCGCGCGACCGCCAACCGCGCTTGCGAGCACACAGAGCTGCTTCGGGAGAACGATCTCTTGAAGCTTGCAGTCGACCGGCTGGAAGGGTCGGCCGACGTTTTCGGAAACAGCCCGGCAATCCGCGCAGTGCGTGAGATGATCGCCCGCGTAGCCCCCACCAATGCGACTGTCTTGATTACTGGCGAGACGGGAACCGGCAAAGAACTAGTTGCTCGGGCTATCCATAAGAGTAGCCCGCGCGTTCAGAAGCCATTTATTCCAGTCAACTGTGCGGCATTCACAGAAACACTGCTCGAAAGTGAACTGTTCGGACACGAAAAAGGCGCCTTTACCGGCGCCGACAGGATGAGGCAGGGTCTGTTTGAGGCGGCTCATGAAGGTAGTCTTTTTCTCGACGAAGCTGGCGAGATGTCGCCAGCGACCCAAGCAAAACTGCTGAGGGTCTTAACAGACGGCAAGGTTCTTCGCGTGGGCTCAACGAAGCCGCGTGATGTGGACGTCCGGGTCTTGGTTGCGACTCACAGAAATCTGGAGGAGAGGGCTAAGCAAGGGGAGTTTCGACAGGATCTGTACTACCGCCTGGCGGTCGTCCCCATCGCGCTTCCGGCGCTGCGCAATCGACGTGAAGATATTCCTGGATTGTGTGAATTGTTTTGCCGCGAGGTTTCGCGAGACCTGAAAGTGCCATTGCGACGGATCAGCAAGAGTGGGATCGAGAAGCTGGCGTCCTACGATTTCCCTGGTAACATCCGGGAGCTTAGAAACCTAATTGAGCGGGCCATGATTCTCTCCGCCTCAACAGAGATCGGTCCTGACGACTTCCCAATCATCGTTGAGGCCGAAAACATCTCCGCTAAGGGCAACGGCGATCTCTCCCTGTATGACTTTCAACGCGCGGAAGCTGTGAACCTGAGGGAAGTCTTGGACAATTTGGAGAAAGGATTGATCGTTCGGGCACTTAAGGCAAGCGATGGCGTGCAGGCCGAAGCTGCCAGGCGACTTCATCTATCGCGCAGCGACTTGGCCTACAAACTCGCCAAGTACGAAATCAAAGCGGACCGCGAGTAGCCGATTCATTCCCGTTCTGCGGACTCGGTCGTGCCGCCAGCCCCAGGCTGCATCTGGGCGTGAACACCCAGTTCGTGGACCAGCCGCCCTCCTTGATGTGCTGTGTTCGCGAGGGTGATGGTGCCGGTCGCATAGAAAACCAAAAAGACTAATGGGAGTAGAGTCGATGTGGCGCGTGTTGGCTGCCCTTTGAACACCCTCGGCACGAACAGTATGGACGCGAAGATCAGAGTGAGCGCAGAAAACGCGATCTCTGTCGTTTCGGCAAGGTCCTGGTGATGCTCCAGAACCGCTTTTGCCTGAGGAATGTTCTCCGCTAGTTCTGCGGCAGCTTCGCCACTTGATGCGGCGACAAACGTACCCACGGTGCCCAACCCCATTAGTATGAACGCCACCAGCATAAACTGGAAGCTACGGTCGGACCTTCGTAGGAGCCCAATCACGATGAACAACGGCGCGACCAGCAGCTGTGCAATCGGAAAGTGAACAACGAGTGGGTGTATTGCTTCCCAACTCGGTAAGGGCGGAAGTGTCAACATATGGCCTCCTCAACTCACCTGCTCGAAGCGCTCCTTTGGCGTTGCGCAGGTCGGACAGCGGTCAAAATTGGGATTCGAGCTCGTAAACCCGCAAGTCGGGCACACGTAAAACACACGGCTGGCCGTCATGCTCTCGAGATTCGCCAGGGCGTCGGCGTAAAGGTTAGCGTGCTCAGCTTCCGCGGCTAGAGCGAAGCTGAAAGTACGTAAAGCCTCGCTGGCTCCATCGCTTTTCGCCTGCCGGATGAACTTTGGATACATTTCATCGCGTTCGTAGGTTTCGCCTTTGATCGCGGCCGCTAGATTCTCGCGGGTTGATTTCACTGTTGGAGATTCCACCTTGGTCTTGGGCACGCCACCGGACCTCTCTATCACGATTACATGATTCGCCGCATGGATCTCTTCGGCTCTTGCCGCAGCCTGGAACAGACTCGCGGCCCCCGCGTAGCCTTCATCGTCCGCCTTCTCGGCAAACGCAAAGTATCGAGCATGTGCGTTGCTTTCGCCGTTAAATGCCGCCTGCAGGTTGATCATCGTCGCTGCAGAAATCTTGTCTTTGGCTACCGCGGAAGGGACGGCGATCCCGAGTCCGCAGAGCAAGGCTAAAGTTATTTTCTTCATGCCCATTTCTCCCGGTTCACAATTCGACAGCCAGTAGACGTTGTCGCTAGGTCGAGACGCAGGCGGCCGGCCAGACTGCAATGTACAGCAAATAACGGAAAACTCCCAACAGGGCGATAAACCGACCGCAAAAATCTTGTACATCCGATCAGATTTGTTCAAGGATTCGTACGTAGTTGCTTCTCAGTCGGTCGATACAGACCTCAAAACACAGGTGATATTGAACGGCTCTGCGGGTGCTTGCCTATTCAGTGAAATCGATTGAAAGGAGGCATCACCTATGATGTCCAACAAACTTGCTTTGATCTTAAGCACGGTCATGCTTGCGACTCTTCCCGTCCTTGGGGACGAGTGGAACAAGAAGACCCTTCTAACCTTCAGCCAGCCGGTCGAGGTTCCGGGAATGATTTTGCCCGCTGGAGACTACGTCTTCAAACTCGCGGATTCTTTTTCGAACCGGCACATCGTCCAGATTTTCAATGCTGACGAAGACCAAATCTTCGCGACGATCCTTGCGATTCCTCATTACCGAATGGAACCGGCAGACAAGACCATTGTCCTTTTCGAAGAGAGACGTGCCGATCAGCCGCAAGCTATCCACGCGTGGTTCTATCCAGGCAATGTAAGAGGCCAGGAGTTCGTCTACCCGAAAGGGCGGGCTTTAGAACTGGCGCGAGAAACGCATCAGGATGTGCTCTCGGGCGAGGTGAGGCCGACCGAAACACCGGCTGAGCTCGAGAAGACACCTGTGGTAGAAGTAACACCGGAAAGCAAGGAAGTACAAGTAGCGGAAGTCTTTGAGCCTACGCCGGCTCCCACGCCAGTGCCCTCCGCAGAGCCTCTGACGGTTGCTCCGGAGGAGAAAGCTGCCGCTGAGCCGGAGCTACCAAAAACCGCGAGCCCCCTCCCACTTATTGGGATGCTCGGAATGGTCGCGGTGGGACTGGCGGGACTGCTCAAAGCAGTTCGGGCGCGTACCTCCTGAATAATCCTTGATACTCAGAAGGAGTCTAGAAGGTGAAAGTCAGAGTCCACTGGATGGCTTCGCGAAAGCACGAGATCCTACGCCTGGCCCAAAACGCATTTCTGATCTTGGGCTGTGCTGCAATTGGGTTCTGTGCTTTCGCGTATTTTGATGCGGCATTGTTCCAAGCCTATGAGCAATGGCACTTTGAGAAGACGCTCACCTCTAGTACTCAACTGACGGAAGCCGCCATCTCCCTGCCCGCCAAAAAGCCCCTTCGCAAATCCGTCCGCGAGGGAGCTTCTCTCGGGCGCATAGAAGTCCCGAGGCTCGGGCTCTCGGTTATTCTCGTGGAGGGAGTAAGACGAAGGGATCTACGAGTGGCGGTAGGCCACATTCCCGGGACTGCGTTCCCTGACGAGCCGGGCAACCTGGGTATCGCAGGACATCGTGACACGTTCTTTCGTGAGTTGCGGCGAATTCAGCACGATGACCTTATCATCGTTAGCACCCTTACTGGGTCCACGGAGTACTCAGTCGAGTGGACTCGGATTGTCAAACCAAACAACCTTGTTGCTCTGGAGGCTTCAGCTCAGCCTGCGCTGACGCTCGTGACTTGCTACCCCTTTTACTACGCAGGCCCGGCACCGGAAAGATTTATCGTGCGAGCGCGACGCATGGACGTGCCGCCGCAATTAATAACGGAATAACAATCAAGCTCTGCTACACTACTCTGAGCTCAGCACCCCGCTGACACTCAATTCGAACGGTCCGTACACGCTTTGCCGAGAGCGTCTGCCCGATATCACGCTACCCGTCCGCAGTATCGCTCAACCTGCGGAACACGGGCTCCTGTGTTTTGATTGACGCTTTCAATCTTGGAGATTCCAACTGCTTTTCAATAGGCATACAGCGTGTGAACTTTTATGCAGAATTCTTTCGATCCTCGTCGCCGCTCGTGGCGCCGGATGGCCGACCAACTGCTTTGTCCGCCCCCTAAAGAGCCAGCCAACCCGCCATTTTGTCTCACCGATCAACCGTTTTGTCCGCCCTTTTTGACCCTCAATGTCGCATCATCCGACCGCGCCGATCGATCCCGTACGAGAGAGTTTGCCGACGAGTTTTTGGCCGGCACTCTGGAATAAGTGACCTGACCGACTGGTCAGATCACTGGATCGGGGCGTTTTGCCGCCAAATCATTCCAGGCCGAAAATGTGTGGGGCGGTTCCGCCGTAGGATGCCCTTTTCTTGGGGGGCGGGAACCGCCCTTCGTTGCGTTGGTGGGCGTCCAGGCGGGCATTTTCCCCTACCTGGCTCCGGCGGTCAAAACAGGCGAAACTTCTGGCGGAGGAGATGCCGGGCGAGATTTTGGCGGGGTTTTACCGGCCTGCGGCAAGGTACTCTTAATTCGTACCTAGACTGATGGTGCGTGCGGCCGGCTTCAGGATTCGCGCGGGCAAAAACCGGCTCGCCGTCGCACCCACGATTAGGGGAGGTTTCTCGTCGAAACGGTACCGAAAAGGTACACGTTTGGTAACTGTACCCCGTAAACGGTTAGATTTGGTGTACTGTAACGAGCGCCAAAACGTAGGTGCTCAGACAAAACCCTCAATACTGTCCGCTGAACTCAGAGCCCTTGGCACCTCCATGACGCTGGCTCCTGGCACGGAAGGCTCTTCTGCCGGAGGCGGAAGTGTGTGTGTTGCGTCAGCCGCTCGAATGACGCATACGCGAATTGGCAGGCTTGGTCGCTTTTTTTTGGGGCAGACAACAGGACCTGCGGCCTGGCGCCAGCCAAGCTATCCGGCCGCTACGTACCCCCGGGGCACTATGATATTGATTTCTCCCGCCTCGTGCCGGAGCGTGTATCGCACGTGCAGGTTCAACTCCTGCCAAGAATAGACGCCCAGCTTGGTGTGGTAGAAGCCATCGTGGATGACAATCCGAAACGGACGATCCGGGAGCTGTCGTGGTCCCGTGTCCTTGAAAAATCCCGTGAGCAGTTCTAGGACGGTATTCATGGACGACTCCGTCTTGGTACATCCAGATTGTCGCATTTTTCCTATTCAGGTTTCAAGAGGTGTTTATCATTTCCCTCTGCGGAATCGCTGGCTCCTTCGCTTCCCGGCAGTAAGCTCAACCGGACCAGCGACGGCGTTTGTCGGGTTTTGTTAGGAGTAGAGAGCTTCCAGGAAATCGGCGGGTCGAATTCAACCGTGGTGACTGTCGCGTGGCCACGCCGCCGGCTTCCATTTTTGGACTCCATTCGGACTCCAGCGACTACTTTCTGGACGCCCCAAAAACGCTAAGTGTATGAAATGTTTTGGTGGACCTGGTGAGATTCGAACTCACGACCGATGCGAAGGTGTTTAAGAAATACTCTCAGATGAAGCTGCAAATGAAGCGGGAGGCGCTGGCCAAGATGTACCGCCAAGCAAACGAAAGGAGCGTGCGTAGGGGTTTTGATACGTTGCTTCAGGACCGCACGGGGTTTTGATACGGTTCTGATGCGTTTTTGGGAATGAGGAGGAGGAAATACCTCGATGTCGAAAATTGCAAGTTGATTCAACGGTGTTGATATGGTGGGCGCGACAGGACTCGAACCTGTGACCTCCTGCGTGTGAAGCAGGCGCTCTAACCAACTGAGCTACGCGCCCAAAGAATCAACAACTTAGGGAACCAGGGGCACCAAAAATACCGCCTGCCTCCGAGTTGATCCAGGAACGGAAATACCTCAAAAACGTCACCTCTAAGACTCTAGCATGGTACGAACAGTCCTTCAGAGCGTTTGAAGGTGCACTAGAGTCCGCCCAGACCATCAAACAGCGCCTGATCAACCTGAGAGAGAAGGGTGTCTCTGCTGTTTCCATCAATACGTACCCTCGATGTGTTAATGCCTACTTGAAGTGGACGGGATCAGATCTCAAGATCCCCAGACTCACCGAAGAAAAACGGATCTTGAAGACCTTCACCTCAGTAGACAGCCAACGTCTGCTGGACTACAAGCCCAAAAGCAAATCCCAAGCCAGGGTCCAAGCCCTGGCCATTCTACTCCTTGACACTGGACTTCGGATTGCCGAAGCCCTGGCACTTCGCGCCAGTGACATTGACCTGGATAACTTCCTAATCACAGTGAGGAATGGGAAGGGCAGGAAACAACGGCTAATTCCATTCAGCATTGCTCGCCGGAAGACCCTGTATCGCCTAGTCCGCAGTGCGGATCAAGGCTACCTATTTGCCACCAAGGGTGCAACTCTCTCAATCCGAAATGCCCAACATGACTTGTGAAAGTTATGTGAACGGGCAGGGATTCAAGGGGCGAGGTGTTCTCCTCACACCCTTCGACACACATTTGCCACGTCCTACCTTCGGAGTGGTGGGAACGTGGAGTATTTACGGAGGGGCCTAGGACACTCATCAGTTTTGACCACTCAACGTTATCTGGCCTCAGTTGAACCAAAGGACTTGCAGAAGGTTCATGGTGACCTCTCTCCACTTGGGAGGTCATTGTGACTGACAGGCTCCAGCGTGCAATTGAAGAGTCTGCAAACGATCCAGATCGTTTGCATCAGAGACTCTTCTTTGCTCTCTGTCGGGACATCACCGACATGACGATTCACCCAGATTCTGTGCCAGCCAAGGATCTCTTGGACCTCATTGAGTCCTTTGCCGTTGCTGAGTATAATGCAGAGAAACCCGAAGGAGGGATATGAAACTGCTCAGCTTGATACTGCTACTTACAACGTTGGCTCTTGGAGACGATCTCTTCTTCACTAAAGGTGAGGCAAACGGGGCCTTTTGGCGAGATCTAACAGACCCTATGAAAATATCCCTTCTGGTGGGAACCGGAGTGGGTAGGGGTGTACTGTCTCTCTATACTCTATCGGACCTCCCTGTGTGCAACACCCGCGTGGACGATGATCCAAAGTGGCCTATAATCACGAATGCAAACCTGTCCAAAGAATTGGACACGTTTTACAACGATGCAGCCAATATGCCACTTCCAATCAGTATCGCCGTAATTCACATATTCATGAAGCTTAGAGGAGCCACAAAGGAGGATCTAGAGAAGTTCCGTGCTGCGAGTCTCAAAGCCTACCTGAAGTGATTCTACGCCAAGGACCCTTTAAGGTTCCATGGCGACCTTCCAAGAATCAGATCCAGCAGACCCAGCAAAGAGACCGATGTGGTGCCGAGGCGCTGTGCCGAGCATTGTCTGCACCCCCTGAATTCGTGGGTCGAGTGCTCAGGTGCGGTTCGGGGCTCATACTTCCTGCCTTTCCTCCAGCCTTGTAGACTGCCATGGCCTCTGGCCACTACTGGGTACTCGAAACACTGGTGGTCTACTGCCCCTCGTTCAATTTGCCTTTTCACCTCGGGACGAACCCGAATTTGTTCCAGAGCTACCTTGGGTTGAAGCATGCCCACAGTCTTACGCAGCCTGACGGCTGGCCTGCTACAATTTCCCAAATCGAGGAGGGTGAAATGCAACGATTGCTACTGTTCTTGGTTCTGTGTTTATGCCTACACGGGCAAGATCAAACGTACTACACCAAAAGGTGTTCAAAACGGGGTGCTATGGAAGGGTCTGTCAGAAGGGGAGAAGTCAGCCGTTGTAATGGGTGCCGGGGTTGGAAAGGGTGTAGTGTTCTTCTACGACTTGGCAAATCTCCCGATTGTGCGGCCAACAATGGTCGCTAACGACCAATGGTCCAAACTCACGAATGCTGTTGTAGCCAAAGAAGTGGATGCATTTTACAACAATAGGCCAATGCACGACTTCCAATCAGTGTTGCCCTAGTTCATGTCTTTATGAAGCTCAATGGAGCCTCAGAGCAGGATCTTGAGAGGTTCCGTGTTAAGGTTATCGAGATTTACACAGACATTGGGAAATGAACCCGTCAGCCCCAAGGCTGACAAGACGCCAACCTCTGGTTACGGGCCATCCTTTCGGGAGTAGCCCTTATTTTTTACCCTTCCCCCTACAATGCTTGCAATTAGGGTCATGTGGCTCGTCTGGGGTCACTGGGATACCGTTGGTACATACGTCAATCACCTTGTCAGATAACCCGCTAACGAACCACCCCACCATCATTGACACTAGAAAGATTTGTACAGGGAGTGCGGCCCAGAACCAAACCATGATGAGACCATCCAATACCCGTAGCATTTTTGCTCCAAAGTGGTTTTTGCGTTTCTGTATTATACCGTGAGCCTGGAGAGAGACCATGACCCTGGCCCTCCGGCCCCAGGACCCAACTTCGACCTCGGTACACCCGTTGGCCTTTGGCCACCGGCATGGCTACAATGTCCCAAAATGCTGAGGAGGCTAAATGAGGACACGATTGCTACTGTACGTGGTGGTTGGCTGCGGTGCTGCAGAACTTATCCACCTCTTTGATAAGGCCGTTTCCCAACCACCACCGAAAGAGGATTGGTTCGTGGTTGATTGGAAGGCTTCACCATCTAGTGAACGTCGTGGAGCCACCGCCACAGTACGGTATCACGAGAATATCTACAAACTCCAGTGTTGGGGTTTAATGATAGTGTACTTTTCCGAGAGTGTGGTTCCGGCAGATAAGCGAATGCGTGGGCTTCAGCCTTGCTCAACACTTGCTGAGTACGTAGGTAAGAGTATTCCCCGTCACTCTGAGGGCTGGTTCCTAAAGTTCAGATCACCAATTGGCGGAGGTCTACAGTTGGAAAAGACACCAGACGCCACCAATGAACAGAAGCTAGAGTATCTGGAAGTCTACACGGTAATCGAGAAGTACAAAAGATAACCCAGCTAAATTTACGCCAAGAGCCTTACGGGGTCCTTGGCTACTTCACCGTCTTCCAAATCTCCAGGACAGTCTTTGCCAAACCCCGGGAGAAGACGACAAGCAAGAGGATCAATATCAACGCTTACCGGACAAGCTTGAGAACCACTTGAATGGTTTACCTGCTGGCCTCCAGAATGCTGTTCTGGACTCCTGGTGTTTGGATGCCTCCTTATCCTCAAAGAGGAGGCAGTCTGTTGGACACTGGTCATAATTTTTGGGACGACAGAAGCTGTGCTTTTCACAAGACGGTTGCCACGGCTTGGAAACATAGTCGTCGGTCGTCATATAGTCACGGATATTTATTACCGTCAGGTGAACTCAGTCTTTGAAATCCCCAGACCGGATCATCTTGGCGATGTATTGGTGGGCTTCGTTGGGTGTCCTGAACATCTTGCCCACTGGATACCGCCTTCGGCATCCCGGTGGCTTTTGGCAACCATTGATTTTTGGGTTAAAGGCCGTAGGATCAGTCTGAAGGAGGGGTTTCAGAGTTTCCTGCGTGTGAAGCAGGCGCTCTAACCAACTGAGCTACGCGCCCGGTGTGGGAAGCTCTCTTGATTTTAAACCACTTCTTGAAGTCCCTGAAACCGTGCTGCCGCCCAAATCGAACCAAGAACGCTCCGACCGCGGCAAAACCATTACATCCATGATAAGGGCTTGTCCAAAAAAAACACTTCCCCCTGAACTTGACGTAAGGTTCCTGAAGCACCCTACGTGCTGTAACTCGTTGCCGTCACGATTTGCTTCTGGGACCCGTTGGCGATGGGGTCCACGGCGTCGCGGGACCAGACATCCGTGTGCGGGAACAGCACGAAGCCGTCCACAAAGATTGAATTGAAGTGACCGGCCGGCCTCGAAACAAAACTTGTGGCCCATGAGAGTTCCTCCCTGTGGCAGTCACAGTTCGGCGAGGAACGGCAGGTGGATCGCAAGCAAATGGCAGCGGTGCTGTTTTGGTTTTCCCGCCGGCGGGCCACCCGCTCTCTCCCAGATCGCCGCGTCGGAGTTCAGGTGGCGCCTCGTCGATAAGCCAGCGGTTCAGCAAAACCGCATCACCCCCGACCCCTTAAGCTGCTAGACCCCTCGGAGCGGCACAGAAAATTGACCCACAGTTTCAATCGGCAGTGAGCGAGGCAAGACTCGCTCACGAAGAGCGAGTAGGCCAAGCTCCACGCCGCGCGGACATAGCGAGAACGAAAATGAACCGCCATTCTTTTCGGAGCATCAAGGGATTAGATCACCTCTGAATGTATGTCAAAGGATGAGATCAACTCCAGTACGCGGCTCGGATTCATCGGACTCGGATACCTTGGGTCGCGTATCGCGCGTCGCCTAATCGCCGCCGGATTTCCGGTGACGGTCTTCGATCGCGATCAGGCAAAGGCTGCACAATTCTCGGCGGCGGGCGCGAAAGTTGCGGCAGACCTCGCAAAACTGGCAGGCGACGTTGAGGTAGTCTTGTCCTGCCTGGGAGATGATGCCGCTGTCGAGGACGTTTACTTTGGCACGACCAAAGTTCTGGCAGCCGCCAGCCGGATCACTACCATCATCGAGCTCAGTACCGTCGCTCCGGCTACTGCCAGGCGTCTTCACGGCGCGGGAGCAAAGCTCGGAATTTCCGTCCTCGATGTCGCGATCTCCGGTAGTACGGTGGCGGCAGAATCCGGGACTCTGACCCTGTTCGGAGGCGGCGACGCTCATCTCTTCGAGATGGCCCAACCAATCTTTCGCGCAATCGCGGCACAGTGGTTCCACATGGGCCCAAGCGGTTCCGGGGAGGCCATGAAGCTGGTGGTGAACACCCTCCTGGGGCTCGGGATGCAAGCCATCGCCGAAGCGATCGCCCTAGGTGAAGGATTGGACCTGCCGCGCGACCTACTAATCGACACGCTCGCCAAAACTTCAGTTGTGGCGCCGGCGCATGCCGGCAAACTCGCTCGCGCGAAACGGAATGACTACACGCCGCAATTTCCCATTCGACTCATGCGGAAGGATTTCGGACTCATCTTGAACGAAGCCGAACGCGTTGGACTCTCGATGCCGGCGACTCAAGCAGCTGCGACCCTTAATGCGGAGGAAGCCGCGAGTGGTGGCGAGGAGGACTTTTCGGCCGTGATCCGGCGAATGGAGCGCGCCAATGCGCTGCACAAAGTATAGACGAAGAGGCCTCCTGAAATGCCTGCCACTGGCGGGTATGGCGTTAATGGTGCAGAAGATTTCCGGGCAACGATCCGAAAACGCCTTGCCGACTTCAAATGGCGGCAACGAGCCATACCCAATCCCGTGGCTCGACAAGAATGGCGGCAACAATCAACCTGCCGGACCGAATCGGGAGCCTTCGCACATTTACCACTTCAAAGGTCTTGTGGGGCGGTGCAGCACATTTAGTGGCGTGCGCACGGACCACATAGGGAATCGCATCGCATTCGGCAGCCCGACCACCGATTTTGGACTGATGCAAGGCGAATACTGGGCTGCGCGCGCTGCCCAGCACGGCGTATTCGCAACTATATGACTGGCGCTGTTTCGGGGGCCGGCGGTCCCCGCCAACCAGATTCTCGATTTCCATCCTCCCATCGCACCTTCCGGATTTTACCGGGTTGCTCCCGTACCCGCGGAAGATCTGAAAATCAGCGCAGACAAAAGACAATCACCTTGGAAATGCGGGACGTGCCGGTGATCGATCAGCCTCGATGGCCGGCGCTCCATTCGATGGCCACTACGGCGCGCATGACATTAAAGATGGTGTGGAAATCAACACCGGAATTGGTGCATTACGAGAGTCCGTCCCAACAATTCCGATTCACCCGCCATCGCGCTGAATGTCAACTTGAGGCGCGGGTAGAAGCGCCCTCACGCGGGTTCTCGTGGAAATCCGATCCGCTAAACACATCGCGGGCGAACTTCGCCGTTATCGGAGAGGAACTCAGCGGCCGATACTACCCTGACATGACGCTGAAATCACCCTTCGAACCCATCTATTTCATTTAGGAGGCTTAAGGATGAAGTTACGAAAGCTCGGACAGAGCGACTTGGACATCACTCCGATCGGAATTGGAGCGTGGGCGATCGGCGGCGGTCAATGGGAATTCGGCTGGGGCGCGCAGAATGACCAGGAGTCGATTGCCGCGATCCGCACCGGGCTGGATCTCGGGATTAACTGGATCGATACGGCGGCTGGTTATGGCCTAGGACATTCGGAAACCGTTGTGGGTCGCGCCGTTGGGGGCTTACACCGTCGCCCTTACATCTTCACAAAGTGCAGCCTGATCTGGGACGACGCCGGCACGATCTCGCATAATCTGCAGGCCGCATCCATTCAGCGCGAGTGCGAGGCCAGTCTCAAGCGGCTAGGAATCGATGCCATTGATCTCTACCAGATTCACTGGCCCGCCTGGAAAGACGCCCCGGAGTCTGCGTCTCCTGGGTCGATTGAAGAAGCAGTCGGCGCGCTGGCAAGACTAAAAGACCAAGGGAAAATCCGCCATATTGGCGTGTCGAATTTCAATGTGCAGCAAATGCAACGCGCCCAGAAGGTGGCTCCCATCACTTCGCTTCAGCCACCATACTCACTTGTGGCGACTCAGGTGGAGGCTGCCATTCTCCCGTACGCACTCAGCCGGCGGATTGGCGTAATCGTCTATTCTCCGATGGGATCTGGTCTGCTGACCGGAGCTATGACCCGCGAGCGGATTGCAGCCATGCCGGAGGACGACTGGCGAAAACGAGACCGGAATTTTCAGGAGCCACTCCTCTCCCGCAATCTGCGGCTGGTCGAGACGCTGCGCTCGGTTGGCCAGCGCCACAAGGCAAGTCCCGGCGAGGTAGCGATAGCCTGGACGCTAAAGAATCCCGCCGTCACCGCAGCGATCGTCGGTGTCCGCAATGCTCAACAGGCGAAGGGCAATGTGGGCGCCGCCAGCCTCGAACTGACCTCCGATGAACTCGCGGAGATCCAGGATCGTGTTGTCCGGGAAGCGGCTTAATCGAACGGAGACAACCAATCTCGGGGCCGCAAGAGTTGTGAGGATTCCGGTCGAAGTGGAATACGCACACGATATCGAGGACGTTCAGAAATGAGGTTGATCGCTATTGCACGCTTGATGGCAGGCTGCGCTTTCGCACAGAAGGCAGAATCGCCCATGCCTGCCACAGACGCGGGAAAAATTGCGGACGCGCTGAGCGCCGGGCTCACGTTTATCACCAAAGATGCGACACTCGTCGACTGGCCTTCGTCGCCCAATGGCGAAGACCGTGTTCTCCGCAAAGGTACGAATGAATGGACCTGTCTTCCGGGCATTCCCGGGTATCCACACGACGAACCAGGATGCTTCGTCCGCGTATATTTTCAGTGGATGAAAAACAGCATTGCCGGGCGGGCGCCTCACATTGATCGAATAGGAATCGCAAATATGTATGGCGGTGCCGTCCGCCAGTTTCATCCGGGCACTGCTGAGTTCCATGTCGGTCCGTACCTGATGATCGTCACTCCCCATCAGGACAAGCTTCAAGACTTTAATCGCGACGGATCGACCCGGAATGCCGTACGTGGTGCATCTACCAAACCGCACTGAGCTGTACATGGTGATACCAATTCGAAACTGGGATAACTTGCCTGCACGGGCACAGACGTTTCGGATGGCGCTCGGCGGGCGACGCCTTGGGGAAGGGCGGTCATAGTGTCGCAGATCATCTCAAGAACCGTCGTTTCTACCTCACTATGGCGGCGCCCTGTTAAAGATACAAGACTTGTTAACAAAAGGGGGAAGTATGTTTCGCAAAATCGCGGTCGCGCTAGTCTGCGCCACTGGCTTGGGGATCCTCATCGCTATCGCGATACCGTCGGCAGACACACGTGACAGCGGCGAGCCGCAAGCGCCGGTTTATTCGCCCTATCCTTCCGGACTGATCCCAAAGGATTTGGAAGCCGAGACGGATCGCGTAAATCTTGAGATTGAAGATCTGGAACAGGAAGCAATGTCGCAGTGGCGGGCCCTTCCAAAGAACGGCGGTACGGCTATGCGGCAGGTCCAATTGCTCGGGAAGATCGAAATGTACGACAAGAATCTATCGGTCAACCGGAATCAAGCCTGCGCCTTCTGTCATATGCCGTACACCGGTTTTTCAGGCCCCATCTCGTCGCTGAACGCAACGGTTGTGGCTTATCCGGGTTCTGTCCATTACCGGTTCGGCAAACGCAAGCCACAAGGCTACACGTATTCGCCGTATTATCCCGTTCTGCAATATAACCGGGCGCAAAGCAACTTCTACGGCGGCAACTTCTGGGATCTGCGTGCTACGGGATACCGTACCCAGAGCCCTGACGCGGAGCAAGCACAAGGGCCGCCGCACGATACGCAGGAGATGGGCCTTCCGGATACCGCCTGTGTCATATACCGCATCGCAAAAGGGTCCTACGCCGGTATCTTCACCACGGTTTGGGGCACGCAGGCATTTTCAATCCGCTGGCCGGCACAGGCGGACAAGACCTGCAGCACGCCCGGTGGAGCTTTTGGGGCTAATATGTCGCCGCTCGAGTTGAAACCCGAAGACCGGGGCAAAGCCGATGCCGCCTACGATCAATACGCGCTTTCGATCACGGCATACGAGCAGTCGCCCGATATCAGCCCATTCTCTTCGAAATTTGACGCCGCACTCGCCTCTCCCGACAAGAAGATCTTGACCACCGAAGAGCGAGCCGGTTGGGATCTGTTTCGCGGAAAGGCCAAGTGCAACACCTGTCACCTGGATGGGACCCAAAACTCCTTCCAGGAATCCAGCGGCGGCTCCAACGGCACAACAACGGCCGGCAATGCTGCGGGTGTGGCCCCGCTGTTCACCGATTTCACGTCTTCTAACTTGGGAGTGCCGAGGAACCCACAAAACCCGTTCTACTTCCAGAATAAGCCGGACGTTTACGGTTTCACGCCGAATCCGGAAGGGTTGAGTTTCATCGATTTCGGGGTCGGATCGTTCCTCCGTGGAAAGTCCGGTGACCTCCCGAATTCCGAGTGGGCTCAATACGCCAAAAACTTTGCCGGCAAGATGCAAGTTACGACCCTGCGCAATGTCGACACGCGTCCTTATGCGACTTTCGTAAAGGCCTACATGCACAACGGCTATCTGAAGAGCCTCAAAGAGGTCGTACACTTCTACAATACTCGGGACGTCTACAAGGCCAAGGGTGGGGCGTGCCGGGCCGGCACAGAAAAGCTGACGTGCTGGCCTGCTCCCGAAGTCCCCGACAACGTCGATACCACCACAGGCAATCTCGGACTCACGGACAAGGAAGAAGACCAGATTGTCGCGTTTCTGCGGACGCTGACCGACGGGTATACCTACCCATACACGGACGGCAACAGCTTTCGGCCATCGCACGCCAAGGCGTCTTCATCGCGAGAGTGAGGCGACGAGACTCGTCAAAGGACGCTGGTAGGGTCGAGCCTCACGTTTCATAGTCAGCATCCTTCCGCCTGAGACCTCGCTTTGCGCCAGGTTTTTAAGTTCTGATCGTGGGAACCGTGAAGGCTGTGATCACGGGCCGGCGCATTGTTGCGTGGGCGAGGCCTTAACGTACGCGACGATGGCCACGGACAGGATCGACAGCACGATCAAAGGGGGGAGAACTAGCGAGACCCCGTCGACTTGGTTTGGCAATCCGCCCTAAGCGAAATGTTGCCTACGCGTTGATCTGGTTGTGGCAGAGCTTTGTAGAGCGTTAACCCGACATATCGGTACTCAGCCCGTGGTACGGCGACCACTAGTTTTCCGTACGCTCGCTCCTCCTCGCCTCAGCGCCACTACTTCGCGGCTGCCGGAATCGCGACTAGATTCTGACCTTGATTGTTGCGGGGAAGGGTGACTGGCGTGACCTGCCCTCGCGCCCAGGTAATCTTAACTACATTAGCGATGGCAATGACGGCAGCCATGACGAGTCCAACCTGCGCTTTCGACAGCGGCGCACCAAAACCTACAGCTACCCCTACGAGAGCCTCGGCGAGGGCAACCACACTGTTGACCACTGCTACCGGTTCAAGCGTCCTTACTGGTCCAAGCTTCATAGATGTTTTCCTCCCCCGTTCCCAAGGTTGGCGCTTTCCTGGCGGCGGCCATCGCCTTGACTACTGCCCGAGGGCGCCGTCAAGAACCGCGTGCCGTGGTTGAGCTGTTCTAGACGCCGCTCATCACCTCGGCCCCGAAAAATCAAGTGCCATTAATACCTCCTGAGTCCTCGATGCTGGCTCGGCGACCAACAGGTCGGTACTTGTGTAGTGAATATTCTTTCGAAAACGTGTCACCAGTTTTTGTTCGACTCGACAAGACTGACAGAGCCCTGGTCTGTTTGCTCGCTATCCCTTGCCGGCGGAATGCGTGGCGCTGTCAATGAGTTCTCTACCGGCCCGTGGAGTAATCATTTCCCGGGCTGTCGTGGACCGGAAGGTGATCCCGGCTTTGCGAACTGCGGCGTTATGAGGGAATATTGGTAGCCCTGCAGGACGTGGTAGGGTTTGCATTCTGCATGTCGCGATCACACTCGCGTGATATAGCGGCCGCGAGTGTCTGTGCTCATGTGACGAAGTTTCTCGTCACAGCAAAGGACTAGTACTTCTCTTCGAAGTCTTCGATCAGTATAGGCTCAAGAGCTCGACAATACGGCTCCCCTCGGCCGTACGGCGCCGCTTTTGCCAACAATTCTTTCAAAAACGGCTAGAGCTCATTCTCCTCTTCGGTCTGGATACATGTCGCAACACTCTATCGGACCAGCAGTCGCTTCGCATATCGGACTGGGATGGCGAAGTTCGAACCGGCGAAATCGCGAAGTATGGCCACGTTTATCGCGATGACCCTGCCCGCCGAGTTGAAAAGCGGCCCGCCCGAGCCACCGGACGTCGTCTGCGCGTCATAAATGATCTTGTCGGCGAGCACGTCGCCGATGTGTCCCTGAGTGCTCACCGGCCTGATCAGCTTTTGACGGGCGAGTTCTGTCATCAAACCTATCAAATCGCCATTCGCTTTCGCCGCGATCGAGCGCAGGGCCTCTTCGCTGCTGCGCGCGAGGATCGCGTTGATGCCGGTCGGATAGCCGATCAGTACAACCGGCTCTCCGCTGATCGCGGCTTTCGGGCCATCATCCATTGCCAGCGGTTTCAGGCTCAATTCAGAGAAATCACCTGTTACTACCGCTACGTCAGCCTCGGAAGAGATTTTCTGTAATTTTAAAGGAATGCCACGAGTGATTCCCGGAAAGTACGCAGTCATACCGGCCACAACCGGCTCGAGATCAGGAGCTCGGTTGAGCAGTTCGCCGATATCCTCGTCGTTCCACCAAGGCTCTACTACGTGATGGTTGGTGACGATACGGCCATTTGAGGAGACCAGGAACCCGGTGCCAAAGGTTTCCATGCGTACCTCGGCGCCTCCACCTCCGATTTGCACTGGTACGTTGCTTCCGCCCGCTGGCGGTGAGCTCGGTGGAGTTGACGTCGAGTAGCGAAGAGTCTGGCCCGACACCTTGTCGCGAAAAACAGCGGCTACGTGCAAAAGACACACGCTTGGCGAATAGGATCGAATCACGGTTTCCGCGACTGTCTTCTCGCTCTCGAGTCTCTCGAGACGTTCATTGGACGCACGAAGTTGCTTCTCCAGTTCCGCCACCTGAGAAGGATCGGATCGGGCCACTTTCTCGTGAAGTTCTTCGTTTTCTCGTTTTAGAGTTTGACGTTGCGCCTCGGTGGAAGTAGCGTTTCGTTCAGTCTGGGTTTTTGCCCTGCGCGCGAGCTCAATAAGTTCGCGTTCGCTGGCGATGCCAGTCTGGAGTTTCGCCAGGGCAGAATATACACGAACAGTCTGTTTTTGCGAACGCCAATACAGGAAACTGAGGATCCCGGTGGCGATGAGAGCAAATGCGACAAGCACGACGATGCCGAAACGGAGTGCACGTCTGCCCTGGTTCAGTGCACGGAGAATGCGACGAGTCTGTTGGCGCGACCTTCTGTCGTTGCGCACTGTTTCGCGTAACTCGTCTTCGGGGCGCTTCTCGCGCACCTGCGCGCGCACGCGCGCCAGTAATTCGCGATCGTCGAAAGGCACCGAGAGGACGTCGTCTGCGCCCAGCTCAAGTCCGCGCACTCGTTCCGCGGCCCCTCCGGCAGCCACCATGATGACGCGGATCTGACGTGCCGGCTCGGATCCCTTTACAGCCGCAAGCAGGTCGCAGCAGTCGAGCTGGGGCGGGTCTGCGCCCATCACGATCACGTCAGGCATTGATTCCAGAACAGTCTTCAGCGTGGCCGCGGACTGTGCAGACACTTGATATCCAGCATCCGCCAGTATCTTGGCCAAATGGTCACGCAGGCCGGTGTCAGCCTCCAGCACCGTTACTTTCTCAGGTCCGAACTCCATCCGCTTTCCATTTCTCCGATCACAAATCGTTTCAGATGACGAGCGGCGGGCTGGCAGTTGTTGAGAGCGTGCTGTCAGGGCAGCCACCGTGCAGTCTTATTTTACGGCAGCACCGGAGTTTCAGAGTCGGGGCAGCCAAAGCTCGGACGGGCTAGTATGAGGAGGAAGAGAATGGCACAGGGATTGGGGGCGCGGTCACGACGGAGGGTGTCTCGTCAGGCCTCAATCTGGGGGGCAAACGGATTCTCGTGACGGCGGTTATGGTTGATGGAAAGAGTTGGAGCCAAATCGAAATCGAGTTGAACACTTCCAGCAGAATCGCGGCGCCTCCAACGATACGGCGACTCCATTTCATCGTCACTTCTCCGCAGAAATGGCTAGGCGCCAATTGTTCTTATCTTCTTCCGGCCGGGCCTGGAAGATTCCTGCGAAGCTGGACCGGTGGCGGAGAAAGAGAATCGCCCAGAGGATCGTTGCAACCAGAGCTGCGCCGATGCTACCCGGATCCATCGTGAGGTGATAGTTCAGGATGTTCAAAAGAACCGGCGCCAGCATCGCGGTCGCGAGAGGCACAAAACGCCCGGCGAGAAGCAACACGCCTCCGATGAGCTGGACAAGGAACGCAACGCCGATGAAGTGCGAGACCGAAACCGCGGTCATGAACTGCAGTGCGACCGGATTTGACGGCGGTGGCTGAGGGATGAAGTGCAAAAAGCCGTTGAGTCCCATGATCGTGAACAGAAGGCCCAACAGGTAGCGGGAAATAATTGCTGCTATTCTCATTTCGTTCTCCGTATGTGTGCTGAAGCAGAATTTCAGTTGCTCGAACCGGCCACCTGCGACGCCACCGCCTCTACATAGGGCTGCAGAAAAGCCGCGCGGTCGACGCTACCCGATCGGAGCGCTGCGGTCCCGCCGGCCTTGATGAATGCGGTGTCTGTAACACCCAGAAATGCAAATACGGTGCGTAGATAGGGCTCCACGAAGTTGAACGATGCCAGCGCCGTTCCTGGATCGTACTTTCCACCCGATGCGACAAGAAACGTCGCCCTCTTTCCTTGCAGGAGGCCTTTGGGCTGACCGTCCACGTACGCGAAAGTTTTGCCGGCGCGGGCGATGAGATCGATCCAGAGCTTCACCGTGGAGGGGAAGCTGTGCATCGGCACGCCAATAACGTACTCATCGGCGGCTTCGAGTTCAGCAATCAAGCTGTCGGAAACCGCCAAGAGCTGTCTCTGCTCGGGGCTACGGCTTTCTTCAGGGGTATACGCGGCACGAACCCACTCTGCGGTGACCGACGCCAGCTCGGTCCTGGTTAAGTCTCGTGCAATCAGCTTTCCACCCGGGTGGAGGGCTTCCCAGCGCCGGACGAATTCCTCCGTAAGCCGCCGCGAAACGGACGCTTGAAACATCGGGCTCGAATCGACTCGTAGTAGTGTGGGCATCACTTGACTCCTTATCAACATATGTGGCTAAAACAACATTTGTTGGCATCCACTATCGAACCACAACATATATCGCCTAGTCAACAGATGTCGTCAAACCGATTTGGATGCAGTAGAATTTGGATGAGGGCCATGAAACCTTCCTGCCGCGCTGAAGCAAGCAAGGATCTCGATCCACGGGTTCGCCGTACCCGCAAGATGCTCCAGGACGCTCTCGCCCAGCTCCTCAAGGAGAAGGAGTTTGACAAAATCTCAATCGGCGACATCGCGGAAGCGTCAACACTCAATCGAGCCACCTTCTATGGTCACTATCCGGACAAGTTCGCTCTGTTGGAGAGCCTGGTCGCCACTCAGTTCGAAGAGTTGATCGCAAAGCAGAACATCCGCTTCGACAGTTGCGAAGGCGCGCTCAAGAGCATTGCAATGGCCGTGTGTTACTACCTCGCGGAGACGATCAAGCCCGGCTCGGACGCGCTGCGGCAGGCAAGCACGCCGCTGGAGACGGCCATTGTCTCGGTAGTGCGCAGGGGCATCCTCGATGGTTTTGCCCAGCATCCCCCGAAATCCGGTATGCCGGTGGAAATCCTGTCCTCGACGGTCGCCTGGGCGATCTACGGCGCCGCGAAGGAATGGGTTCAAAGTCCTAAACGGATGCCTGTCCTCAAAATAGGCGAAACCATCGAAAGGATGATCATGCCAATTCTGCTCTCGTAGAACCGAGTCGCTCGCGGACGGTTGAACATAAACATGAGCAGACAGCATAACCAAATCGATAGCGAAGTCAAAAAAACGAACGCGGAGCGGATACGGCAGGCCGGCTCCTTCGGGTTTTCCTACTGGATTCCTGTTGTCAAGGAATCTCTTTCCATTTCGCCCCATCGTTTTATGACTGTTCCTTTTGCCGTCGCAATGCATCTGCGTCGCCACAAGTCGACAAGTCACATTTCGCTTCGTCTGACTCGGATAAACATTGAGCTGTGACGGGCGGGCCGATGGTGCGCGAGCCGAACATAGGCCGGTTTCGACAGACTCGCCTGTTCGTGTTGACGCTAGCCGCCGGAAATCCGTTGACTTCTGGTCTTCCCAGCGCGCGCATCTGAGCCGAACTGCACGAGAAAGCCTTCTCGCCCGAAGGGTGGCGTCACGTATGTCGTCGTCCTCGATAACCTCCGCGAGCGAGTACTCAACCTAGACACTTACGGTCCCGGGCTCCAATCCGCTGTGCCGCGACGTGCTGCAGCGTTATGGCGCGGTGGCTCTACCGAACGCACCGTCACCTGGACTGCAACGGCAAGAAACGTTTGATACCCTCGGATTTGGTAGGGTGAGGAGATCCAGTTCCGACGTCCGCAGGAATCCTGCGGGTTGAGCGGGCGAGGGGGCAATGCCTAGACCAGTAATGCTTGCCGTTGATGATGACCCGGATGTGCTGCGGGCCGTCGAGCGCGACTTAAGACAGCGATACAGCGACCGTTATCGGGTGATGTCTGCCGATTCGGGTTTGAGCGCGCTCAATATCCTGACGCGCTTGTCTCAGCGAGCTGAACCGGTAGCGCTCCTGATTGCCGATCACCGGATGCCTCACATGACCGGCATCGAATTCCTCACTGCCGCAATACGCGATTTTCCCGATGTGCGGCGTGTGCTGCTGACTGCTTACGCCGATACCGAAGCCGCTATCGGAGCTATCAATGTCGTCAAGCTCGACCACTATCTGTTAAAGCCTTGGGATCCGCCTGACCGGAATCTCTATCCGGTGCTCGACGATCTGCTCGATCATTGGGGCGCCTCGTACCGGCCACCTTTCGAAGGCATTCGAGTTATCGGAACGCGCTGGTCCCGCCATTGCTATGAAATGCGCGAGTTCTTGGCGCGGAACCAGATTCCTTATCAATGGCTGGATATTGAAAGCGCGGAGCGCGACGCCGAGACGGCGCGGACCATCGCGGCCCACCGCGAAGGTCTCAACCGCCTTCCGGTGGTGCTGCTCACCGACGGTGCGACGCTTGTCGACCCCTCGCAAGGTGAATTGGCCGACCGGCTCGGGTTGCGAACCCACTCCGATACGAGTTCCTTCGACCTGGCGATCGTTGGAGGGGGCCCTGCCGGCCTCGCCGCGGGCGTCTATGGGGCTTCGGAAGGACTGAAGACCGTCATCGTGGAACGGAGGGCGCCGGGCGGCCAGGCCGGTCTCAGTTCGCGAATCGACAACTACCTCGGGTTTCCCTCAGGATTGAGCGGAAACGATCTGGCGCGCCGCGCGGTTGCCCAGGCCAGGCGCTTCGGGGCGGAGATTCTCGCCCCGCAGGAAGTAGTGCAGGTCAGGAGCCAAGGCCCGTACCGGGTGATCACCCTCGCGGACGGCGGCGAACTGTCGTGCCACGCCATCGTGATTGCCAGCGGCGTGCAATGGCGGAAACTCGACGTTCCCGGGATTGAGCGCCTGCGGGGCGCAGGCGTTTATTATGGGGCCGCCCCGACCGAAGCCCTCTCCTGCCGCGAGGAGGACGTCTACATCGTCGGCGGGGCGAATTCGGCCGGGCAGGCGGCGATTCACTTCGCGCGCTACGCCAAAAACGTGATAATGCTGGTGCGCGGCGAAAGCCTCGGCGCTACTATGTCGCAATACTTGATTCATGATATTGAGCAGACGCCGAACATCCGCGTGGACTTCGGCGTTCAGGTGGTCGGAGTGCACGGCACGGAAAAACTTGAAGCCATCTCGATCGCTTGCGGGCGCTCCGGTTCGGTGGACCGCCTGCCGGCCACTTCTCTGTTTGTTTTCATCGGCGCGGCGCCCCGCACGGAGTGGCTCGATGGCTATGTCGAGCGGGACGACCGCGGATTTATCCTGACTGGACAGGACCTGGTTCGTCAGGGGCAGCGTCCCAAGCGCTGGAGCGCCGATCGTGATCCATACCTGCTGGAGACCAGCGTCCCCGGCGTCTTCGCGGTGGGCGACGTCCGACACGGGTCAATTAAGCGTGTGGCTTCCGGCGTCGGAGAGGGCTCCATCGCAATCCAATTCGTGCATGCGCACTTGGCAAAGGTCTGAAATGGAAGGTTCAACAGTAACAACTTCTCTTGCCCAGCAACTCAAAACCGTCCCAGTCTTCGCCGATCTTTCCGAGGAGGACCTGGCGTGGCTTGCGGCGCGCATGAGACTGGGCCATTACAGTCCCGGCGAAATCATCGTGGAAGAGGGCTCTCCGGCCGACCGCATGTGGGTCATTCTCGAAGGCGAAACTCGCGGCCAGCGGGAAAATGCCATTGGGGACGGAAGGACGTACTCTGCCCGGGCACCCCACGTCACGGGTATGCTGCCCTATTCGCGACTGACGCATGTTCCTTTGACGATCCGAGCCATGACGCCGGCTGTCATCGCCTCTCTTGCCGCATCGTACTTTCCGGAGATGCTGGAGCGGCTCCCGGCATTGGGCCCCAGGCTGGTCGGCGTGCTGGCCGATCGCATTCGCGAAACCACCCGGACCGACCAGCAGCGCGAGAAGCTCACAGCGCTGGGCAAACTGTCTGCGGG
>Ga0306926_10001094_pt1 | contig 26809 bp, 29 predicted proteins | sample flu12Cox44000178_FD_203759 | JGI IMG/M metagenome (GOLD analysis project Ga0306926, IMG submission 203759) | Lab enrichment of tropical soil microbial communities from Luquillo Experimental Forest, Puerto Rico - flux8day.12C.oxic.44.000.178 (v2)... | ecosystem: Environmental > Terrestrial >...
GGCGAGCGCCGATTTTCTGCGCTCGAGCAGCGGCCACACCCGCGTCGGATCGGGGATGCGATAGTCCGACGCGATCACCATCGAATGAATGTCGCCGGTAGTCAACGTGACAGCCCTATACCGGGTTGAACGACGAAATGAGCCATTTCCCATTAGCTTTCGTCAGAGTGACCGACACACTGCTGTTGCTAAACGTCGGCTCCGGCCGATCCTTGCTCTGCGTGCTCTGATTGACGAACAGCAGCACGACGGCCGAATTCGGATGCAGTTCCGACACCGCGGCGCGAAGCACCACGGCGCTGGTCTTCACCGACTTCTGTTTGGCGGCAGGGGCGACGATCTGCTGGGTGAATTGGTCGTAGTAGGACAAGAAGTCACCCGTCAGATGTGATTTCGCGGAAGAGAAGTCACGGTCGAGGGTGTCGGGCGAATAGGATAGGACCGCGACCGTTCCTTCGCTGGCGGCCGAGATCGCCGCCTTGGTCGCGGCCGCATCGGTCGCCCGGTCGGGTCGGTAGGAGAACCAGTACTGCCAGCCGAGCAAGGCCAGCGAGGCAACCACGAGCAACGCCAGCGCGATGGGAACGACTTTTCCGGACGTCCGCTTCTTCGCCTGCGCGGCGAACCGCTTCAGCCGACCCGGCTCCTTGCCGTGGTCGTCGACGTCCTCGACGTCGTCGATCGCTGTGGCGGCGTCGACGTCCGTCGGCTCTTCGGCGTCAATCGTCTCCTCGACTTCTGCGGTCTCTTTGACTTCCGCAGTCTTTTGGACCGATGATTCGTCTGCGGTCACGGCACAAACTCGACTTTCGATATCTTGAGCTGGCCACCGTCGCGGGCGACTGTCACGATGAGCCGGTAGTTACGTGGATCTTGCTTGGCGCCAGCCACATTCGTGACCTCCGAGGTGGAGGCAACCAGCACCACCGCCGAATCGGCCGTCATCGTGTCCAGCTCCACAGCCGCAGCCTGAACGCTGCCCTGCGAGACCACCTTCGACTGTTCCACCACCTTGGTGAAATCGTCAGCCATCTTGAGGAAGTCGTCCTTGAACGAGCCCGTGGAGTTCTCGACGATGCGCTGCACCCCTTGCTTGGCGTTGTTGAAGTCCAGCGACGTCAATGTCACGACGCCCTCGCGTGCCGCGGCGACGAACTCAGCGGCACGCTGACGCTGCCGGACCGCGTCGCGATGCTCCTTGATCATGTAGCCGCTGCCCGCCAGCGCGGCGAGGGTAACGATGATCGCCACGGATGCGGCGACGGTGGACCATTTGGGGCGGCGAAGACGGCCGGAAAGTTGGACGCGCCGCCGTGCCGGCTCCGCCGCGTCGGCAGAAGTATCGGCGTCAGCGTCCGCGGCGGGCTCTTCGGTCTCTGCACCTTCCGACTCTTCCCCAGACTGGGTATCGTCCGCCTCCACCGCGGCCGGGGCGTCCGGCACCTCGGTCTCAACGGATTCTGTTGCTTCCGCTTCGTCTTCTTCTGAGACGGCTTCTTCCGCGGCTTGTTGCTTGGCTTCGGCGAGTTCGGCCTCACGACGCAACTGAAGGGCCCGGGCGCGGGCGCGGGCGGCGGACGCAAGGGCTTCCGCTTCTTCGGCTTCCGCCTCGGCCTGTTCGGCCAGGGCCCGGATTTCGGCGGCAGTGCTTGGGGTTTCGTCCTCGTTCACCGGAACCGATTTCGTGTCAGCGGCATTCTGGCGGGCGCCGCCACTCACCGCTCACCCGCCCGAGAACGAGGCTGCTCGTGACTCAATGAAAAACTCCTCTACCGCTTGCCCGTCGTGGCAAGTTTGCTTCCAGCCGCCGACGGCGTCCCGGCGTCGGCGTCGTCGCCGTTGGGCAACCCTACTCGGGCTACGCGTTTACGCGCGAGCACTTGCGCCGATATTCTTCCGCCGCGAATGTCGTGACGACTAGGAGAGCCACGTTATCACCTTCCCTTGGCCATTCCGCGGGTGCCGTCGCGCCCTCGCTGTAAAAACGCCCAGTAAACTGTGGAAATGGGGTTCTCTTATCGGGCATACGGTGAGCACTCAGGCCTAACGCAGCAGGTCTTTGACCACCTTGCCGGTGGCGTTGAGTGGCAGCGCCTGCAGAAATTGCACCGACCGCGGCACCTTGAAACCCGCCATGCGTTCGCGGCACCAGCCGATCAATTCTTCAGCGCTGACAGCGTCTTTCCGGACGACGAACGCCTTCCCCACTTGTCCGAGCCGCTCGTCGGGAACACCGATGACCGCCGCCTGCGCGACGGCCGGATGGTTCATCAGGAAGCCTTCGATCTCGGCCGGATACGCGTTGAATCCGCCGACGATGAACATGTCCTTCTTGCGGCCGACCACGCGGAGGCGGCCCGCGTCGTCCAGGTTGCCCAGGTCTCCGGTGTGCAGCCAGCCGCCGGTGTCGATCGCGTCTGCGGTGGCGACGGGATCGTCGAGATAGCCCTGCATGACGCCGTAGCCGCGGACCAGCACCTCGCCGTCGTCGGCGATGCGTACCTCAACCCCCTCGCAGGGCAGGCCCGCGGTGGTGGCCACGTCCTCAAAGGAATCGCCGGGCCGCGACAGGGTCACGTTGCCGGCCTCGGTGAGCCCGTAACCCGTCATCAACGTCTGGAACGGCAGTTCACGATGTATGCGACGGACCAGTTCCACGGGAATGTCGGCGGCGCCGGTCACGCCTGCCCGCAAAGTCGAAAGCTTGGCCTTGTCGCCAACCGTCAGCAACGAGTGGTACAGCGTCGGCGGGCCGGGCAGCATCGTGATGCGTTCGCGTCCAATGAGATCCACCACCGCTTCGACGTCGAAAACCGCGACCGGCAGCATCGTCGCGCCGCGGAGGAATGACGCGATGAGTCCCGCTTTCAATCCGAACGTATGGAAGTACGGGTTGATCTGCAAATAGCGGTCTCCCTCGCGGAGATCGGCCAGCGTCGCCCACTCCTCGTACATTCGCAGCGTTTGGCGATGATTCATCATCGCGCCCTTCGGGCGGCCGGTCGTGCCCGAGGTGAAGATGATGTCCGAGATGTCGGTGCCGCTCACCGCCCGGTCGAACGGGGAACCGCCGCAGAGGAAGTCGGATTTCACGTCGATGACCGGTATCCCCGCCGGCGTGGTGTAGTCCTGGTCCAGGAATCCCTTCTGCACCAGGACGGCCTTCGCTCCGCCACGGGCGATGATGTCGCCGGCTTCTTCCGTCTTGAACCGGGTGTTCACCGGCACCAGCACGCCGCCCGCGGTGAGCAACCCGAACGCCGCGATGATCCACTCCGCCGAGTTGGGCGCCCAGATCGCGACCCGTTCGCCCTTGCCGACACCGAGGTCGGCGAACGCGCCTGCGGCGCAGCGTATTCGCTCGACGATCTCGGTGAAGGTGAAGCGCACCGAACCGTCGACGACCGCTTCGGCATCGCCGAAGCGATCCGCCGCACTCAAGACCATCTCGGGGATGGTCTGCCAAGGACTGTTCAGGGGTCCGTCACACCGTGACGAGTCGGGACAGGTTGCCGCCCATGATCTTCGCCTGATCCTCGACAGGCAGGTGCGCCAGCGCGTTGATGTAGAAGGTCGGCTCCGCCAGCCCTTCCGGGTGCGGCCAGTCCGAGCCGTACAGCACCTGATCCACACCGACGAGGTTGACCAGATCGTCGATGCCATCCTCGAAGAACGGGCTCACGTGGATGCGGTTCTTGATCATCTCGACGGGGTCGCTCGGGAAGGCTTCCGGAGCCTTCCGGTAGACCTCGGCAAGGCCGTCCAGCAGCGGCACCATCCACTTCGAACCGGCCTCGACGATGGCCACCTTCAGCTTCGGGTGGCGGTAGAGCGCACCGTGGATGACCCATGAGCCCACCGAGTCCTGGATCGGCCGCCACTCGTTGAGGATGCCCATCGCATTGGTTTGGAACGGCAGCATCTCCTGGTCGGCACCGTCCCACTCGGAGGTGTACCGGGAGTAGCCGCTGTCGCTGGAGTGCATGCCGACCAGCAGGTCGTACTCGACGACCCGCTCCCAGAACGGGTCGAACTCGGGCAGCGCGAACGACCGGGGGCCGCGAAATCCGGGCACCGGCGCCGGGCGGACCAGGACGCAACGCGCACCGCGCTTGACCGCCCACTCCAGCTCCTCGATCGCCTTCTCGACGATCGGCAGGGTGATGACCGGGGTGGTGAAGATGCGATTCTGGTAGTTGAAGCCCCAGACCTCATCGAGCCACTGATTCAGCGCATGGACCAGGACGTGGATGGCGACCGGGTCGTCGCGCAGCCGCTCCTCGAGCAAGCTGGCCAGCGTCGGGAACATCAGGGTGCGGTCCAGACCCAGCTCGTTCATCTGCTCCAGGCGTGGGCCGGGCTCGAAGAACGCCGGGATCGCGCGCATCGGCTCACCAAACAGCTCGCGCTTGGTCTTGCCGTCCGGGTTGCCGAACTTGAAGTACTCCTCCCAGGCACCCGGCCGCGCGACGACCTCGAAGGTCGGGTTGGGAATGTAGTTGCTGATCTGGCCGCGGATCGCAATCTTGGTGCGCCCGTTGATCTGCACGTACTGGACGTAGTCCTTGTACTCCTTGGGCAGGAACTTGGTCAGCGCTTCCGGCGGCTCGTAGAGATGATTATCCGCGTCAAAGAGCGGGAACGGGACGTCCACCCGATGCGACAGCTGGCCCATGAGATCCTCCTTCGCGTTTTGTGAGAATACTATTCTCTCAGGGCGGCCGACCGCAACGTGCCTGCTTTCTTCGGGGGCTCAGGCCAGCTCAGGCCGGCCAAGTCAGCAGTTCGCGACGATTTTGAACGTGGCGGTAGCCGGTTCGCCCGGCTGGTCGGCCTTGTAGCCGTTGGCGGTGCCGGCGATCGTGAATTTGTCGCCGCTCAGGCTCATGTCCGCGTTGCCACCGTCATGTGCCGAATACATGCCGGTGAAGCCGCCCAAGTTTTGGATGCGCACCGATTCGGCGGTGAGGGGCTCCGCTCGCTGATCGATGACGACCTTGGCCCCGGCGAAGTCGCCACCGATCTCAATCGTCCGGTACCACTCCAACTGACTGCATTTGACGACATGGATGTTCGCGTCGTTTCCGTTGACGGTCACCGATGCCGTGCTGGAGATCTGGCTTGGCGACTTTGGACTGCAGGCGACGAGGCCTACTGCGGCAAGCGCCGCGGCGGCGACGGCCACGATTCGGTTGCGCACTGGCCACCTCGATCCTGGGTGACGAACTTCTGGACCTGCTGCGATGATGTTATTCTCCCCGAAAGAGAATGCCAATATCGGCTTTCTCGACTGTTCTTGGCTGTTCTCGTCCAAGGAGCGATGACCGCATGGTGGACCTGGAGTTCGATGACGGGTTGGCGGTGCTCACCATCGATCGCCCCCACGCGCGCAATGCCATCGCGCTGGACACCATGGAGCAGCTGGAGAAGGCGATCGATGCCGCGGCGGGCGCGCGAACCCTGGTCATCAAGGGCGCGGGCGACCGGGCTTTCGTTTCGGGTGGCGATCTCAAGGAGCTCGCCACCCTGAGGACCGAAGCAGACGCCGCGGCGATGGCAAAACGGATGCGGTCCATCTGCGATCAGCTGGCGACGTTTCCGGCTCCGGTGGTCGCCGCCCTGAACGGCCACGCCTTCGGCGGCGGCGCCGAAGTCGCCGTCGCCGCCGACATCCGGGTGGCCGCCGACGACATCAAGATCGCCTTCAATCAGGTGGCGCTGGAAATCATGCCGGCGTGGGGTGGCGCCGAACGACTGGCCGCGATCGTCGGAAAGAGCAAGGCTTTGCTCCTGGCGGGCACGGGAACCGCCCTCGACGCCGCCGAAGCGGAGCGGATTGGCTTGGTGGATTTGGTGTTTCCCCGCGCCTCATTCGACGAGGGCTGGCGGTCGGTCGCCACCTCGCTGGCCCGCCACCGGGCGGCCGAGATAAAACGCATAATCAGCGGCATTTCCGCTGATGAAGCGATAGCATCCTTTGCACGGCTGTGGGTTGCCGACGCCCACTGGCAGGCCGCAGAGCGGGTGATGAACCGCACCGCCAGTCCGCGCCCGGCAGCCGAAGGAGCGACATGACCACCACCGCGAAGAAACTGTTGGGCGTCGGCTCGGCGATGTTGTTGGGGCTGACGGGCCCACTGGTGAGCACCGGACGGGCACAGGCCGACCCGGTCTGGCATCAGGTCGTCTACATCGTCTCGTCCACGAGCCCGGCCTATGTCGACATCTTCTACCAGGATCAGGACCCGACCCTCTTCTCCGACTACAGCCACAACAACTACACGTTCACCCCGCAGGTCCACGCCGATGTCGCCCCGGGTAAACCATGGGTTCAGCCGGTGAACCTGTTAAACCCCGATCAGTGGGCGATGGTCACCGCCACGACCGGTCGTCAACCGCCGGCACCGGGCGGCATTCAATGCGACCTGTCAGTCGACGGGAAGGTCGTGGTCTCGAAGATCGGCCCCAAGGGCGCGCTCTGTTCGCTGCGATCCTGGTGAACCACCCAGGTAGCTGGCATCCCCGCAACGGGCTGCGGCTCGCCTTCCAGACGGCGCAGGTAACGCTCGACCAACTCCAAGGTTTCGGCGTGACCGCCGACAATGCCAACGGCCTGCTCGAGCACCAGAAACCGCGACAGGCTGGTCATCAGGACGGTCCAAACCACCGGCGGCACGTCCGGGCTGTTCGAGCCGTATTGCTGCAGCGCGGCGGTCACCGCCCGGCGCTGTTCCTCGCGGAAACGTTCGGCGTAGTAAGCGATTTCGGCTCGCATCTCCTTGCGATGATTGGCCAGCGCCATGAACTCCATCGAAATTCGGGTGAACGCGGGATCGGTGCCGAATCTCCACAGCGCCCACAACGGCTGAGGACATTGCAACGCTTGCGCCTGCACCTGAAGGCCTTCCTCGGCGCGGCGGCGGAAGACCTCCAGGAACAGCTCGTCCATGGTGCGGAAGTAGTAGTGCACAAGTTGGGGCTTCAGCCCCGCCCGGCTGGCGAGCCGGCGCGACGTGACCGCGGCATAGCCCTCCTCCAGCATCAACTGCTCGGCCGCGTCGAGCAGCAGGCCGCGATTCTTCGCGTCCGGCGCCCCGATCCTGCGGGCCGATGTCATGCCTGGACTCCATACTCTCGACGCACTCGCGACATCCCAGTGTCGACCATGCCTGATCGTAGCCAGGTCGTCGCGCCGCGCGGCGTTGTGACCTTGACCCTGACATTACCGTCATGCTAAGCAAGTGCTCAGCAATTCATGGATAATGGCTATCTGACCCGGGCGGCGCAGAGTCTCGCCGCTAAACCACCATTCAGCCACAGCCGGCTCTCGGAGGCACGCAGGACATGAGCAACTTCGAAACGATCGACTTCTTCACCGATCCGTCTCTGGTGCCCGATCCACACCCCTACTTCGACTACCTGCGCAGCCAGAACCCGGTGCAGCGGCTGCCCCATCACGGCGTCGTTGCGATCACCGGCTACGAAGAGGCCAGCGAGGTCTACAAGGACACCGACACCTTCTCGAACATCGTCGCGCTCGGCGGCCCATTTCCCCGGCTGCCGTTTGCGCCCGAGGGCGACGACATCAGCCCACAGATCGACGAGCACCGCAGTTACTTTCCGATGTTCGAGCACATGGTGACCATGGATCCACCGGACCACACTCGTGCCCGATCGGTGCTGAGCAAGCTGTTGACGCCGAGCCGGCTGAAGCAGAACGAGGAGTTCATGTGGCGCCTCGCCGACAGCCAGCTCGACGAGTTTCTGACCAACGGCGAGTGCGAGTTCATCAGCGAATACTCAAAGCCCTTCGCCACCTTGGTGATCGCCGACCTGCTCGGTGTTCCCGAGGAAGACCACAAGGAGTTCCGCGTCGTCCTGGGTGCCGACCGTCCCGAGTCGCGTGTGGGCGCCCTGGACCACGAGTCGGTCGGCATCAACCCGCTTGAGTGGCTCGACGACAAGTTCTGCTCCTACATCGAAGAGCGGCGACGCGAACCGCGCGGCGACGTCCTGACTTCCCTGGCGACGGCGAAATACCCGGAGGGGTCCACACCCGAGGTCATCGACGTGGTTCGTTCCGCCACGTTCCTTTTCGCCGCCGGACAGGAAACCACGGCCAAGCTGCTCAGCGCCGCGCTGCAGGTGATGGGCGACCGGCCCGACATACAGCAGCAGCTGCGTGACGACCGCACCCTGATTCCCGGGTTCATCGAGGAATCGCTGCGGATGGACAGTCCCGTCAAGAGCGACTCGCGGCTGGCCCGCAGGGCCACCACGGTCGGCGGCGTCGACATACCCGCCGGCACCGTCGTCATGGTGTTGCCGGGCGCGGCCAACCGCGATCCACGCCGGTTCGACAACCCGCACGAGTTCGACCTCCGCCGAAAGAATGTCCGCGAGCACATGGCGTTCGCGCGCGGCGTGCACTCGTGTCCGGGCGGACCGCTCGCGCGGGTGGAGGGCCGGGTGTCCATCGAGCGCATTCTGGACCGGATGGCGGACATCAAGATCAACGAGGTCAAGCACGGGCCGGCCGACGATCGCCGGTACAGGTATGAGCCGACGTACATCCTGCGCGGGCTCAGCGAACTCCACCTCACGTTCACGCCGAACGGGTAACGGCGGTCCCAGCGGACGTCACGATTGAGATCCGGTATCGATCTGCTCGAAGATCCCGGAGAACTCAAACGGGGTTTGTTGGATTCCGCTGCCGTTGACGGCATCTACGGCGCCCAACGTGCCTGTGAGGTCGCGGGGGAGCTCCCACATGGACAGTTCGCCGAGATTGTTCTGCTGGGCAAAACTGGTCAGCTGTTGGGCGTTGGCGAGGCGGAAGATTTCGCTGGGGTCGTCGTTGATTCCGATCAGCGGCGTCACCCCGAGCATGTGCCATGCCTGCTGGCTGGACAGCGACGGATACAGCGTCATCAACTGGCTATGGGTGGCCGTCGCGGCATCGATCGCGTATGCGCCCATCCCCGGGTTGCCGGTCTGGTCGAAACCGTTGCCGTAGTCCATGGCCATGATGTTCACGCGTGAGATGTCCACGCCATTGGCCCCGGCGACCTGCAGAACGTTCAGCCCGCGCCCCGCCCCGCGACCAGGCCCGTCGGTAGCACCGGAAGGGTGTACGAGACTGTCACGGGTGTGCCGTTAGCCGCCTCCTGCTGCTGCAGCATGGCGATCGCCTTCGCCTGGGTCGTCAATGCCGGACTGTTGGACTGCAATGCACCTTCGACGTCGAAGTCGAGGTTGTAGATCTTGTAGGTGTTCACCACGGACAAGTAGTCCTGCTCCAGGGCGGTGGGCGTCTGGCCGGTGACGGCCGAGAGATCCGTGCCGGCCTCGCCGCCGAAGGAGATCGTCCCGTTGATGCCCGCGTTGTGCATGTTCGCGATCTGGTTGTTGATGTATGAGATCTGGGAGCCGCCGTTGATGTCGTACGCCGAATAGCCGCCCCAGGCCGGTTGACCGTTTGGGTCAGCGGTGATGAAGGCGAGCGTGGCGTCTTTAACCCCCGCCTGGCCGGCGGACGAAAAGTCGTATCCGTTTGCCCCGGGGTAGAGCGTTATGTCCACATAGGGCGAGTACTCCCCCAAACCTGTGCCGCCGGTGCCGGTGCCGGTGCTGCCGAGGCTGGTCCCGTCGTTGCCCTTGGTGCCGTTGGCGCCCGGATTGCCGAACATTGCCGACCCTTGGCCGCCGGCCCCGCCCGCGCCGCCGGCGCCCCCGACGGCTCCGGTGCCGCCGTCACCGCCGTCACCGCCGTTACCGCCGATGCCGCCATTGCCGTGCAACAGACCGCCGCGGCCGCCGGCGCCGCCGGCCCCTCCGTTGCCGCCGTTGACGTCCGGAGCGCTCGCGCTGCCCGCGGCGCCGACCGTGCCGGCCCCGCCGGCGCCGCCCCGACCGCCGTTGCCAAACAGACCGGCGTCACCGCCTCTGCCGCCAGGCTGACCGGGAGCGCCGGACCCGCCACTGCCGCCATCGCCGACCAAAAGCCCGCCAGGGCCACCGTTTTGACCGGTTCCCGGCGCCCCGTCGGCGCCGTTGCCGATCAGTGGGCGACCCAGCATCGCGTCGGTGGGCGCATTGATCAGACCCAGCACGTTTTGCTCTAGGGTCTGCAACGGCGAGGCATTGGCCGCCTCGGCGGCCGCGTACGAATTCCCCGCGCCGTTAAGCGCCTGCACGAACTGCTGGTGGAAGGTCGCCGCCCGCGCGTTGAGCGACTGGTAGGCCTGGGCGTACGTGGAAAACAGCGACGCGATCGCCGTTGACACCTCGTCACCTGCGGCGGGCATCAATGCGGTGGTCGGGACCACCGCGACCGCATTGGCCAGGCTCACTGTCGAACCGATACCCGCCAGCTCCGAGGCAGCCGCTGCCACCATCGCCGGTGCTGCGATCAGAAACGTCATGGCGCCACCTGCTTGTCGGCGAATTACGAGAACTGGCAGATGCTATTGACGGCGGCTAAAACCCCAAAGGCGCCGCGAGATAAACGTTATTCAACCGAGATACAAGACGTATATCTGTATGACATTGTGCGCTCCCGCGTCCAGCGTATTGACATCGGCGTGCCCTTGTTCAGCGCTCGCAGAGCTTGCGCGCCAGACCCTTTCGCGCGTCGACCAACGCGTGCGAGGCGGGAGTTTTTCGAACTACGCGAGCGTCCTGCCGATGAAATAGCAGCCGAGCAGCGCGGCGGCCATGAGCACGACCCAGGCGTCCGTGAGTCGGCACAGCAAGACCGGGGCTTGGCGCACTTCCATGAACTCCCGAAAGATGATGCGCACCTTGACGAGTGCGATCATGATCACGTTCGACGTGACCACCGCGCTGGCTCTCAGCGATCCGTCGAGCGAGTGGTCTAACCATAGGTAGGCCAGCGTCAACGACGCCAGGACGAGCCATACGACCAACAACCTCTTATTGAATTTGATGTTGATCACCTCACCACGTACAACAACGCAAAGATGAGCACCCAGAGGAAGTCGACGGTGTGCCAGTAGGTGGCGCAGGTTTCGATGAGTTCCTGGGATCGCCGCGCTGGACTCCGAAGTTGGTAGATGACAATGCCGAGCACGACGAAGCCGATCAGCAGATGTACGAAGTGGATCCCAGTGAGAAAGAAGTAGTAGGTGAAGAAGTCGTTGCTGTCCAACCCATTTCCCATGCGGACCAACCGGGCCCACTCAAACACCTTGAAGAATAAGAAAACTACAGCGAATGCGGCCGTGATGAACACGTCTCGGAGCGCCGCCCGGTAGGCGCCGGCGCGGGACGACTGAACACACCGCGCCACCGACCAAGAGCTCAGCAGCAAGACGAGGGTGTTGAAAACCCCGATACGAAGGTCTAGCTGCGCCTGAGCGTGCAGGAAGAACTCGGGGCTTCGGGCGCGATAGAACAGGTAAAAGCCGAAATACCCTGTGAAGACCAAGGTCTCGAACAACACAAAGGCCCACATGTCGGGCTGGCCAGGCACAAACCTGGCGCTTTTGTTCTTATTGGCTAGGTCGGTCATTGCGCGGCCGCCCTCTTCCGCGCGAGGTCAGGCATTGGCCCGGTACCGAAGTCCTCGCGCTGGATCATGCGAAAGAGCATGACAATGAAAGTGACTTGGTAGATGCCGAACACGACCATGTCCAGCCACCAAGCGATCTGGCCGTTCCACGCCAACACGCCACGCCGGAAGATCCAGCAGGGCGCCACGACGACCTCGGTGAGCGCGTTGCACAGGTTGAGATAGCCGAACCACTTGGGGAACACTCGATTCCTGTCGAGCAGAATCGCGACCATCCAGATCAGCGAGCCGATCAGGAAGACGCCCATGGTCCCGTCAAAAGACAAGAAGGCGAAGTCGTAGAGCCAACCGATCGCTTCGGGGTCGCGCTCCGGCCGCAGCGTCCCGACGATCAGCGCGATGTTGAGCAGCAGCATGCCGGGAACCGCACTGAGCGAGTAGATGATCAGATACGAATACCCGAACGCGCGGCTGACCGACATGCGTCGCATCGAATACGCGATCAGGGCATTGTTGGTCGCGATCATGCCGCCGATGGCGAAGATAATGCCGAAACCAAGAGGTATCCCCAGGTGGCGTTCCTGGAACCAGTGGACCTGCGTCGCGAGGTCCCAGGTGGGCTGCGGCGGGGGTTGAACTTGCGACACGATGAAGAACACCGGGAAGAACACGTTGTAAAAGACGAGGAGCGCCCACCACGCCAACCAGAGTTCGCGCTTGGGGTTGTGCCGACAGTGCCAGGCGATCCGACGAGGCAGCGGACCAGCGGGCGGTGTGGCCGGGGACGCCGCCGGTGCCGCCACCGCGCTCATGCGCTGACCAGTTCTTGGCCGTGCTGGCGGTACTCGGCGCGCTCACGATAAACCGCCTGGCCCAAAACCACGCCCATGACGACGATCCAGACGGCGATGGCGATGTTCTTCAACCAGAACGACAACACGCCGTCCCACGCCAGCGGGCCGGACAAAGACACGCCGACGAACGCCGCGGGGGCTAGCGCTGCGGCCACGAGAAGGTTGAAGTGGGCCACCCAGCGGTTGAATATCGGCCGCGGCTGATCGTCGAAATAGATTGCCAGGGCAAGAATCACGCTTTGCCCTATCAGAAAGGGGACCAGAATGCTGAAGGTTATCCACCCGAAATCGTTGAACAACTGAGTCAGCTCCGGGTTCCGTTCCGGGCGAAAGGCGGCCAGCAGCCAGCACACGTTGGCGACGAGGAACAGGGCGGGACCGCCGGCCGCACAGCCAAGCATGGCGTAGGCGAAGATCGGCGTGCGATGTGCCATCCTGCGGATCTGCATCACGATCAGGGTCAGGATCGGGATGAGACTCACGCCGAACCAGTTGAACACGATCATGCTGTAGCGGATCTCCGGGAGGTGCGCCGGATCGCGGTAGAACGCGGCAACCTGCTCCGCCGTCATCGTGGGTGACATCGGCGGATTAAAGCCCGGAAACAGGAAAAAGCAGGCGATCCAGATGATCACCGTCGCCGGCAACGTCCACAACAGAATCAGCTCGCCGTCGATGCGCCGCAACCCATTTCGCGGAGCGCCCGGAATTTGATTCGCGCCGATGTCGGTCATCGGTGACTCCTTCCAGCGCGCGAGGTCGTCTGACTGCGCTCGGCTAGTCAGGAAAACTAGCCGATCGGCTACCCGCGGTCAATAGCCGATCGGCTACGCTTCCGGTGTGGTTTCCCCGCAGACCAGGAGCCGGTTTCGCTTCATCACGCGCAGCGCCGCGCAGACCCGCATCCTCGATGCCGCGCTGCAGTTGATCGCCGAGCACGGTGCCGGCGGCACCTCGCTGCAGATGATCGCCGACGCCGTCGGGGTCACGAAGGCCGCGGTCTACCACCAGTTCAGGACCAAGGAGCAGATCGTCATCGCGCTCACGGAGCGCGAACTCGGGGGTCTTGAGGAGGCCCTGGAGGCGGCGGAGGCGCAAGACCACCCGATCAGGGCACGACAGGTGCTGCTCGACCGGGTCATCGACGTTGCCGTCGAACGCCGCGGCGCGGCGAGCACCCTGCAGTTTGATCCCGTGATCGTGCGGCTGCTGGGCGAACACCAACCCTTCCAGCAATTCATTCAGCGGCTCTACGGTGTGCTGCTCGACGACTCCGCCGAGGACGCGCGAGTGTCGGCGGCTGTGCTGTCGGGTGCCATCGCGGTCGGGGTCGTGTCACCTCTGGTGGCCGACATCGACGACGACACCCTGCGTGCCCAGTTGGGGCGCATCACCCACCGGTTAATCGACGCCCGCGACTAATCGCCTTGTGTGTCCGTAATGCCCGCAAATTCCTGGGTCCAGTTCGATGCGCGCTCGGGTACGGTTCTCCCATGAAGACAGTCGCGCGTTTTGCCACTGCGGCCATCATGGCCGTCACCGGTTTTGGATTGGTGACTGTGAGCACCGCGACCAGCGCTCTCGCCGATCCGCCCTGGCCGTTCGTGGGATACCACTGGTGTCCGGGCCAGCCGTTTGACCCGACGTGGGGCCCCCAATGGGATCCGACCACTTGCCACGACGCCCACCATCGCGACAGAGACGGCACGATTCACAACGGCGACTACTGGGGACCCAGCCCCTTCCAGACGTGGCCAGAAATTCCGAACACACTGCCCTGATTCGGGCCGCGAATCGCGTTATGTGTCGCCGCGCTCCCAGATTTGTACACCGTCGTGCGCATTACAGACCAGGAATAGGCCGTCCGGCGCTTGTGCAACGTAGTACTCCGGGTAGTCGCTGCACGGTGAGCCCTCGTCCTTGACGCCGGCCATCGGCGGCGACCGGAACCAACGGGGCTGATACCTCCTCGGCGAGCCGCAGAACATCAGCCGTCCCGTCTGCGTGGTGCCGGACACGTAGTAATCGGCGGTCCCGAACACGTAGTACGTGGTGTTGTCACAGTTGGTACCGAGGATGACGTGCGGCATGATGCCCGGCGTGCAATCCGGATAATCGCAATTAACCGGTCCGGCGGCAGCTCGCGGCGCCGCCAACAAACCGAGGCCCAAAAATACGGCGACCGCTGCCACGATGAATCGCACGAGATTACTTTGCCACAGCTTTGCCACACCTGGGAATAGGATTCTCGCTTTCGGAGAAGAGACGGGATCGGTGTTCCTGGCTCCGGCAACGGCACGCCCACCTGGCAGTGATAATGTGGCTCTCTCCTGCAGGTGCGGACGGGGAGGTGATCCATGCCGCCACGCGAGCTTCCAGCTGATGCGCTCGAGGCCGATACGCCGCGGGCGGGGGTCGCCTCCGGCGCCTCGCCGACTCCGGTACCCGAAGCGGACGAACTCACCCAGGCGGAAGCGCGTGCCGAGGCGGCTCGGGCCCGTGCGAAGCGGCTGCGCCAGCAAGCCGATGCGGCGTCAGACGTTCAAGGCGGCCGGGCCGGCGCCGAGGAGACCGGAGCCGAGTCGGCGCAGTCGCACCGCTGGCGGCCGCGTCGCCCGGGCCGGAAGGCCATGAGTGCTGCGGCCGCGGTTGTGGTCATCTGCGCCTCGCTGACAGCCAGCGGTTATCTGGCGTGGCACCACCGCACCGTCGCACAGCAAAGGCAGCGCACCGCGGAGTTCGCCACCGCCGCGCGCAACGCCGTGGTGACAATGATGTCGATCGATCCCAACAAGGCGAGAGACGACATGCAGCGGTGGGCCGACGACACCACCGGGATGTTCAAGGCCGGAATCTTGCTGGGTGCTGAGGATGCCGTAAAAGCGCTGGAGCAGTCGAAGGTCAGCTCCAAGGGCTCCGTGCAAGCCGCCGCGGTGGAATCCATGTCCGAGGATTCCGCGATTGTTCTGGTCGCGGCGAAATCCGAGTTCTCCAAACCCGGTCAGGCCAAGCCGGAATCGCGGTCATTGCGGCTCGTCGTCAGCGTCCAAAGGGACGGCGGGCAGCTCAAGGTTTCAAGAGTCGAGTTCGTCTCGTGACGGTCGACAGCGAAGTAGCTCAAGCGGAGGCTCAGGAGCCGGGGCCCCGCCGCCTAACCGGCGTGATTGGGCGCTGGACGCGTCGTTGCCTGGCGAGGTGGCGTCCAATCCTGTTGACAATCATGCTCGTTGGAGCGGTGGGGTTCGGTACCGGCTACTTCTACGTCGTGTACCGCCCGGATTTGCAGACCGACAACGCCGTGGCGCACCAGGTCATCAAGGCGGCCAGCGATGGCGCGGTGGCGCTGCTGTCCTACTCGCCCGGCACTCTTGACCGTGATTTAGCCAACGCCAAATCCCGGCTCACCCAAGACTATTTGGCCTACTACCAGCGGTTCGCAGACCAGATCGTGGGGCCGTCGGCGCAGCGCGGCCAGGTCACTACGAACGCCACGGTGGTCAAAGCCGCTGTGTCGGAACTGCATCTAAATTCGGCTGTCGTGCTGGTGTTCGTCAAACAGAAGACAACCAGCAAGGAAAAACCGGAACCGGTAGTGACATCGAGCAGCCTTCGGGTAGCGCTGACAAAGGTCGACGGTTCGTGGCTTATCGAGAAATTCGATGCCGTGTGAGCACCCCACGCAGCCAGCGATCTAAACCATTCCGTGACATGCAGAGTTGGTGTTAGTCTGTGAATTCAACTGCACGCTGGGAAATGGCGGTATTTAGCGCGTCAAGGAGCATGCGATGCGTTCAATGAATTTGGTGGTAAGTGCAACATTGGTGGCCGCCGGCGTGGCCGGCAATGTGGGGATGGCGCCGTCAGCATGGGCCTACGACCCCGCCATCAATGGGACATACACCGCCACGGTGGTCGGCGACTGGGCCAGGACGAGGGAGGTGTATCACCAAGAGGCAGTGGTGCGAAGCACCTGGAAGGTCACCACTTCGTGCTCCACCGCTCAGGACTGCAAAGGGCAGGTGGTCAGCGACCAAGGCTGGACCGCGCCGCTGACCATGCATGACGGGCTTAACTGGTATCTCAAACGCGACATCCCGAACTGGGTGACTTGTCCCGACGGCAGCTCATTCACTGGCAAGGATTATGTCTTTTTCTATCCGGCGAACCCGGACACCGGTGAAAACATGCTGGGGTCACCAGTCCTGGCCGGAAGGGATCACACGGTCGGCCCAGCCGGGGTCTGCGGCACCAACGAGCCGATGTATATCGACCAGCCGTTCAGGCTGGACAAAATAGGATGACCCGGCGCTTTTCCGGTTAGGAGCCTAAGGGCTCAGCGCTGGCTTCACGTGGCGAACATGTCCTTCCACGTTTTCGGCGCCTTGGGCGTCGTGGGCGCGACCAGATCCGACTGGCGGTAGGCCTGGCCATCCGGGGTCACGTAGCTACCGGTATGTGGGTCGTACTGGGCGATCGCCACCGATGGCCCGGCCTGAGATTCGCTGTGTCCGAACGCACTTGGTGCGGCCGAGGGCGCTGCAGGCGGCGGGCTCGCCGCACCCGCCGGCGGCGCGGCGGGGGGAGCAGGAACGTCGATCGGCGCTATGGGCGACACCTCCCCCATTTGCGCCGCCGGGCTGATCGGCGCCGTGGGCGGCGGTAACGATGATCCCGGGGGCGTCCCCCGCGGAACCGCGCCCGGAGGAAGCGGCGTTCCCTCCACCGGCCCGAAGATTCTTTCGCGGTTCCAGTTGACGCGGTCGTCAGGCGGGATGCCCTGCGCGATCAGGTTCGGGTCCAGCGGGTAGGTGCCGAAGATGTGCTGTCTCATCGCGAGTGGTTCGAAAGGCTTGTCGCTCTCGCAGATTTCGACGGTCGGCGCACGCTTTCCGGGCTGCCCCTGACAGGGGTAGTTGCGCGCGCCGCGCACTCCGATGGGTGAATCCTGCGGCAACTTGCAGTACAGCCCGTCCGGGGTGTCAACAACGGTGGTGTCGGATGGGGCACGCCATTGACTCGGCGGCAGGAAGCCCACCGTGCATGCGGGCGGATCGCTGATGACGAGATTGAAGGCGCCAGTGGCCAACCCGTGCGGGCTCTTCGTGCCGAGAAACGACTGAATCGCGGCGGTGAACGGCGGCAGCAACACCAGCACCTGCTCGAGTGAAGCGTGATAGGTCACGCCGATCTGGCCGATCGTGGTGAGGTTCGCAAGCAGCACCGGCAGCGTTGGTTTGATCTGGTCGAGCAACCGGGACGCCTCGTTGAACGCCCCGGGCCCATTTTGCAGCAGGGTGCGGATCTGTGGGTCGTTTGTGGCCAGTTGCCCGGTGAACCCGGCGAGGCTGCGCGCATACGTCCGGATTGAGTCGGTGGTCTGGGCTTGCGCGTCCAAGAAGGGCCCGGTGTCTTCGGTCAGGGTCCGTGTGCGGTCGGCGACGCCGTTGAGGTCACCCGAGAGTCGTGCTGAAGAGTCGAACAGCGATCCGAAATCGTAACCGGCACCGTTGAATGCCTGGAAGGATTCGTCGAGCAATTGGCCGAGCTTGCCCTTGGGGATGCTGTTGATCAAGGCACTGGACTGGTCGAGCACGGGACCGATCGGCTGCGGGATCGTCGCGTCGTTCGCGGCGATGACCGAGCCGTCGTGGAGGTAGGGCGCCGAGTCGTTTTGCGGCCGCAAATCGACGTAATACTCGCCCACCGCGGAGATGCTGCGCACCTCCGCTTTCAGATCCGCCGGAATCTTCGGCGAAGTGTCAAGGGAGAGCGTGGCTTGCGCGCCGTTGGGGGTCAGCCCGACGGCGGTGACCTTACCGATCTGCACCCCGCGGTAGGTCACGTTGCTGAAGCGGTACAGCCCGCCGGTGGCGGGCAGTTTGAGCGTGATCGTCATCTTGCCGATGCCGAGCAGGGTCGGCGCCTGGATGTACCACAGCGCCATCCCGATCACACCGATGGTCCCCACGATCGTGAAGATCGCCAATTGGATACGGACAAAACGGGTCAGCATCTACGAGCCCCCGTCCGTCGGCTGGCTTGTGGTCGGCGTCGCGCCCGGTACCGGGGCACCCTGGTCGGCAGCCGGCGCCGCAGATGGCGGCGGGCCGGGCAACGCCGGTGCCGTGGGTGGCGGCGCGTTCTGCGCATCCGGGCCGAGCATCGTCATGCCCGCGATCAACGGCGAGACTGGCGGCGGTGCCACGGATGGCGGCGCGTCTGCCGACTGTGCGTTGACCGGCGCCGGTGGCGCGTTTGGCGGCGGCACCCCAGGTTGCCAGGGGGGCGGCCACAACCCCATCCGCAGCGGTTCCCCTACCGGCCCGGGCCCCACGACTCCCCCGGGCGCACCGGGCGGCGCACCGTATTTGAATTGCAGGTACTCCGGGTCCCCCGGCCCCGGTACGGCCTCGGCGCCCAGCCGTCCCCAGTGGGTGCCCAGCAGGATGCTCTTACGGAGCCCGGAGTTGGTCAAGTCAATGATGAAGTAGCCGTTGGTGTAGTCACCCCGGATATACCGGTCGATGAAGCTCTGGGTGAAGGGGAACGTCGGCGCGTATGCGAGGGCGGCGTCGAGATCCGGCCCGATGTCGGCGAGCGCCTTGATCGTCGGCCCAAGGTTCTGCAGGTTCTTGACCAAGTCGGACCCGGCGTCGTTGACCAGTCGGGTGGCTGTGTCGCTGAACACCCCGAGCTTGTTGAGAGCCGTGACCAGCCGCGGCCGCTCCTTGATCAGCACGTCCAGTGCGGGCGGAATCTTGTACAGCGCCTGGGTGATCACGTCGCGTTGAGCGGCGAACGTGCCGGAAAGGCGGTTCAGCGCCTGGATCGACGCGACGAGGTTGTCGCGCTGCTGGTCGAGTGTGCCCACGAATCTGTCGAGGCGCTCGAGGAGATCGCGAACGGCGCCCGTGTGCCCGGACAGGGCGGCGTTGAAGTTGTGGATGATGTCCCCGAACTGGCCCAGCCCCCCGGCGTTGAGGATCACCGATAGCGACGACAGGGTCTGTTCGGTCGACGGATAGGTCGATGACCGGCTCAGCGGGATCGTGGCGCCCGGTTGCAACCGTCCGCTCGCCGGCTGGCCCAGCGGCGGATTCAGTTCCAAATGCATGGAGCCGAGCAGGCTGGTCTGGCCGACGCTCGCCACCGCATTGGCGGGGATCACCGTATCGGGTTGCACCGAGATTTCGACATCGGCGTGCCACCCGCGCACCGTCATCTTGCTGATGCTGCCGACGATGACATCGTCGATCATCACCGGCGAATTCGGTTCCATCGTAACGACGTTGGCGAGCTCCACGTGGTACGTGTTGGCGCCCGGCCCGCGTCCCACCGCGCCCGGCAGCGGCAGTGAGTTCAGGCCGTTGAACGCGCATCCCGTGGCGGCGAGCATGGCGCAGCAGCCGATACCGAGCCCCTTTGAAATGGCCCGTATCGCGGCTCGGGCGGTCATGGTTGCGGCCCTTCCCCTGGGAGCAGCATGTCCGAGACGTTCGCCGGGGCCGCCGGCGGTGCCGGCGGCGGTGTGACCGGCGTGGTCGGCGGCGGGGGCTCCGGCATCGCCGCTCCGGGTATCCGCCCCAGCGGCACCGACCCCGGCGGCCCAACGGGGTCACCCGGCAGCCCGGTATACGCGGACACCGCGGGCGGTAGCTCGGGCGGCGTCGGCTTCGGGCCTTCCCCGCCGGGCGCCAGCCGCTGCTCCGTGTAAACGACGTTCTTCGAATCAAACACGGGGGCCAGGATCGGGTTGACCGGAATCGGGAGATAGTTGAAGTTGAAGTACAGCAACGGATTGAACACCCTCAACGCCGGGCTCAGATACAATCCGCACAGCTTGCCGGACTCGTTGCCGGTGGCGTTCTCCAGGCCCCCGATTTGTGAGCACAGGGCCCAGACCGGATTGGTGAGGTTCTGGAGACCGACCCCACCGCGGATGTTCCCGACGTCCGGGTCGTAGTCGTTGTAGGCGTTCGCGAGCGCGTTCGGCGTAACGTGCAGAACGTTTTTCAACGACATTTTGTTGTCGACGAGGATCTGCGTCAGGTCGGCCAATCGCTCAATCTGCTCGGAGGTCGCATCCCGACTGCCCGCGATGAACCGCTGCACCTCGCCGACCGCGCTCGACAGGTCCGTCAATGCCGCGTCCAAATCGGACTTGTTGTCGTTGAGCACGCTGGTGAGTGTGGCCAGCCGGTTGTCAAACTGCACGATCTGAACGTTGCTGTCCCGCAGGGCCGAAACGAACGTCTGCAGATTCTTGATGATGTCGACGAGGTTGCCGCTGCCGTTGGCGAAGATCCGGGCAACCCCGGACAGTTGCGCCAGCGTTTGCCGCAGCTTCTCGCCGTTACCGCCGCCCAGCGCGTCGGCGGCGCTGTCGATGAACCGCGCCACCGACGGGGTCGACACCTTGCTGTTGGGACCCAATTCCGTTGACAAACGCATCAATTGGTCTTTGACCTCGTCCCACTCAACGGGAACCGCCGTCCGGTCGATCGGTATCACCGCGCCCTCACGCATGGTGGGGCCACTCGCCCGGTAGGCCGGGGTGAGCTGGACGTAGCGCGCCGCCACCAGGTTCTGGGCGACGATCACCGCCTTCGCGTCAGCCGGAATGGGGATGCCTCGATCGACGTGCATCACCAGCTTCGCCTGGGTGCCCTGCGGTTGGATGGACGCGATGGTGCCGACCTTCATGCCGGACACCCGCACATCGTCGCCGGGATAGATCGCGGTGGCGGTGGGGAAGTAGGCGGTGATCGTCGTGGGGCGAAAGAAGGTGTTACGGATCGCAATTGCCGCGCCCACAACGACGAGCCCCGCCAACACGATCGCCAATCCGACCTTGAGCCGCTTGCGCGGAATCGCCGCGAGCCGCATCATCGCGAGCCTCCCGGGGCTTGGTTGAACGGGAATGGGAACAACGCCCGCGGTCCGGCGGTGTCCGGTGGTACACCGGGGGCGCCAAAGGCACGGAATCCCCAGGTGTAGTCGAACAACCACTGGAAGAACTGCAACGTGAACAAGTTCGGGATGAGCGGGTTGTAGTAGAACCCGCTGGACACGGTCTCCCCTTGCGTCAGTTCATACTTCGCCAGCCCCGGCAGCGCTTTGGAGAGACTGTCGCGGTTCTTTTCCAGCATCGCGGTAACGTGGTTCAGCTTCTCCAGCGACGGTGCCAGCTTCGATTCGTTGTCGTGTACCACGCCGGACAGCTGCCTGGCCACCGCGGACGTGCTGGCCAGCAGCCGCACGATCGCCTGCCGCCGCGCCACCAGCATCGACAATAAATCGTTGGCGTTGAGGATCAGCGTGTTGAGTTGCTGACTCCGCTGCGACAGGACGCCAGTGACATCGGCGGCTCCCTTGAGCAGCTGCCCGAGCGTCTGGTTGCGCGCGTTGAGGGTTTGGGAAAGCCGCGAAACCCCGTCGAACGCGGGACCCAGTTGCGGCGCAATCTGATTCAGCGTCGTCGACAGCGTGTCAAGGGACTGGTTGAGCGATTCGGTGTTGGTTCCCTGGATGTCGGTCGTCAGGTCACTGATTGCCTCGGACAGCGAGTAGGGCGAGGAGGTGCGCGACACCGGGATGACCGCCAGCGGGTGTAAATTGCCGCTGCCCGCGGAGTCGACGGTGAGCACCCGCTGTCCCAACAGCGAACCGGTCCTGATGTGTGCGGTGCTGGCGGACCCGAGCAGGACATTCCCCTTGACGGTGAACGTCACCAGGACGTCGCCGTGCTGCAACGACATGCCCGTCACGCTGCCGACTTTGATTCCCGATACCGTCACGTCATTGCCGAGTGCGAGGCCGCCGCCATCGGAGAACAGCGCCTGGTAGCGGACCGTGGTGGCCCGCTGTATCAGCTGGTCGGGGTTCAGCCCGACGGCGATGATGAGTGCTATCAGGACGGCGCCGATGAATCCCGCCTTGATGAGGCCTGCTCCGCGGTACTTATTCATCGGGACCCTTCGGTTCCGCGCACCGCCCGGTGACCTGGTGGGTTATGCCAACTTCCACCGTCCGGTACTGCAGATCGGAGACACGCAGCGCCAGTCCGCACAGGTAGTACGGGAACCAGGCCCCGTACGCACCGAGCCTCGTGAGCTTGCGGTAATTGTTCGGCAACTTCTGCAGCGAGATATCGATAAGGTTCTTGTCCTTGTCCAGCAGTGGCGCTATCCGGTTCAGTTGATCCACGGTGCCGGCCAACGGCGAGCGCGCGCGGCCGAGCAGATCCGCGATCGAGGCGGTCCCGTTGTCCAGGGCTGTGATCGCGGTACCGATCGTGTCGCGGTCTTGCGACAGTCCGCTGATCAGCTTCTCGAGGCGGTCGATGGCGCCGGAGAACTTGGTGCCCTCCTTGTCGACGGTGCCCACCACGGTGTTGAGGTTGTCGATCAGCTCCTGGATCGTTTGGTTGTTGTCGGCCAACGCGTTAGAGAACGACGACGTCCTCGACAGCAGCGACTGCAGGGTTCCGCCCTCGCCCTGGAAAACCTGAATGAGCGATGCGCTCAGCGCATTGACGTCTTGCGGATTAAGGCCCTGGGTAACGGGTTTCAGCCCACCGAGCAGCAGATCGATGTCGAGCGCGGGCGCCGTGCGATCGATCGGGATCTCCGCCCCGGGCGGCAGCACCTTGGTGGATCCGGGACCGTCGACCAGCTCGAGGTAACGATCACCGACCAGGTTCAGGTAGCGAACCACGGCGCGGCTGCCGGTGGTGAGAACGACGCTACGATCCGCGTCGAACTTCACTACGACCTTCTTGTCGGCGCGCAGACTGACGCTGTTGACCGTGCCCACCCGAATGCCGGCGACCCGCACCGTCTGTCCGGGCTTGAGCCGCGACACATCCGTGAAGAGCGCCGAATAGCCGTTCGTCGAACCGGTTGTGTACTGCCCGAAGATGAAGAACAGGAACACGGTCAGCAGAACCATCACGGTGGCGAACGCCCCGAACTTGATGATCATCGCGCGCGAGCCGGTCATCCGGGCATTCCAACCTGGAAGGAGTTGCGCGGCGGCCCGTCGATCGGCCCGTACAGCAGCTGCTTGAGCGCGTCGGAGTTGAGCAGCAACTGCTGGTTGCCGTACAGCATCGGGTTGGCTCCGGTGTCGGTTATCACGAACGGCGGCGACTTATCGAAGGGCACCACCGGAAGGTCGTGGCACTGTGGCCCGCCGGTCGCGGCCACCTTGGGCAGGTTGCTCGGATACCGGTAACGCTCGGCGCCGAGACCAAGGTAGACCAGTACCTTGATCATCGGCTCGGGCAGGTTCGGAGAGTGCAGATTCACGAGTGAGCCGGAAATGCCGCACCACAGCGCATCGTGGTACTCGTTGAGCAGATCGGTGGTCGGTCTCAAAAGATGCAGGACATCGGTCAGCGCTTCCCTATTGCCGCCCACCACGTCATTGCCCATGTCCGCCAAGCCAATCGAGCTGATCAGGAACGCATCCAGATTCTGTTGCTCGTCGACGATCGACTTGCTGATCCGGACTGTGTTGTCGGCGGTCGCGAGAAGGTCCGGCGCCGCGTCGGCATAGGCATTGCTCACCGCGGGCAGGGCCTCGAGGTCGTGGCTCAGCGCCGGAAGACTGGGTTCCTGAGTGGCCAGAAACGCATCGAGATCGGATAGCATCTGGCCGATCTTGTGGCCGCGGCCGTTCACCGCCGACGCAATTGCGCCAAGGGTTTCGTTGAGTTTGGCGGGATCGATCTTCGCCAACAGCGACGTGAGTTGCTGGAACACCGTGTTGATTTCGACGGTGACGTGTTTGCCCTCGAGCACTTGACCCGCCCGCAGAGGCTGCGGCGACGGCTCGGCGGGCGGTAGCAGCTGAACGAACTTGGCCCCGAACGCCGTCGTCGATGCGATGTCGACGAGCACATTGGCCGGAATGAGGTGCATCTGCGATGGTTGCATCGCGAGGTGCAAGACCGCTTCGCCATTGGGCCGCACGTCGATCGAGGCGACCTTTCCCACCTCGACGCCACGCATCTTCACCTTGGCGTCGGGATTCATCACCAGGCCCGCGCGCGGCGAGACAACGGTGACGGGCACGGTCTTTGTGAAGGAGCCCTGGAACAGGCCTATCGCGACGGCGAAGACGATGCCTATCAGCGCTATGGTCGCCAACCCCGCCAGGGGCCGTGCGAACGACTGTGCACCGAAGTGGCGGCCGTGTGACGCCGCGACAGGCCGTGCGGCACTGGTGGTTTCAGAGCGGTGAATGGGGCCCGGCCCGAGGTTGCGCGTCACTGTCCTTTCACCACCTTCCCTAGCCCGACAGGTTGAAGTTGCCGTTGGTGCCGTAGATGGACAACGAGACGAGCAGCGTCACCGACACGACCACGATCAACGAGGTTCGCACCGCATTACCGGTCGCGACGCCGACACCGGCCGGTCCGCCCGAAGCAAAGTAGCCGAAATACGTGTGAATCAACAAGATCGTGATGGCCATGAGGACGGCTTGCAGGAACGACCACAACAAGTCGATCGGGTTGAGGAACGTCGAGAAGTAGTGCTGATACAGGCCGCTGGATTGCCCGAAGAGGACCACGGTCACGAATTGGCTGGCGAAGAACGACAGGATGACGGCAATGGAATACAGCGGCGTGATCGCAATCATCCCGGCCGCAATCCTGGTGCTGACCAGATACGAAACCGGCCGGATCGCCATGGATTCCAGCGCGTCGATTTCCTCGTTGATCCGCATGGCACCCAGCTGCGCGGTCACGCCCGCACCGAAGGTGGCCGCCAAACCGATTCCGGCGACGATCGGCGCCGCAATCCGGACGTTGATGAAGGCCGCCAGGAACCCGGTCAGCGCCTCGATGCCGATATTGCCCAGCGAGCTATACCCCTGGACCGCCAGCGTGCCGCCCGCGGCCAGCGTCAAAAACCCGACGATCACGAGCGTGCCGCCGATCATGGCCAAAGTCCCCGCGCCCATGCTGATTTCGGCGACCAGACGGATGACTTCCCGCCGGTAGTGGCGGACCGCGAAGGGAACCCCGGCAAGCGCCTGGCCATAGAACAGCGTGTGATCGCCGATCCTGCCGAGAGTGGTGATCGGCTTGTCGATTTGCCGCGACAGGCGCGGATAAGTGGCTCGCAGTGTCACAGCGTGTCCTTACACCTCCCTAGGGCGACTTGGAAGAAAATCGGATGCCGATCGCTGTGACAACCACATTGATCACAAACAGCGACATGAACGCGTACACCACCGTTTCGTTGACCGCGTTGCCGACGGCCTTGGCACCGCCGGACACCGTCAGCCCGCGATAACACGCAACCAATCCGGCGATCAGGCCGAAAAGCGCTCCCTTGACGCATGAAATGATCACCTCGGGCACGCCGGTCAGCAGCGTGATGCCCGCGGCGAACGCGCCGGGATTGACGTCCTGGACGAACACCGAAAAGACGTAGCCGCCCACGATGCCGATGATGACGACCAGGCTATTGAGCAACAGGGCCACCAGCCCACAGGCCAGCATGCGCGGCGTCACCAAACGCTGCACCGGATTGATGCCCAGCACCTCCATCGCGTCGATCTCCTCGCGGATTGTCCGCGAACCCAAGTCCGCGCACATCGCCGTGGCCCCCGCGCCGGCCACGATCAACACGGTCACCAACGGGCCGACCTGAGTGACCGCGCCGAACGCGGCACCCGCGCCGGACAGATCCGCGGCACCCAGTTCCCGCAACAGGATGTTGAGCGTGAAGCTCACCAAGACGGTGAACGGAATAGCCACCAACAACGTGGGCGCGAGAGAGACGCGCGCGACAAACCACGACTGCTCCAGGAACTCGCGCCACTGGAAGGGCCGGCGAAAAACGAACTTGATCGCGTCGAACGACATCGCGAACAAGCCCCCGACCGCCTCCATGGACTTGGAGCCGCGCCCCAACGAGATGCCGGACGACCATCGCTCTGGACCGGCTCGCTTAATCGCCATCGGCCGCAGCCCCTTCCAACATTTCGAGACCGATAGTCTTGTTCCGTAGTCCTTTCAGTTGCGCCGGCTGCTGCGAATCTGGCTGAACCGACGGCCACGAACGCGTGCTGCCTACGGCGAAATGCGTAGCGGACAGCCACATTCCGGCATCTACCTCCGGTGTGGCAACCGCTACCATCCTCACGCCAGTCCTCCGTTCCGTTGCGTGAGTTGGCGCTCCAAAACGAGGGGCCCCAGGTCTTGAAGCGTCCGGCGATTATGACTCATACCGCGTCCATGCGGAGCGAAAAATGCACAACCGTTATCGGACAGCTCATCGGGCGAAAAGCGACGTTCGGCTCAGGCATTTCAGACGCTCCGGTCCCTGTAGTACTCAAGTGACGGCACCGGCCGTCTTGAGTTCGATGATGCGGTCCCAATCGAGTCCGATCTCCATCAGGATCTCGT
>Ga0306926_10001095_pt1 | contig 26808 bp, 40 predicted proteins | sample flu12Cox44000178_FD_203759 | JGI IMG/M metagenome (GOLD analysis project Ga0306926, IMG submission 203759) | Lab enrichment of tropical soil microbial communities from Luquillo Experimental Forest, Puerto Rico - flux8day.12C.oxic.44.000.178 (v2)... | ecosystem: Environmental > Terrestrial >...
CCGCGGTCGCCAATTTGCGATGAGAGTATCTCTCCGCTTGGCACGAGCATTATCCGCCAAGGGCTATTGCAACGCTCACAAGTGCAGCACCGATGGCCACCATGATCACACCCGTCGTCCATGGCCAGAGTCCAGCGTGACGTGCAAAAAGAATGCCGCAAATAAATAGCAATACGACTGCAAATGCGTTGGAAGTGCGCAACGCTAATCGGGCATCTCCAAAGACGATAAATGGAATGACGACCGGGAAGGTCGACAGGACGACAAGAATACAAACGCCAAAAGCACCTAGCCAGTCGCGTCCTGTCAACCCGGGGCGGAGGTCGGAAGCCGGGATCTGGCTAATTCGTTCGCGTATGAACTCCAATTGTGCCGGCTGAAAAATTGACCCTAGAAGCGGCGGCAACTCGTCTGCGATTATGCGATGCGCATCTTCGCGATTGCTTAGCTCACGCACCGCTCGTGCTATTACGGCGTTACGCCCGCGTTTTAAATTGCCACAGCCTATTCGCGCATGTGACGCAGCCACACCACAATCAAGCCCAGCAGCACCAGAGCAGCGACGAAATTTTCTCCCGCCCTCCTTGCCTTTCCGATTGATGCACTGCGAAGGAAAAACGAAAGCTCACTTGTGGACTAACCTGTGGATTATTTGTGAATCTTCCAGGGCCGTCCGAGTGTTCTCACGTTTAATTCCTTATTCGCGTCCGCCAATTGCGGTGCAACCTGTTGAGCGAACTACAGAACAAACTTGTTAAAACCCTGCATCTGTGCATTAGTCTATTGGGGGATGGGCCGTAGGAGGGACGGCCCATGGATGACTTCATCCCCAGCGAAAACCTAACTGGTGTCGAGCAATTAAAGCGCTCCGCCGTAGACCAGTCCGTCGCCACGCAAAACGTGGCACGTTTGCGCCGCCAGCTAGAAAACGAGCCTGACGAGTTCACGCGCTCCGCGCTGCTCAAACTGCTGTTGCATGAGGCGGAAAAGTCCTGCGGGGCACGCCAGCAGTTGGACAGAATAGATCGACACATGGCCGAACTTAGAGAGTTTACCTACAGGCAAGTCGAATTGGTGGAGAAAGGCAAATTGAAAGGCCAGATCGTCGACCGAACTCTAAAATTGCTCGCGTTGTCGAATGACCTTATGGCGAACTATAAAACCCTTCGTCGAAGACTAAGCCGCTGGTGAGTTGGCGACGGTTTAGCCACGACCTGCGGGCCCACTGTTGGTCGTGGTGAACGGGCCAGACGGTTCGGTGGCACGCCCGTCTGGCCCACTACCGCAACGCTACCAGCGCAACGATCCCCAGCAGCATACCAAGTCCTAGGATTGTGAACCCAACAGCTGCCATTGACCCCACCGTCTGGCTTACTTAAATCAGGGCCGGTTCTCCTTGCCGAGAGCCCGGCCCCGATCCTCTGTCCCCCATCCCCCAAGATGCCTGACAAGGTCGGGGTCGTCATTTCCCAATCGATTGTGGCGCGAGTAGGCCATAGGTTCGTCAACAAGCGACGTTGGGCCATTAATCAATGCTTAGAGTTCTCGAACTTTAGTCGTTCATCGGTGTTTTTATGAGGTGCGGGACGATCCCGAGCATCCAGCGGACGTGCGATGCTGAGTGATCAAGTTCGTGAATGCCTTGGTCATGCCGAAGATTGTATGCAGCAGGGGGCATCACAAACCGACCCTAAATTGCGGCGGCGTTATTTGATCATAGCAGCGTGTTGGCTGAAACTGAGCTACGAGCTATCGGAGCTGCCAGCCAACTTCTCAAAACCAGAACGACAGAGCCAGCAATTCACCACGCCAGCCAAACTGAAGGCAGGCATGGAGGAGGAAATCTCCCTGGTTCAATAGTGGCTGCATCGATCGAAAACCATTATCGAGATGGAATTTTTGCATGAGGCCTTTATCAGGCGACACTGACGCCAAGCGCCGTCTTGGCGAGATGGTCAGGTGGATGCAATGAACTCTAAAGGTCCATCCACTGCGAGAAGGTTGCCGGTTGCTTTGTTGAAATGTATTTTGGATTTGTGGTCCCGGGCGTGGTGACGACACCAATTGACGCGTTTTCCAGCCCGGCCGCTATGGCCATGCGCATGCGGGCACAGAATGCCGCGTCCATGTCGAAATGACCGGCGTACGTTACGTGTAGATGGACTTCGTCGTCGTCGCCCATTGGTGGGCACACAAAGGGGCCCCCAAGGTTACGCACCTAAGGGGCCCAGCCCAAGGAGAAAGAAGCAATCGTGCTCGTCGCCCTCAAGCGACCAGCGCTACAAAGCGTCGACCCGATTTGCGACCTTTTTGTGTGAAATCAGCGCAAGCTTTTTGTCCAAACGCGGCAATTCGTTGGCGTGGGTCGCTTCGTGCTGCGAGTGCCCGACGATGACGCATCGCACGTCGCGCAATCTTCGGCTCGGTGACCGAATTGGGCGGAAGCGGCGCAAAGAATTTGAAATCGTCACGACCATAGTTGGGCTAGTTTGCGCCACTCAGCTTTTTTGCATTAGCAACCCCAACACGGCCCACACCAAAAATTTTATCGCCAGCGGTACCAAACCCACCCAATCTCATTTTCCCGGGGCGGCGAAGACGCCTTGCGCGATCAGACCTTCCATACCACCAAGCATAAGCTGCAAGCCGAGCGCCACTTGGTTGACCCCGAGGATCACGCCGAGGAGCAGCAGCAGCGGGTTGAACCAGCGGACAACTAAGTGTGCGACAAGCATAGCGAGCCAGTCCAGGAACAGAATGAAATAAACAACCCCGGCCACCATGAATCTGATTTCGGTCGTGGGAGCGAGGGAGATGAGAATGATAACCGCTGCGATGCCGTAGGGAGTAACGATGGTCGGAAATGCGAGTGGGGAGAAAGCGTGCGCCAGAGTAGGCGGCTCAGTGCGTTCGGGCGGGCGGGTTATGTCGTATTGATGCATCACCGCCTGCAGAGCGACAAGGACCGGGTCATCCGCTCTTCGAATCTTTCAAAGCGGAGGGGCGGCAAATGATTGTCTCGTCCCGAGCCAAGGCCGACCCGTGATATCTATAGCTTTTTGGGCGGCGCAACGTTCGCCCCGCAACGCACGGCTCAACGACCCATTTCGGCCATAGATCGGGTAATATGTTTGGGCATTAGGGGTTGTGGGGGCAGTTGACCAGACGAAATTATTTTTCCGTGGCAGCAGGACTTGCGCTGGCGCTTTTGTGTTGCGCGTGCGCGGGTCGACCGCTCCAAGGGGTTCTCGGTCCGAATGCGCAATCAAGCGATGTGGCTCAATGATGACCGTCGAAATTGCAAGGCACGGCACTCGGTACGCATCATCACATGAGGCATAGCGCAATGAACCAGGTCGTTAGCGCCGCTTCCATGCCAACACTGAGCCTGCGCCAGGCGTTTGATTGGTGGCTCGCACAGGTGAGACACGCGCTCCCGCCGACGATCTTCTTCTTTGTCGGCTTCAACTTGATTCTGTGGACAAAGCACCTCATTCTGAGAGAACATGACATTGATTTCAGTGGTTTTGTTGTCGCGACACTAGCGGCGCTGCTGGTTGGAAAGGCCGTACTAATAACTGACAACCTTTCCTTGCTGCGCCGCTTCGACGGCAGACCGTTAATGCAGCCGATCCTCTTCAAAACGACGATCTACTGGGTGTGTATACTTGTCGTGCGGCTCGCGGAGGAATTGATCTATTTTCTCGTTGGCGGCGGCTCACTTAGCGATTTTCCGAGCTTTCTCGTGGAGCGCTTCTCCTGGCCACGCTTCTTGTCGATTCAAATCTGGTTGATGGTATTGTTTCTTGTCTACGTAACAATCCACGAACTCAGCACGCTCTTCGGTCACGGAGAACTCTACCGCCTGTTCTTCCGTTGGCGCTCATCCGAGGCAAAACTCAACCGGCGCCGACGTATTCGCCTCCTCATCGAGCTCAATCGGTTGACAGAAGCAAATTGGGTTGAGGCTATCAGCGAACGCGGCTCGCCCCCAAACACTAAGGTGGTTGCCATACTTCATGAACTCTCCTCACCACTTGCCGGTTCGACGGTGCGCTAAACGGACGGCACGCCCAAGTCACCAATGCGCACGACCCGCCATGCATTCATGGTACGCGTGATTGTATATTCTCGATGCATGCCGTGTACGCCGGGCGCCGCCGGTGAGCGCGCCGACACCGGCACCTATCGCCGCCCCCGTTCCCGCGCCTCCCGCCAACGCTCCGATGCCGGCACCTAGCAACGCACCGCCTCCCGCTCCGCGGATTACCTGCCCATTCCGGCTGTGATTGCGCGCGTACTCTTGCGCATATCGATCGCAGTCGACAGGCGAGGGTTGGGCGCGAAGCTTTTCAGTGCCGAGGATCCCCAGAACCGCTACCCCACCCACCACAAAGAGAACCTTCGCGTAAGTCATGACGTCATCCCCCCATTGGTATAGTGCCGGTTTCAAGTCCTTCACATAAAAGCGCCGTGTCAATTTCTTAGAGAACTTTCTTGTCGCCGTCGCGTGAGCAGACCTCCAGTGTTGCACTTTCGACGCGCAAAAATTTCGCCAAGCTAAGGCCTCATTTCCGCACCTTGGAAGGCTAAAGAAAGACTAAAGAAACGCTAGGAATTGGAGTGCCGTTTCCTGCTACAGGAAAATCGGGCACGGGGGACCATAATGCGAAGTTTGTTCGTTGGTGCTGTTTACTGCTGCGGCCATTGGTCTAACTGCAAACCAAGTCGCTTCAGCGGCTGACTTGGCGAGTCAGAGTGCTTCCTCCGTCTTCTTGAGCACTCCGGCCGCGAAACCCGATTATGCAAAATCCACTGATCATCGGTCTTATCGTCTTCGCTGTTATCTTGACAGGCGCATTGGTTGGGTACGCGCTTAGACAGTGCCTGCCAGAACATCAGCTCTGTGAGGAGACTAAAAGCACGGTAATGGTATCAATGGCAGTCGTTGCGACGTTTTCAGCACTAGTGCTTGGGCTCCTGATTTCAAACGCCAACACGTCATTCAGTGCACTAGGGGGCGAGGTGACAAACCTCTCGGCGCAAATCCTTCGGCTAGATGGGCTACTGAGTCGATTCGGGCCCCAAACAGGATTAGCCCGGGAAACCTTGCGAAGCTATGCTGAACAGAAGACTGCCGATCTGTTTCCCGACAATCCAGCAGATGTACGCCTCTCTGATCCGGAGACATACCAACTCCTCCAGCAGCTCGAGGATTCGATACTCGCGTTGAAGCCTACAAGCGAACGCGACAAATGGTGGCTGGATCAAGCTATGACGCTTGCTGGGAAAATCGGTGACACGCGCTGGCTCTTGACCCAGCAGGTCGGACAGGGGACCCCAAAAACCTTCGTCGCTCTTCTAGTTTTTTGGTTGACCTTACTCTTCGCCAGTTTTGGTCTATTCGCGCCCCGCAATTTTACATCGGCGGTCACACTGACACTTTGCGCCGTAGCTGTAGCCGGCGCGATCGGAATGATCCTCGAATTGGAGCGGGGTTTCGGAGGACTGGTCCATATCTCACCCCAGCCACTGCACCACGCCGTCAATACATTGCAAACAAAACGCGAAGCCGAGGCTTACGAATAAAGCCTGATCTCTCTCTACCAGACGCACTCCGCTATTGTTTTTCTAAACACTCGCGCATGTCGCTGATCGTTAAGCTGCTCAAGCACGGCAAAGGCTAAGGAAACGCTAGGAAGAAGACCGTAGACCACGGCGCTCCGGGTGCAGGAATAACGTGCCGGTGCCGGGCACATTTTAGGAGGATCGTAATGCGAAGATGTTTGTTGACGCTGTTCACTGCTGCGGCCATTGGTCTGGCTGCAAGTCAAGTCACTTCAGCAGCTGATCTGACCAGGAGAGCACCGCCAGCTCCAGCTTATGTACCGCCGGCGCCACTGCCATATCTTTGGACCGGGTGTTACGTCGGCGGCAACGTTGGTGGGGCTTGGTCGAATTTCGAAATTACCGACGTTGCTACCGGTGGAACCGTGTCGACTAGCAATAGTGGCTTTGCTGGTGGCGGTCAGATCGGCTGTGATTACCAATGGAACGCGTGGGTCTTTGGCTTTCGTAATATGTTTGACGGCACAAGCCTGAGCAGCAGTAGAGCTTTCGCCGATACCAGCACACACTGGTTTGATACCTTGACGGCTCGCGGCGGCTATCTCGTAGCACCGAACGTCTTATTCTATGTGCAGGGTGGCGCGGCGTGGACCAATACGAAGGTAACCTTTTTCGATGTTAATGGTGGGCAGGTTGGCGAACTCACCAACGACCGCACCGGCTGGACAGTCGGCGGCGGTGCCGAATGGATGTTCGCGCCGCACTGGTCGGTGTTCGCCGAATACAATTTTATGGGCTTCGGCACACGCAGTGACGCCTTTACAACATGTGGTGTCGCTAATTGTGCTGTGCTCAGCGCCAGAGCGAATCTCCAAGATGTCCTAGTTGGGCTGAACTACAAATTCTAACTGGGCTCTGTCTGGTGGGTTCAAATGGGGATAAGGGGGAACGGGGGACCAAATTATTAAAGAGGCCACCTCTCTAAGACGGCCTTTTTTTGCGAGCGGAGCGGCACGGGGTTCGGGGGATGGGGTATCCGCTCAGCTTGGCAATTTCGACGGTACAGCCGAGTCCAACAAATTCAATTAACCCCCGGGTCTGTATCCACTGTCCATCGGTTTAGGGCGTCCTAGTTCACCGCGGCGCTTCCTGACGCGCGGTATCCCCGCCAAAACGTACGAGCACGGCATCAAAGAACGCACCGTAGTGATTGAATTTGATCGCCTAGCTCAGGCGGTCGCCGCACACGACAGTCCGGCATAGCGGCACTCGCCGCTCTGGGCAATGGAGCGGAGCGCGACTTGTGGCGATGCCTTATGGTGATGCTCCGTGAGCTGAGCACCTTCCCAGACCCAGACTTTGCGGTTTTCCGATCGCGCTCAACCAATGTCCGCTTCTGGCACAAAGCGGACGACTGTTGAGGACAGCGTGCAAGACTATCTAGTCTGGCCTCCTTTATTCGCGACAACCCTTTTTGTTGACAATAATCAAACTGTTGAAGGCTCGTGGCGCTGTAAAGTTAGAGCCGGTTCTCGTTCCGCGAGAGCCCGGCCCCGATCTCTGTATCCCCATCCCCCAAACCCCCGACCGAGGTTGGGGCCGTCATTATCTTGATCAAACTGTGGCCTTCAGTAGGAGCGGAAAGTTAGAACTGCTCTTGTTATGAGCCCGCGATTGCCCGATACGTCAATTCGTCTAGAATTAAGCCAACCATGATCGGATCGTGGCGCAAATCGCCGGTCGTGGTGAACGGACCAGACTGGCTTCGGTGGCACGCACCAGTCTGGCCCACTTCATTACGCCAGATTAAAATTGCGGTTAGCCATTGATCCCTCTTCGAGCGGGGGGTTGATGGTTAGGGCTCACCGCAGTGGGACTGTCGGTGAGCCCGCCTTTACATCAGTCTTTCCAGAATTGTGCAAACCTTCCTTCTGCCAACGCCGTGCACCTCGCTGTCGGTTGCAGATTGCGATGGCCCAAGTAGTGCGCCAGCGATCGAGTGTCGTGGCCATCACTAGCAAGCTTGTATCCGCAGGCATGGCCAAGCATGTGGTGATGAACTGCAAAGGGAAGTTTTTTCGCACAGTCGCGGCAACTTTATTCGCTCGCTGTTTGTTAGTTGTTAGATCGTCGCGAGCTTTGCTCTGCGATTGACGTTGGGGTGGGGCGGGGGCAAAAACGCGCGCGTGCTCGACGCCGAATACCCTTTCGCAAATCCATTTAGAAATTCCTCGAAGGCCACCTTCCGTTGAATGCGCAGCACTTGTCCGCTCGCGCCGAACGGATGATACTTGTCTTCATGGAGAATGTGCGCACTCGAATATCGCCAGTGCAAAAGGGTCGCATTTGGCGCGTGCAGATAACGTGGCCTAATGGCAAGCTGAACTATGTCGGAAAGTTTTCTTCTGAGAAAGATGCGATCGAGTGGATTGAAGCCCATGCTCGACTGACAGAGCCCGTCACGACAGACGAGCGGGACTGGTCGTGCTGATCCTTACAAATAGGACAGACGCTAGCCGCAGGGCTTGGATGAGCTTCGCTCGCACAATGTTTTCATGACATTGCTTGGGTGTGAATACGATCTATTTGTATAGGAGTGAGTTGGCGGACGAATTGACGGATGGATGCCATGATGGACAATGAGGTGATTAGCCAAGCTGAAGCGGACGAGAGAATTCTTACTTTCGACATTCCCGACGAGGCGCTAGAGCGAACAGCTAGCACTGAGCGGCAAGCGTTCACTTGGATATATTGCACTGGAGCCTGGCAGTACTGTCCTGCTTAGTTCTGCGCGGATACCGCAAAAGCTCCCGCAGTTTCGCGATATTCGCCGCGATCCGTCGCGCCACGGGGACATTGGCACGACTAGCAGTTATTATAATGGAATGAAACTGATTAAGGCGCGCGACGACCGCTGGGAGCAGGGCTTCGCAGCGTTATCTAAATTTCGTAGGCGCAAGACGCATTGTTGTCCATCGCGATATCATCTGGAGGGCAAATTTAAGTTGGGCCAATGGGTAACTACGCAACGTTATTTCAAAGACGATTTATCTGTAGAGCGCAAACGACGACTAGACAAACTAGGATTTGTTTGGAACTGGCACGATCTTCTTTGGGAGCGTGGCTTTGCAACACTTTTAAAATTCAATCACCGCGAGGGACACTGTCGCGTACCGGCCTTCCATAAGGAGGAACATTATAATCTTGGATATTGGGTTTCCATGCAGCGTAGAAAAAGGAAGATAATGCCAGCCGAGCGGAGGGCACGGTTAAACAAAGTCGGCTTTGAGTGGAAAGCAAAGCGTGGCCCGCCCTTTGCCTAATCGACGCACAGGAATTTGATCTGTTCGACAGACCAAGGTGGTGGGAAGCGGCAGCGTGGTCATAGCTGAGAGGAGAAAAACACTTTTCCGTGACGGGCATCACAGAATGAATGACAGGGTTGTCGGATTGTGCATGCAAGGAAAATTGGGGAGATCAGCTATGAAGACGCTGCTAATGGGTATCGCCTTTGCGATAGGAATGGTTTTCGCCTCTCAAGCTTTCGCACTTCCGTGCCATGGCACTTGGCAAAACGGTCATTACGTGTGCGCCGATTTTGAGGGATGAATGAGGCTCTGCGCGGTACTGTAAGAGGCCATGCCATGGCCGCCGCCGATTATGCGATCCTTGGGATTTTGGTCGTCGTGCCTGTAGTGATTGTTTGGTACGCTCTTTCGCAGCATGAGTTTTAACTCAATTTATTTCGGCAACTGTCATGCTGTGCACACTATTTGTCTTTGACTGTCTGGCCTTCGCGCCAAGCGAGGAATGCTGCCGCTGCTTGCTCACGAAGTTCGGCCTTACTTAGTTTGCGGCGAGGCCGTTTTGGAGGTCGGACGATAACAATCGGTGTCTCGCCTTTGATGTCTTCGACGCCCTGTCGATGCATACGCTTGCGGCTGCTTATTCGAGACCAATTTACACGACGGCCCATAACGCACTCTTTTAAGCATGCTCCATATCGCGCTGCGACGAGACCAGCGGCCGGGGCTCTGTTGGAACGTATTTGGGATTTTTAGTTCCGGGAGTGGTGATGACACCAATCGGCGCACTTTCCAGTCCTGCTTCGATGGCCGCAAGCATCCGGGCACAGAATGCCTCGTCCATGTCCAAATAACTGGGTTTTCCGTTAGCTGTGCGTTCGATTTCCACTAGTTCTTGGATTTCGTCGTCGTCGCTCATGTCGTTATGGGAGTATGAAGCGAAGGGAATTTAGCCTTAGGTGGTGATCATTGCGGCCAAGTGCAACGGCAATGGGCGTAGCTCGCCCTCCCTTCAATCTCTCCTGTAGCTAAAGATCGGCCACCAAACGGGTGGCCCAAGGTCGTTTGGAGAACGTTTGGAGAAAGATACCGCGCCACCAGCCACGGAAGGCGCGGCTCCTAATCTCAACAACCGTTCCCAATCGGTATCTTTGATCGATGTCAAAATGTTTAAAGGGGGTTGGTTTAGAGTGTCTGCGGTCATTCTGAGAGGCAGATCGATGCCAACCGATTTAGGCATGGCATTAGAACGCAAACGTAAGGCGACACAAGCTCATACGCAGACCGAGATCACGACAGCATTCGTCTGGTTTATCATCTGTCTCGTTATGCTTGTGTTGTTGTTTGCTGACCAAAGCTTATCAAAAACAACGATAGGATGGGAGTGCCTCTTGGCTCCATGACCTCACAGGTTGGGCTCGGGGCCTCTCGTGGCTGCGCATTAAAGAGAGGGCCGCCATTGCATTAATGTCGGCAGAGAGCCTTTCCCATGGCGAGAAACGATAAGTCGAACAAAAATCGGCTACGAGTGCGCCGCGTGGTCGACGTACCACTTCGCGAGGTCTCAGGTATTTGCCTGCGTCGCGGGCGAAAAGGCCGGATGTTTCTGATCGCGGTCGGTGACCGGGCAGCAAAGGTCGCATGGTTTTCCGTTTCACGCAGGGACGAGGCCCGAATTGAGTGGCATAAGAGGAGCATTGCGAAGCTCTCAGGTTCGGAGTTTCCCAAGCATGATCCCCAGATCGAGGCGGTCTGCGCCGACGGCGCTGGGCGCATTTTGCTGCTCCAGGAAACACCTCCCCGTGTCGAACTCATCGACCTTGAATCATTAAGGGCGGTCGCCTCAATCGATCTCGTGGTCGAAGGGCGTGGCGAGATGGCCCAGACCTGGTCAGACCCGAAGGGGTCACGAGGTGAAGGAGTGGTGTTACTGCCCGACGGCCACCTGCTCGTCGCCAAGGAGAAAAAGCCGGCGGCGCTTATTGAGTTCGGCCCGCCAAATTCGCGGTCGCGAGGCCTAGTCCGGGGTGGCGCGTTGGCAAACGGCGAGCGCTGGCCGATCAAAAAAGGCCGCCACCAGTTCGTTGCTCTCGCAACCTGGTATCCTGATGAGACATTGGCCAAAACCTGCGCCGACTTTAGTGATCTCGAGATAGGTCCTGATGGCTGTCTCTATCTGCTCAGTGACAAGTCGTCCACAATTGCACGGCTCGATGATCTCCCGGCGACTGGTGGCACCGCTGCGCTCCTCGATGCGTGGCGGCTCGGCGATCTGGACGGCAAGCCGGAAGGTCTCGCATTCACGGCACAGGGCCGTCCGATCGTGGGGCTCGACACGAGGAAGGCGCGCCGAAACCTCGTCCTGCTTGAGCCTGCGCTTGCGCAGTTGCGCGGTCGCGGCCGACGAGACAGAGCACGCAGAGTTTGATTCAGATCAAGTTAGATTGGAATATGCGAGGCTAGGCTGATTCAGATTCGGGCTCTCAATAGGAGAGCCATTAATATCATCTTGACTTCTCGTGAGGCGCAAATTGTTGTGGAGATCAAGTCATGCGCATTGACGAATTACCGAAAAGCGCACGCATTGAAGATCGACGCGGGATGCCCGGGGGCGGAGGTGGTCTCGGGATCGGCACGGTGGTGGTACTCGCTCTGATTGGCTGGGCCTTGGGCATCGATCCACGCGCGCTCATCGGCGGCGCAGAAATGCTACTAGGAGGCGGCGAGCAGCAGCAAACGAGCGCTGGTTCAACGACGAATTCTGGAAGCCCGTCGGACGCAATGGGCCACTTCGTGTCGGCCGTCCTCGGCAGTACAGAGACGGTATGGACGGATATTTTTGCGCAAGCTGGCAAAGCTTATACGGCACCGACCCTGGTCATGTTCTCCGGAGCAACGCAGTCCGCCTGCGGGTTTGCGCAATCTGCCATGGGGCCGTTCTACTGCCCGATCGACCAACAGGTTTATCTCGACACAAGCTTCTTTCAGGATCTCGAAGGACGGTTGGGCGCATGCCGGGTCGGCAGCAAGACCTGCCAATTCTCGCAAGCCTACGTGATTGCTCACGAGATTGGTCACCACGTACAGAACTTGCTGGGCGTGCTGCCAAAAGTGCAGCAGGCGCAGCGTGCCATGGATCAGGCTGAGGCCAACGGCCTGCAAGTCCGAGTGGAGCTGCAAGCCGACTGTTTTGCTGGCCTCTGGGCCAACCGAGCTCAAGCAAAATGGGATTTCATTGAACCCGGTGATGTCGACTCAGCTTTGCAGACCGCATCGGCTATCGGGGACGATCGATTGCAGCGACGGTCGCAAGGCTATGTTGTGCCCGATGCATTCACTCACGGCACTTCGGCACAACGTTCGCAGTGGTTCACGACGGGCCTGAAATCAGGAACTATCGCGAGCTGCAACACGTTCCGCAATGAGCAGTTCTGAAGTTTCCGATAATTCTTCGACGACACGTTTTAACGGCTACTCCCTTATCGCTCGCGCCGGCAAACGCGACGGAAAATCAAAGGCCGGCCTTACTCGGGCTTGAGTTTGCGCGCGAGCATGACCGTTAGGGCGTCGGCGGCACCTCCTCGCGTTCCCGGCATTTGGCTCCCGGCTTGGAGCGTGAGCTCGTTCATGACGCGTAAGATCTGCGCATCCGATTGGACCACGCCCGCAGCCTCAAAGTCATTGCGAATTTTGCTGAGCACATCGCTGCGCTCGGGATCGAGCGTGCCTACGGCGAGAGCGTCCGAATAGGCCTCGGCATCCTGGCCCGTAATGACAGACAAACTTGAAAAAGTTCTCGTGCGCATGGCGGTGAGCGGGGACACCATCTCACCATAAAACGAGACAGCGACGGGAAAAATTGCGAGTCAGCTCAAGGCATTGGGAAGAGGCCGGCCCCTAAGACGCAACGACGTACTCGAGGTCTGCAACGTCGACTCGGCAGCATTTTGCTGTCGCACCAAGGCGCGTTCACGCGTGATCGGCCGATTGCAGACATTGCCCACGCACAAGTTTTCATCAGCAAATTCAACCTGACATCAAAAGATCGATTCTGACACTAAGTTGTGTGTTTTGATTTAGATCAAATTCTTTTTCTGAACGTGCTTTCTTTGATGATTGGGCCTGGGCAATTTGCCCAGATGATTGGCCGGGGCAGTTGAAAGCAGACGGAGCAAGACAATGAGAACTTATTTCACTTGTGCCGCCTTGGGCTTTGCCCTGGCGGCGGGTGCTCCAGTTGCGAATGCCCAATCGCTGGTTACGTCGCCATACGAGACTTTCGTCGTGCCGCCAAGTGGAACACTGCTTGGACCGATGCCGATGGTCGCTGTGTCGTCAGGGGTCCTCCAGCCGACGCAAATTGTCCAAACCAGTCAAACGGCGCCGGCGGTGCGGCCGGCTGTACGCCACCAAGTCGTGGCAAGTCGTCACACGACTGTCCACCACGTCGCTGCAGCTGCCTCTCGGCGGCCGCTCTATAATTACGTCGCGCCGGCAGCCACGGTGCAGAGGGTTCTTGTGCCAGTTGTCATCACACAGGCTCCAGCTGCCACGCCAGGGCAAGTGCTCAATCTCTCGGGCCAATTTGTGTGTGTGGAAGGGTGCGCAGCAGGACAGCCCGGTCTGGCGTTTGTCACGCAAAATGGATGGGACCTCAATCTTGTCAATGAACTGGGCCAACCCACGCGAGGTTGGGTCGATTGGCCAGGTCATATCTGGGCGCAAAATTGGAACGAAGGCGCAATCTATTCGCCCGACGGAATGACCATTCAGTTTGATAACGGGACCGTGTGGCGACGAAATATCGAACTACTGGTGTTGCCGTCGACACCCCCACGTGGCCGATAGAACCTCCTGGGAGATCAAAGGGCTCCGAGCGTGTCGGGGCCTTTCCCTTTTTGCTCCTAGCGCGCCGCCCGCGGTGCAGCAGGCAACGTAAATCTGATTGCTGCTCACGTCCGCGTTGGGTCGCCCCTTTCAGCCACCGTAGCCTTCTTCAGACTAACTTAGCCCCCGCTTCGGCTGGGGCTTTTTGTGTTCACTCTCTATCGCGGCGCTTTCATAAAAGTTTGGCATTGTGACGATAACCTTGTGGTCGGGATGGGCGCGGAGGATCATTCGATGCGCGCCGTAACCGAATACAGAGACCGGGCTCAGGAATGCCGCAAACTGGCAAGGATGGTTCATAAGCTCGAGGATAAGTACGCTTTGGATTCTGCCGCTCAAAGCTGGGAAAGGCTTGCTGACCGTCGCGAACGCGATTTTGAAGCGGAAGACTGAGTTGCAACGCGGCCGACTTCGGATTCGTAGGCATGTGGCTCATACCGAAATTCATTCGGACGCATCGAGTATGAGCATTGGAATTAAAGCGTCGCCGCGCATTTCATCTTGCTCTCAAGGCAGCATGGGAATTGCCTGGATAATTGCTCCTGGCGCGCGAATTGGCAATTTGTGAGATCTGCGTGTAGGGCCGAGTCGACTTGGCTACTTTAAGTGTGGGCGCGTGGGGATATGCTTTTCGTGTCGGACTGAGCGTCGCTGCAGGAAGGGGGTCGGCTTGCAGCACCGGTTCGACACCCAATGGATGGCCGTCTGAGAAAACGGCACATGCGGGCGACGAAGGCAAAGCCGCCGGCTGCGTACCACTGGCGGCTTTGCTGTTTCCAAATCCTCACCGCCACGCCCCGGAAAATGAACCGGGGCCCGATCATCCGCCGATCGCGGGTCCACAGCCTGCGAGCCGCTAACGAAGGCTTTGCTTAACTCGCAACAAGCAGTGGGTCGCCGTCAAACGGGGGGTGCGAGCGCCTAGGTTCAGGACAGCTCCCTCAAGCTGGCGTAGTCCTCGTGCCATTTTGTCTTGAGCTCGGTCGCCATGTCCTCAAGATGCTCGAGCGCGATCCGCGCCGTCCCACTCTGAGCGCGATTGTCCTCCTCGGCTTCTAGAGCAAGGCGAACCACGTTGATGGCCAGAAGAAGATCACAAATCTCGCCCTGGTAATCGCCAAAAACCGACGACAGGTGACGAGGCGAATTGCTTTGAAGATTAACAACTTTCGAAGCCATGGTTTTGTCCCTACTGGTTTATCGATGATCGCCACACGCCAAGGCAGAGAGCCGAGCGGATTCGTGCTTCTGCGGAATCGGTCATCGACGTACCGCCAACCAAAGAAAAGTAGATCGTATCCTCAAACCGATATCCGCAAGCTTCGCAGCACCAGAAATTCCTAACATGACGATCCGACACATGCTCAGACCATTCCGGTGCGATCATATCGGTACCACACTGTGCACACTTACTGACTGATACTCTGTTCACACGACGTCCCTCCGCTCACCTGCAACTGCATTCAAATAGAACTTCCGGACGTCTGGCGCTGTGACGCACGGCACACAACCTGAAGTTAATCGGATTGCGGCCACAAGCTGCCGGAGCTTTTCGGCAAATACTGACCGAGTGCCGGTTTTGTCGAATTCCTTCATTGGTCTCGATTGACTGTGACGCAGTTCACAGCGCCTTAACCGCAGCCGTGGCAAAACCGGCCTCCAATGATGGAGGCTTGCCATGTTGAAACTAGTGATGTTGGCCGGCCTGATGCTGCTGTTCGTGATCGTGGCGGCAGCGACGCGGCTAATGCCCCACGGCACCGCGGCCGAGACGGCGACACCGCAACAGGTCCATTTCCGCCTGCACGATGACGATGAGCTTGTCGCTAAGCCTTGACCGTCATTGGAGGGCCATCCTCCCTCGCTGTCGGGCAGCGAGAGGGCGCATGGGGCGTAGTGGTTGACATTCAGCGCGTCGGCAAGACCATGGTCACATGGTTGCCTTCACCGATTCGCAGCTTCAGGCCGTCTGGGCCGCCGCCGACCGCATACCGTTTGAGAAGCGCGGCGTCTTCGTTGAGCGGGTTGTTGCGCGGCTGCAGCTGCACCGTGGCTTCACCGATGCCGATCTCGATGACGCGGTGCGTGCAGCATTAACCGGGCTAATCCAATCGGCGGCCTGATGGCGAACCGCCCCTTCCCGCCGTCGCGACGGTCGACGAATTGGACGCTTTTTTCCGCGACCACAACGGACAAAAGCTCGCGTTTGTCTATTTCGAGGATGAGCCGGGGCGACGTTCGGCAGCATCCCCAATCTCGTCCGCTAGAGCGAACAACCCCTCGACCTGACGGACGTTCCGCGCTGCTCATCGAGTGGCGGGACCGGAAGCTGAAGCGCCCTTACGTCGCCAATGTTAATGCCACGAAGTCGTCGTGGATGGCGGCCTTTCGCTCTATAACTGGATTCCGGTTCGCGCTAACTCTTAGTTCTAAATGTTTGCCGGTGAGGTGAGAGGATATAGGCGGTGAGCAATACAAGCCTGGCCGTTCGCGGCCGAAAATTGCTGGAAAAGTGCACGTTGTTTAACTCGCTTGACGAGCTAGCGCGTCGCGACATCACTGCCTATGCCATGCCGCGCAGTTTCGCAGCGGGAGATTCAATATGCCGGCTCGGCGACCCCGGCGACAGCATGATGGCGGTTGTTGTCGGCACAGTGCGCATCTCCCGACCTACGAGTAGAGGCAAGGAAATCATTCTCGGCGATTTCGGATCGGGCGAACTATTCGGTGAGATTGCGCTGCTCGACGGCAAGCCGCGTTCAGCTAATGTCGTGGCACTCACTAATTGCGAGTTGATGTTCCTGGAACGTCGAAACGTGATTCCCTTCCTTGAGCGCAATCCGGCGGCGCGCATGAAATTGATGGAAATCCTTTGCGCGCGTATTCGGCGTTCGGACGAGCGCATGTCGAATATCGCCTTTTTCAATTTGCCGATCCGCCTCGCCAAGACCTTGTTGAACTATCAGCCGGAAGCCCGCGTGGGAATGAAGATCTCACTGTCACAGAGCGAATTGGCGGAAATGGCGGGTGGAACGCGTGAAAAGGTCAACCGCTGCCTTCGCGATTGGCAGCGTCAGGGCATCATCGAACTGAAAAATCGCTGGACCATTATTCGCAAACCCGAAGCGCTGCGTGCGTTGATAGAATCGATGTGATCGCCCGGGTGAGCCTCCTGACAGTACCCTTCTTGATTTGATCGACCGCATAGGCAAGGCCGGCGCAAGCTTTCGTTCGCTTGGGCGATCCGCTTTGGGACACGTCATCAGCGCAAGGCCGATTGCTCTCGACGCTCTTGGCTTCCATCGCTGAGTCGAGCGCAAGCTAATCCGGGAGCGTGGCTCTCCCGATCTGGCCTCATCGCCACCAGCAAAGAAAGCAAACAAAGTACGGCCGAAGAAGCACCTTCTCATTTGACTGGAGTGTTGTGACGCGATTGCTGAATGGGGACAGAACCCACTCGTACTCGGTTGTGGGTATCGGCTCTTTGGAAAAGCGCTCACCCCGTAAGTCCGATTGAAGCCAGACCTCAGCAAGTTTTATGTACGCATCGCGCTGGTTTGCCGTCGTAGCTTCGCCTGCCCACTTTAAAAATTCTTCGGCCCACGCCCGGATCATTTAGGCCAATTCAAATAATGGTTTCGCACAACGCTCCGCCAAAGTGTTCGGCGAAGGCGTGAGCCGTAGCCAAATCGGGAAAGCACCAGCGATAACAAGTTTCGCCTTCCCGCAAAATTGTACGTCCGTGTCGCACTTGAAGGTGTCGCGATTTGTGGAACTCCATGATCTGGCGGCCTAGCGCAACACCCAATCCGGCAGTCGCGACCGGGATCTCAACGAGATACGGGTATGTTCTCTCGTTTGTTACCGATTTACCGGCACCGATGGTCCGGTGCTGCGCTGCCGTTTTCATGGGAATTTCCCCATTTCCCCCAGGTGCGATGATCGATTACTCACATGGCGAATACTGACATTGTGTTCCTACGTCGGTGCCGCTGCTAACAAACTTGGGTCGTGGTTCAGGCACAGGCACTGCCCCGAGTGCGGGTCGCGGCGAATGCACTCCCCCAAACGTCCAGCAATGGTCGGTGCCGAGCCAAATAAGATGCGCTTTGGGAAACTTGGCACGTGCCTGGCTTTCGGTCATGCAAGCGGACGAGCCATAAGCCAGTGACGGCCCGATCATGAAGGTGACGGTAATGATAAGAATAATGCGTACTGTCATTGCCAAAGCCAGCCCCTTCATGCGGGCAAAAAAAAGATCACCGATTTTGGCTGTGAATACCCTGTGAATAACCTAGCCTGCGTCGCACGCCGTCGGTTTTTTTATCGAAAGTTAGTCCGCCCGATCTTGGCGTTGAACAAATAAATGGAAAAGCAAGCGCGGCGTCGGTCTTGCTTGCGCGCTAGCTCCGGCAACTTCGCGATATTGGTGCGCCGCGCCTCATCTCTGCTTAGCAGCTCGGCGGCCAATCGGCGGTCCGCAATCCGGCTGGCAGATAAACCGCGCGCCCCCGCCTCGGTCTGTTGACGAATCAGTTATAAGTTCGACGAACCGTCATAAGACACGGTGATTGTGCGCGGGCTTGGTCGTTTGCCGCTCGCGGGAAATCGGAGGAAACGATGGACGCGCGAGCGGCGCCGCACGTGGATTTTGATGCCAATAAAATACGGGCGCTCATCGCCAAGTATTTAGATGTTGATGCCGAACGAGTTACAGACGAAACGCACTTCAGAAAGGATTTTGACCTTGATTCCCTCGATCAACTCGAGTTGCTGATACTGATTGAGGAAGAATTCCCTGGCGTTGAATTTTCAGACGACGCTGTGGGGCAGATCGAAGTCGTCGGTGATCTCATCCGGCACATGGAGATCAACTGTTTACCAAGAGATTTGTGCGCGGAGACTTTTCATCACACTCCGCACGTCTGATGGCAGCTCAATAGCTCCGGTAGCTTGGCGATACCTGCCGCAATCCGCTGGGCCTCGGCCGGATGTACGCAGGGCGCGGCCACAAAAGGGAGCCAACTGTACAGGCACGAGCTTGCTTAGGACTTGTCTTGGCCGGTGCAGGAATGGCTTTTTGCAAGTGTGTGCTTTTTGGGCAACGCCAACGAACCATTTAGGTATTTGACATCGCACGAGTTTCATTCGTCAGTGCATTATCCACAGCTTGAAATTAAGAAAGCATGGAGTTTGGTGCTGGAATATCCTGCGGGAAGTCGCGGGAGCTAGGAGAGCGCGATGAGCAGTCAAAATGCCGACAGGTCCGCGGTTATTCCGTACACTCCTAAAGTGAAAAATACGGATTCAGAAGCTGATCAACTGGACAGAGCAGGCAATGCGATTCTTGGATTGGTTCACCAGGCGGCTAATGTGGCTGAGGGAAAGCTCCAGGACGCCCGAGATGCTGCTGAGCGTCTCACGAATCGGCTCCGCGCCGCCCACAACCAGATAAATGAACTCAAGGCGCACGTCAGATACTATCAAGATAGGACAAATCGCGCCGAGAAATGGCTGCATCAAATTTCGTCGGAGATTGAGCAAAGATTTTTTGACGCGGACGATAGTGGTTCGGTCCGGAACTCAATGAGATAGGTTCAGGTTCTTTCGTCATTCACGCGCCTTGCCCCGTCCCTCATGCCAATGTACACCGGCGCGGCTTCAATTAATATGCCGCCATGCTGACCATCTGGAACCAGATCACGACCGAATTTTATGGTCGCTCGGTCTACGGATCGTATGTGATTTCGGATGGAATGCTGACGGTGAAAACACCACGCGGCGAAAAGGCGGCGCAGCTTGGGAATTCCAATTCGCATTTCCTGGCGGAGCGGCTATTGCGTGAGCTAGCGGCGGAAGGAAAGGCATAGCGAAGGGTAGGCGACTGTCGCCCTGCGCCAAAATCTGATTCGCAAAACAAAGACCCCGGCGGGCTCTCCGCCGTCGCCGGAGTCCTAGTGGTTCTGCCGACATCGACCGCAAAAGCCTGAGAGTCGATGGCGTCGGTCGCCATATCATGATTCGTGAATTTGGTAGCCAACAAAAAAACCGTAGCCCTGCTGAGACCGCCATTACCTCGCATGATGGATTGACGACGTTTGACCGTCGAGCAGACGATGCTGGGCCGATCACCCCGCCTTTATCTTCCAAGTGGTTGGTCAGAGCCGGGATGACGTGCCGACGGTGGTTTCAGGCGGGAGGCCATCATCCCGGCTCGCAGTTTGCTGTCGAAATTAACAGCAGTGTAGATAACACCGGTTGCCGCTAAACCTTCCGCTATCACACAAAGAGAAGGGACCGGCCCTCTGACCGGTCCCTCACCGATGCTAGTACAACACTTATCCCTTAGTTACTACTGGCGCGGCCGGAGGAGGAGCCTTTCCTTTTCCAACGTATTGCGCACAACCAGCGACGCTAAGGAGAGTCAGCGCCGCTGCCGCAGCTAGAACGAGTGTCTTCATGGCACCCTCCTTTGTCATGATGAACAAGAAATCAGTACCTAAGGTTCTGTCGGACCGTAGAGGTATCCGCCGACAGCCCAAACGCGCCGTCGCATCCCTTACATGCGGCACGGATGGGGGACGAAGGCAAAGCCGTCGGCTCCGCATCACCGACGGCTTTGCTGTGTGAGCATTTTGCTTTCCCACCGGCCAAACGGTCAGTCTGCCGCCAGCCGCGGCACCTCGTCTTTGAGCAACTTCGCTGACGGACAGGTGAAGCAAATACCCGCTATGGTGCCCAGCCCCCTTTTTGAGCCGGCACGTCCGCGCTTAGAGTTAAACGCCCTCGGGGCGGTGAGCTTGCGTACCAGCCGCGACCGCCCTAAGGGCCAAGTAGAATCAAGTCCTGGGGACGGATCTCCGCCAATTTTTTTATCGTTTCCGAAAGCGGCCAATTGTCATGTGAGGCCGATCACGAGAAGTCACTTTTGGGCAATTCAGCAAGAATGATGTGAACGATGTCCCGTTCTGCTTTCGCTACAAAAAACGAACCCCAAGCGTCGTGCGCTTGGGGCTGTTGCCTCAGTAGGCGGCAGCCGTCGGGGGACGGGGAAGGCTACTCACCTAACGGACGGGATGATAGGGCTGCGCAATTATCAAACTCAATTATGCGTAGGTCTGTGCTTTTGTCTGTTGGTATAGGGCTTACGCGCAGCTTTCATCGGAATCACCAAAAAGCAAGAACGTAGGCTGGAATAACCAAACCTAATAGGGCGATCACGCCCAAAAGTTCATGACAGTTCGATGACATCATGTCCGTGAAGTTCGCGCGACAGTTATGTAACAGTGCAGCGATCCTTACTGTGTCGCTAAAGGAATTATTAGATCTTTAGAATCATGATGTCGCGATGTCTCAAAGCAACGACAGCCGTATTGAAGCGCGAGAATGCCTTCGCCAGGCAAACTGCCGCGACGATAGCCAGAACAGATGGGTATGGCTCGTTCTGTCCGAAAGTTGGCTTCTGCTGGCAGAGACCCAAGAGATTGCAAAGAAGACTATTGAAGCAAACAAAATTGAGCTGGCGTTTACGCAAGGTGCAGCGAATACGACGCAATACCGCTTACCGGCGCTTTCATACCTTTATTACGAGGCCGGCATATGAGCGTTCGCGGCGCTTTCATAAAAGTTTGGCACTAGCTCGATTGTTCCTCGGGGATGGGCGCGGAGCGAATGTGGCTCATACCCTTTCTGAACTATTCTGCCTTGATGCCGGCCGCTCGAATTACCTCGCCCCACTTCTCTGTTTCGTCAGCGATAAGCTTACCGTAGTCGGCTGGCGAGCCCGGTAGCGGCGTGCCCCCCATTTCAGCGAGCCGCGTCTTGATCGTGGGATCGGCAAGACCTCCGTTGATCTCCAGGTTGAGGCGCTCGATAATTTCGGCTGGCGTCCCCTTTGGGGCGGCAATGCCGAACCACGAGCTTGCCTCGAAGCCCGGAACAAATTCTGCAACGGTGGGAATGTCGGGCAGAGCTTCGGAACGCTTGATCGTGCATACCGCCAACGGCCGCAGGCGATCGGCACGGATGTACCCGATCGACGCTGTCATGGTCGCGAACCCGACCTGGACTTGTCCGGCGATAAGATCGGCCATCGCCGGGCCATCGCCACGATAAGGCACGTGCTGAAGGTTGGCGCCTGTAATCGTATTGAACAACTGTCCCGCTAAATGGCTCGCGGTCCCAATGCCAGCTGAGGCAAAGCTGAGCTTGCCCGGATTGGCCTTGGCGTACGCGATCAATTCCGGAATAGTCTTTACTGGAACCGACGGATTAACCTCGACCACGTTCGGCACACGCACTACGCCGCCGACCGGCGTAGTGTCACGAATAAAATCAAAGCTTAGATGCTCGTAAAGCGTGGGATTTGCTGCGACGGCCGGTGGGACCAGCAGCAGTGTGTATCCATCGGCTGGTGCATTCACCATTGTCTCAGCGCCGACATTGCCGCCGGCGCCGGGGCGGTTTTCGACGACGAATTGCTGACCGAACCGCACTGACAGCCATTGGCCTATCAGGCGTGCGAGAATGTCGGATGTACTTCCGGCGGCAAAGCCAACAATGATGCGCACGGATCGCGCAGGATAGTTTTCAGCACGCCCGATGCCTGAAAAAACCAATAGCGTGGCAGCGCCTGCCGCCAAATGGAGAAAGTATCTACGGCCAAGCTCCATTGTTACCCCGCGAGCAAAACCGGACGAATAATCTTCGGTGTCCCAAGAAAGTACAGCATTCTCTTCAGCTGGTGCAGGGGTTCTGTCTTCTTTTGTGATGTGATTTCCGAGCGAAGCGGGACCTTCAAGCAGCGCTCTTACGTGGTTCACAAGATTCTGCGTGGGGCAAAGCCTGATGATCTCCCAGTCGAGCAGCCGACCAAATTCGATCTCGACATCAATTTCACTACCGCGAGGGCACCCGGCCTCACCATTCCGCCAACGCTACTTGCAATCGCCGATGAGGTGATCAAATAAGGGCGTTCATTTTTTCAGAATGAGTAATCAGTGGGAATGCAGTGGGATAAACAGCCAGCGTCGCGGGCCATCACGTTAGTACAATGTTCGGCAACTTATCGCTGACCATTTAGATCTTCTAGTGCTGACCGGCCTTCGGAGTAGCCCAAAGTCATCGCATAGCCGTGTCCCTCATAGTTCTGGCGCTGACGTGCCAGTACTTTGGGTTGGCGAAGGACGGCAAGCCCTTCGGACCTGATTATTCGTTCCGGCTTGCGGTTTTCGGCGTTTGTTTTTGCGATGGAGGCGGCGCGAGAATCCTTTGTATTCTTATCGTGCGCTGATAAATCCTTCGCAGCCGTAGCTTCATTTGTTCCAAGCGCGACCAGCGTGTGATGAGGTTCCGGGTTTGGTATGTGATGAAGTTCCTGGTTTGGCGCTGCAGGTGTAACGGTCCGTTCAATGATTGGGCGCGGATAGTGACGAAATTTTTCTAACGAGTTATCGAACACGCTCGTCAGCAACGTCATGAATGCCATAATGGTGGCAAGGACCGAAATCACACAGAAAAAATAGGCCACTACCGAAACCACCACGGTCGGCTACTCCGAGCACTACGCACTTGCACCCGTGGGTGCAAAACGGACGGCCGTGCAAAGTTTCAGTCTCTGACGCCTCGATTTTAGTTAACGGTCATTAACCAACGTATAGTGATGTCGTGGGCTCGGTCGAAGTGTTCAATGGCTACGGCACCTATTCCGCCGCGAGCAGATTCCCAAAGGCGCTCGGCTTCACACTTCCGGCCTCACTGCTCGACAATGCTGACGAGCTGACTGAGTGATGTCTGCTTTCGGGGAATAAAGCGGACATCGGGTCGGGGCGGCGACACGTCAGAAGGCATCGCCGCATCGGGCTCCCACCTTGCGAGCTCCGACCTCGCCTCCGACATTGTGTCTGGCGACGTGGGGGCTGCGGGCTAAGGTGGGTTTGAATGAACTATGCGCGTACTGCGATCCTGCTCGCCGGCTTGACCGGCCTATTTATGGCGGTTGGGTATCTCATCGGCGGCGGCAGTGGCGCCCTGATCGCGCTCATCATTGCTGCCGGGACTAATTTGTTCAGTTACTGGAACGCCGACAAGCTCGTGCTATCGATGCACGATGCCCAAGAGGTCGACGAGCGTAGCGCGCCGGAGCTCGTGGCGATCGTGCGCGAGTTGGCGCAGCGCGCGGGTCTGCCGATGCCGCGTGTTTATCTAATGGACAGCCCACAACCCAATGCCTTTGCTACCGGACGCAATCCGCAACATGCCGCAGTTTGCGCGACGACCGGGCTTCTTAACACGCTAAGCCGCGACGAAATCGCCGGCGTCATCGGTCACGAACTGGGACATGTGCGCAATCACGACACGCTGACGATGACCATAACTGCTACCATTGCTGGCGCCATTTCAATGCTTGCGCAATTCGGCATGTTCTTTCGTGGCGGTAGTCGCGACAACAATAGCGGTCTCGGCATTGTCGGCTCGATACTTATGCTCATCCTAGCACCGCTCGCTGCCATGATTGTACAAATGGCGATCAGCCGCACGCGCGAATACGTCGCTGATAACCTTGGCGCGCGCATTAGCGGCCGGCCCGACGCACTCGCCTCAGCGCTCGTCAAAATCTCGCGCATAGCGGAAGAGGTCCCGAACGACACCGCTGAGACCCATCCTGCCACCGCACCTCTCTTTATCGTTAACCCGCTGTCTGGCCGTGGGATGGACAATTTATTCTCCACCCATCCATCGACTGAGAATCGGGTCGCTGCGCTCGAGAAATTATCTCGTGAAATGGGTCTCGGGGGTTTCGGTGCGGCAGCTCCCGCTGTAGCTAGGTCATCGCGCGGTCCCTGGGGATGAATGATCACCGTAGCTCACTCGCCAAAAACGTGGCGCGCTGTTGTCCGCTTCTGGCACTAGCGGACCTGCAGGTTCCGTTGATAGGCGTCGATTGCAGCCATTCGCACACAGGCATGGATAGTGATGCCGTCAAGTACTACGGTGTCGATGCAGAGCGAGGCGAGAATCGCTGACGAGATCGGAGTTCGGCAACTTGAGATCGAAGCTCGGCGGTTCCAGGAGGAGCCGTTGGGTGCAAAAGGGGCGGCAATAGGCCGCCTCAGTTGCTTGAATGCACAGCGTCGGTTCGTCAGTTATGAACCGCCGCCTTGGGATTGGGCGGAAAGGCGGCGTTGCTGGCCGTTCCGCGCAGCAGGTCGAGGCCCATCTTGAGCGCCTTATCGTCCGACTCATCGGGGGGCACATAGGACTGCGAACCGGTCTGCTCGGCACCCTCGGCTTTGAGGTGGCCGCGCAGCGATGCTTCGCCCTTGGAGTCGATCTGAGCCTTCAAGTTATCCGGAACATCCTGCAGGACTTCGATGTCCGGCGTGATGCCCGTGGCCTGAATAGAGCGCCCCGATGGCGTGTAGTACCGCGCCGTTGTCAGCCGCAGCGCGCCATTGCCGCCGCCAAGCGGAATGATCGTCTGTACCGATCCTTTGCCGAACGATCGCGTGCCGATGAGAGTGGCCCGCTTTTGGTCCTGCAAGGCGCCGGCGACGATTTCCGACGCCGATGCCGAGCCGCCGTTGATCAGAACAATCAGCGGCTTGCCCTTGATCATGGCTCCGTGCCGCGCATTGAAGCGCTGCGTCTCTGCGGGATTGCGGCCGCGGGTCGAGACGATCTCACCCTTCTCTAGGAATGTTTCGGAGACCGAAATCGCCTGGTCGAGCAAGCCGCCCGGATTGTTGCGCAGATCGAGAACGTAGCCTTTGATCTTGTCGGCGCCGATCTGCCTATTGAGATCGTTGATCGCCTGCTTGAGACCGTCGGTCGTCTGCTCGTTGAATTGCGTGACGCGGATGTAACCGACATCGCTGCCTTCGGGATGCCAGCGCACCGATTTCACCCGGATGATGTCGCGGACGATCGTGACCTCGATCGGCTTGTCGGCGCCTTTGCGCGTAATGGTGAGCTTGATCTTGGTATTCACCGGGCCGCGCATCTTATCGACGGCCTGGTCTATGGTGAGACCCTGCACCGCTTGGTCGTCGAGCTGGGTGATGATGTCGTTTGCCATCACACCAGCTTTAGCCGCGGGCGTGTCGTCGATCGGGGCGACGACCTTGATCAGGCCGTCCTCCATCGTCACCTCGATGCCGAGACCGCCGAACTCGCCGCGGGTCTGCACTTGCATGTCGCGGAAGCTGTTCGGAGTCATATAACCCGAATGCGGATCGAGGCCCGCCAGCATGCCGTTGATCGCCGATTCGACGAGCTTGCTGTCATCCGGCTTTTCGACGTAGTCGGCCCGCACGCGCTCGAACACATCGCCGAACAGATTAAGCGTCCGGTAAGTGTCCGATGCCGCCGCACCCGCGGCGGAACCCATCAGGAGTGTGTGCGGCTGCGTCAGCAACAGTGTCGCCACGACGCCGACCAGTGCACCGAGAAAAATCAATGAAGTTTTGCGCATATCCGCGAACCTTTTCGCCTTCGTTAGTCGCCTACCACGGACTGGGATCAATGGGAGCACCGTCCTGTGGTGCCGACACTCGAATCTGGCGAGCGATTTTGGCGAGTCAATGCGCGACTTCCCTAAAAGGGCCGAATGCTGCGATGCTGAGCGGCTGAATCAAAGGACAGGTCCCGGCGAACTGGCCTCCAGCCCCGAAAGGGTCGTTTAATCTAACGATGCGCCTTTATGCGCCCAGGTCGGAGCGCTCACAGGCAATTGGAACCCACCCCGGTCACACGTGTGCGGGCACTCCCAAGTTTGGGCGGCCAATAAATCGCACCCCACGCGAGGTTGAATGTCCGCTTTTGGTACTTAGTGGACATCCTGGTGGTGCCCGGTAATGTCCGCTTTTGGGAGCAAAGCGGACATCGCGTTGAAAGGCCCTAACACCCGTTATTGACCCATAGGAGACATCAAACGGCATATCCATCGAGCAAATCCAAACAATCGCCGAAGAAAAAACGAAGTTAATACTTCAAGTCGTTGCAAGTAGCGCACGAGGCAGGCCCTTTCCATGCGATACCAACGTGGACA
>Ga0306926_10001098_pt1 | contig 26749 bp, 25 predicted proteins | sample flu12Cox44000178_FD_203759 | JGI IMG/M metagenome (GOLD analysis project Ga0306926, IMG submission 203759) | Lab enrichment of tropical soil microbial communities from Luquillo Experimental Forest, Puerto Rico - flux8day.12C.oxic.44.000.178 (v2)... | ecosystem: Environmental > Terrestrial >...
GCCGTCAAACACCCAAGGTAGGAGCCGGATGCTCGAATTGGGCTCGTCCGGATCCGTGCGGGGGGTGTCCAGCAATGGGCATTCCTACCGCAATCCTCGTCCATAAGCCGCAGTATGGCGTGATCGGCATGCGAACTCTCGGCGACCTGTTTCGCCACGGTCGAGCTTGTCGATCCGCCTGTCTGGAGTGCCTCACACCGCGACGTGGTCCGCCACCGGCTTTCTTGGCATAGACACCATCACTGGGTCGGTCCACAGAATGTGTTGACCAAAGAGCCCTGCCAATCGCTCTCTAAATTGTTGTCGACTGGCCCGCTCGTTCCCCACTTGCGGTCAAGCGATCGTGGAGCTTGCGGTAGCGGCTTCGGGGTCGGAGGATCCTCGGTGACGTCCCCGGCAATAGGAGGTCGCGGTCGGGTCCCCAATTTGACTGTGTCGTATGCCTCCCAATGTCGATAGAAGAGGCCCGGTATCCCGGTCGTATATCCAGAATTGGCAGCAAACCCGAAACGAAAATCCTGTGGTTCCCCTATTCCAGCCGAACGTATTCTCCGCTACCTGAATACCTGAGCACTGGGCGTTCGTGTAAGGATCAGTAAATGTCGTTGATAGTGGCGGGCCATTATAACCAGAACCCTCAAAGATAACCAGGAAGGTTCTGGCTCCCATGCCGCCAGTAAGGCTCACAGTCTTGTCGTAGTCATCTGTTTTTGCCTCCAATGTAGCGACTGACGTGCTCCCCGATATTCAGCCACTGGGAGCGAGAGTCTGGCGGTGATTGAATATGTTTTCGGCGCCCGGCGCAACGGGACGGGGCGCGTAGCCTTCAGATCGCGAGAGCGTCCTGTCCCGTTGCGCGCACGAACCCAGTCGGCTCGCTGCATAGGCCGACGGCGTCTGCCAGCCCAAGCTCGAATGTGGGCGTTCGATGTTGTAATAGCAGCGCCAGGTTTCGAGCACCGCGCGCGCATGGGCCAGCGAACGGAACAGCGTCTCGTTCAGTAGTTCGTCGCGCAGCTGCCCGGTAAAGCTTTCCACGAACGCGTTCTGGATCGGCTTGCCGGGAGCGATGTAGTGCCAGCCGACCCGCTCGCGGTCCGACCAGGTCAGGATCGCGGTCGAGGTCAGCTCGGTGACGTTGTTGGAGACGATGCCCGCGGGTCGACCGCGCACCGCAACGATCTTGTCGAGTTCGCGAGCGACCCGAACGCCCGAGATCGACGTGTCCGCTACCAGCGCCTGACATTCGCGGGTGCAGTCGTCGACTATTGCTAAGATGCGGAAACGCCGACCGTCGGTTATCTGGTCGTGCACAAAGTCGAGCGACCAGCGCTGGTTCGGCCTGAGCGGCAACGGCATCGGCGAGCGAACCCCAATGGCGCGCTTGCGTCCACCGCGTCTGCGTACCATCAGACGCTCCTGACGGTACAGCCGGTACACCCGCTTGCGGTTGACGGCGTGCCCCTCTCGACGCAGCAGCACCCAAAGGCGCCGGTAGCCAAACCGCCGACGCTCTTGAGCCAGCGCTCTCAACCGCTCGCGTAAAACACCATCATCGGGCCGCCGGCGCCGGTAGCGGACGCTCGACCGGTCCGTTGCAACCACACGGCACGCCCGCCGCTCGCTCATCGCAAACCCGCCTCGCAGATGAGCCCCCGCCTCGCGGCAAGCGGCGGGCGTCACCATTTTTTTCCAAGCAGATCCTTCAACGCCGCGTTGTCCAGCATCGCGTCCGCCAACAGCCGCTTCAGCTTCGCGTTCTCTTCTTCCAGCGCCCGCAGCCGCTTCGCTTTGCTGACCTCGAGGCCGCCGTACTTGCTCTTCCAGTTGTAGTACGTCTCATCGCTCATGCCGTGCTTGCGGCACAGCTCCGCAACCGATGTCCCAGTCTCCTGCTCCTTCAGAATGCCGATAATCTGCTCTTCCGAGTACCGCGACCGCTTCATTGTCCGTCCCCCTCAGGTCCGGACTCTAACCCGTCATGGCCGAGTTTTCGGGGAGCACGTCACGACGCCCAGATCAGCGACCGGGTCGGGATCGTTGAGATAAAGTTCCACAGCTCCCGGAGCAATCTCGGTAATTCCGAGCAGGGGATACTCGGAGGGACAGCCAGTTAATACGCATGTCGAAATTATCGTTACAAAAAAGGGTTTTTAATGTCGGTACGGTCGAGGGACGTCTAGGCCGAGTGGTCAAACTCTGTAATAAAACCGAAGTATCGTTACCATAGCTCGCCTCGCCGCTGCAACGTTGTGTGTCGTATTCTATCATTTCGCTACTAGTTGGAATTTGGGACTATTATCGGTTAATACTACCTTCAACAGGGGGCATAAGCGGCCCTCGGATGATGTCGCGCAATCTGGGGGCCGAAAGCTACTTCGGACTTTCATGCGCAGGGCCAGCAAGGGCCGATCGCCCCGCCCGCTACATGCCAGCGCTGCCTCCACCTCCCCCGCCGCCATTACCACCCCTATCGTGTGGTATTCCCCGTTGTAGTTCGGCGAGTAGGACGAAAATGGGGCCTTCCCTGTCCGGTCGCCGACTGGGTGCATCCGGCGAGCGCCAATAGGGCAAAAAGCATCGCAAGCCATCTACGCAGGTTCATTCATACTGAGATCGGCTCGACCAAGGCGGGGTCGTTGTTCTTCACGTTGCCAACGTGGGTGGTGACCGGCCAGCATGTCATCTCTTCCCACGGGTAGGGCGCGAGCATCGCCTTTAGCTGGCACGCATCGGCAGGCTCCTCCCCCAGCCACGCAGGCCACGTCTCAGGACCGAGTACCACCGGCATCCGGTTGTGAAGCTCAGCGCACAGCTCGTTGAGCGTCGTTGTGATAATCGCGAAACTGCGTACCCACTCGCCGGCTGACGAGCGCCAATTCTCCCAAAAGCCCGGCCAGCGCCATCAGCCCCCGGTCCCCCAGCGCGACGGCATGGGGTTGCTTCCCTGTCGCGGTCTTCTTCCACTCGTAAAAGTTATCGACCGGCACTAGACAGCGGCGCCGCTGGAACGCCTCGCGGAAGGCGGGCCGGTTCTCGATCCCCTCGGCCTTGGGCGTTGATGTTCGCGAAGCCAACTTTGAGATCCTTGGCCCAGTACGTGGACTAGGCCTCACCGAAACACGTCGAGGCTGCGTTCTCCGGCTTTGGCATCGTACCGGACGACCGACAACAGATCGGTTGGCGCGACATTCCAGCTCGGCGGGAAGTTGGGTGTCGGCCGATGCGGCGGGATCGAGAAGATGAGCTTTATCTCGCTGACATCGGAGGAGAGACGGACGCGCCCACACATGGGGCGAAAGATGGGATCATTGATGCATAGGCCCAAGCGGTCACCACCGCACTCGACGCACGCTCAATCACTCGATGACCTCGTCGGCGCGGGCGAGGATCAATGGCGGAACAGTAAGGCCGAGCGCGTTTGCAGTCTTGAGATTGACTACCAACTCGAAGGTTGTCGGCCGCTGCACCGGAAGATCGGCCGGCTTCTCCCCCGTGAGAATCCTTCCGGCGTAAATGCCTGCCTGGCGGTAGGGGGCAGGGTGCTCGGTCCTTAGCTGATCAGGCCGCCGGAAGCGGTCGCTTCGCGCCACGGATAGATCGCCGGAATGGTATGACGCGATGCCAACGCCACGAGTTGGTTGCGGCGGCTGCTGAAGAGCGGATCGGGGCTGACGACGAGCGCAGCGGCCGGTAGTTGGACGGGGGGTCATGAAAGCGGCGTCGATCTCGTCTTCGGTGCCGGCCTTCAGGATAGGGAGTTGCACCCCCTTCGTGAGAGCCGCTTCCTGCATGTCTCCGCTGAGGCCCGCGGCTCTAGGGTCGTCCGGGTTCACGAGTAGGGCGATCACTCTGGCCTGCGGAACCAGCTCGGTAAGCAGCTCGAGCCCTTTGGGCATCAGTTCGAATTGAAAAGGACTGGAGCCCGTGACGTTGCCGCCTGGACGGGCGAGACTAGCAACTAGCCCTACCGTGACCGGGTCGCTGATGGCGGTGAAGACGATCGGGATTGTCGAGGTCGCGGCTTTCGCCGCCAGTGCCGCGGAGAGGCTGCCGCTTGACACAATCAAATCGACCTTACGGCCCACGAAATCTGTTGGCGAATGCGGATAGATGATCGGGGTGGCTCTCCGCCCAGCGATATTCGATCACGACGTTTTGTCCCTCGACGTAACCGGTATCGCTTAGTCCCCGGTGGAATGCGGCGACAAAAGGCGCAAACGGGCCGGGCGAGGCGCTGCCGAGGAACCCGATGACCGGCATCGCCTTCTGCTGCGCCGCAGGCTGCGAGGTGCCGCCATCATGGCAGTTGCGATCAGCAGCAACTCGCGGCGCCTCACTCGGGAACCTCTCTAGCCTTGAATAGTAGTGGGCGTGACGCTCAGGATCGGCCAAGACGGCGAGACACCGGAGGACAGGCGAACCCGGCCACACGTATGGCGAGCATAGCCGAGCCGCGGCGCTGGCCCAAGCGGCTGGACACAGTGACGGGCGCTCGGTAACGTTCGGCAGAACATACAAGGAACACAGAAATGCCTGGCAACCCACGCCCGATGGTCACAGTCGCCGATCGGCGCTTCCCCGTTCGCATCAGGATCGCTGTTCCGCCGGGGGGTCTCGGCCAGCGGTACACCCAAATCACCGCTTGGCCCGACGAGAACTGCGGCGCGCAGGGGTGGGCTATGACGCCCTCGGGAACGCGTGGCGTGCTAAATGATGCCCTTTCGATCTACTTCGCCGATGCTACCCTTGCGAGCGCATTTGTTGCCCGTTGGTGCTTGGGGACTAAGGCCGAGACCGCCGGCGGCGTCTTTCTCGCCAACCAAGTCCTGATCTTTTCTGGGGTGGAAGGCGTGGGGTACTCCCACGATCGCGCGCTCGCGTCCCCAGAGGTTGGCGGAGGTAGCTGCGGCCCGGGACTAGCCCTTTCCCGGAGCATGCTGTCCGCCCCCATTCGGGGGTGTCCTTGCCGTAGATTTGCCGTATCCAAGCCACCAAGGCGTTGGTTGTCTGTCTAAGTGTTTGAGATCATTGGCGTCCCCAAGGGGATTCGAACCCCTGTTACCGCCGTGAAAGGGCGATGTCCTAGGCCTCTAGACGATGGGGACGCAGCGCCGGACCGATGGATCTAGAGTGGCCGACGGAATAAATCAACCGGCGTCCGATCCGTCACGCCGCACCGCGGGGTTTGCCGGGCTTCGGCCAGCGCATCGCGGCAAGCGGCAGGACCTCCTCGATCAGCCGCCGCGTCTGACCCAGCATCTCGTCGTCGCCGCGCGCCGCCGGGCGCAGGATGAATTTGGAGATCCCGGCATCGATATAAGCGGCGATCCGCTCGACGATCGCGCTGGCATCGCCGATCGCGAAGTAATGTTGCGGGTCGCGTCCGGTGCGCTTGCGATAGGCCTCGAACAGGCGAGCCAGACCGGGATCGTCGGGGCGGCCAAAGCGGAACGGGATGCCCGCACCATAATGGTCGTCGTCGATCGCTCGTGCCTCCGCCGCGGCCGCGGCACGGATGCCGGCGATCACCGGGGTCACCTGAGCGGGCGTTTCGGCCCCCGCCTGCCAGCCCGTGCCGAAGCGAGCGGTGCGCCGGATCGCCGCCTCGGACGACCCGCCGATCCACATCGGCAAGTCGGGCTGCACCGGCTTGGGCGCTATCGAAGCCCCGGTCAAGTGGTAGTGCATACCCTCAAAATCGACCTCGTCCTCACGCCACAGCCGGCGGATGATCTCGAGCCCCTCGTCGGTCTTGCGGCCGCGCGTCTTGGTGTCGAGGTTCAGTGTCCGCCATTCGGGCGCCAGCGGGCTGCCGATCCCGAAAGCGGGCAGCAGGCGGCCTTCGGACAGCACGTCGATCGTCGCGCATTGCTTGGCCAGCAGGACCGGGTCGCGGAAGGCCAGCGACAGCACATTGACGCCGAATTTGAGCCGGCGCGTGCGTCCGGCGAGCACCGCCATCACGCTCATGCATTCGAGGATCGGCTCGCGGCTGACCATGCGATCGGTCTGCCATAGCGAATCGATGCCGCCCGCCTCGCAGAGATCGACCCAGCGCCAGAAACCGGCGACCCCGTTGAACGGGAACTCCATCAGGCCCAATCCGATCGCGACATTCCTCGGCATCCGCCCTCCTAGGTCGATCTCCCGCAGGTTAGCGCACTGCTCCTCGCGAGTCTTGCATCGGGCGGGTGGGTTGTGGCCCGATCCCGCCACCAAGAGCAGAGCGGGGGAGGGGTTGATGCGGGTATTCGCGACATTGCCGCAGGAGGATCTGCGCAAGGTCGGGGCGGCGGCCAAGGCGATCGAGGCAGACGGCTACGACGGCGTCGTCGCGATGGAGAACAAGCACGACCCCTTTCTGGCGTTGGCCGTAGCCGGCGCGCAGACCGAGCGGATCGAGTTGCACACCGGCGTGGCAATCGCCTTTGCCCGCACGCCGATGGCGGTCGCCCATGTCGGCTGGGATTTGGCCGGGTCGACCGGGGGACGGTTCGTGATCGGCCTCGGCTCGCAGGTCAGGGCGCACAACGAGCGGCGCTTCTCGGTGCCGTGGACCCCGCCGGCACCGCGCATGCGCGAGTATATTCAGGTGCTGCGTGCGATCTGGCGGTGTTGGAAGACTGGCGAAGAGCCGGGCTTCGAGGGCAAGCACTATCGCTTTACACTGATGACACCCAACTTCGCGCCCGAGCCGATCACGGCACTGCCGCCGGCTGTGATGATCGCCGCAGTCGGCCCGGCGATGTTGAGAGTCGCGGGCAAGGAATGCGACGGCGTCAAATTGCACGGCTTCTGCACACGCAAATATTTGACAGACGAGATCATGCCGCGGATCGGAGCCGGTCTCGCGAAGGCCGGCCGCAAGCGAGCGCAATACGAGATTTCAGGTGGGGGTTTCCTCGCGACCGGGCCGGATAACCAGGCGGTGGCGCGCCGGTTCGAGTGGGTGCGCCAGCGCGTCGCGTTCTACGGCTCGACGCCAGCCTACTACCCGGTGCTGGCGGTGCACGGTCTTGAAGATCTCGGCCACAAGCTCAACGCCTTGACGCGGCAGGGACGGTGGAACGACATGGCTAAGGAAGTGCCGGACGATGTCGCGCACCTCTTTGCCGTAGTGGGCCGACACGATCAGATTGTCGCGGCGATCGACGATCGCATCGGCGGCCTCGTCGACGCCCTCACCTTACGCGCGGACGGCGCCGGCGAAGTGCCGCCCGACTTGGTCCAGGATATCCGCAGGCTGCCCTGCGCCTTCCAAGGTTTCGCGCGCCAAGATTGAGAAGCGGAAGCATCAGCCGAACAAAGATCGACGACGAATACACCAAGATCGATAGCAATTCTGCGAGTGTGGTCCGCCTGTTTGACCATCCTGATCGTCCTTTGCTATAGGAGCCCGCCAGTCGAGCAAGGGTAATTGAGATGTCGCTGCGGGACAGATACCTCAGGATCCTGTCCGGGATCGCTCCTGCCGGAGCGGGAGTTGTGCTCTTGCTCGGCTCAGTAATGCCCAGCGCCGCTGCTCCGCGTGACGCCAAGCCTTGGGCGGCAGACGGGACTGGCGTCTCCGAGCGGCTAGCCGCCATACGTGAGGCGGTCACCGATGTTGTTAATGGCGATAGCAGGACCGCGCGATCGGAGGACCGCGAGTTTCAGCTTGCATGGGGCAACTGGTGGCGCAACTGGGGCGGGCGTCCCCGGGGATGGGGTTGGCCCAACTGGAACAATTGGCGGAATTGGCACCCTTGGCACAACTGGTGGCGCAACTGGTAGGCCAGTCAATCAAGTCCCCCGAAGAGCCGCCTCGTGCCCAGGATAGATCTGCTGGTTGTCCAGCCCACCCCGTTCTGCAACATCGATTGCCGTTATTGTTATCTTCCGGATCGAAGCTCGAAAGCGGTTGTCGCGCCGGAAACCCTGTTCAATCTCTTTTCCCAGGTTTTCGCGTCGGGCTGGGTCGGCGATTGCCTGTCGGTCGTCTGGCATGCCGGCGAGCCGATGGTATTGCCGATCGACTTCTATCGCGAGGCGTTCCGCACGATCGATGGGCTGAAGCCCGCAGAGCTGCAGCTGGCGCATTCGTTTCAAACGAACGGAACCTTGATCGACCCTGGATGGTGTGCATTCTTCGTCGACCAGCGAGTCGGTCTCGGGGTCAGCATCGATGGCCCCAAGCATTTTCACGACCGCCATCGGCTGACCCGCTCGGGCCGGGGTACTTTCGATAGGACAATCGCCGGCGTTCGGCTGTTGCGCCGGTATCAGGTCCCGTTCCACGTGATCTCGGTGTTGTCGGCAGCCAGCATGGCGGCGCCCCGCGAGATGTTCGATTTTTATGTCGAGGAGGGCATTGAGCACGTGTGCTTCAACGTCGAGGAATCCGAGGGCAACCATGTCTCCGAATCCTTTGGTGAGATTGAGGTCGAGGCCGCCTACTATCGGTTCCTAAGCGAATTCTGGCGGCTGTCGGCCGCTGCTCCAGGGAAGATCACCTTTATTCGTGAGATCGAACACGCAATACAGCAGGTTATTCGCCCCGCGGACATTCCGTTCCACAACCAGCTGGTCGAGCCCTTTGCCATAACCAGCATGGATTGGGCCGGCAACATCTCGACCTTTTCGCCCGAGCTACTGGGGTTGAAGAACCCAGCCTATGACGATTTTCTTCTGGGGAACATCAATCGCGATGCGCTCGCCGATTTGCCGCACCATCCCAATTTCACCAGGATGCTGGCGGACATCCGGGCCGGTGTAGAGATCTGCCGCGAGCACTGCGAATATTTCAGCGTGTGCGCCGGCGGCGAGCCGGCCAACAAGCTAGCCGAAAACGGCAGCTTTGCCAGCGGCGAGACGGTGTATTGCCGTTTGACCAAGATGCGGGCGACCGATCTCGTGCTCGATGCACTCGAAAGAGCGTGGCCGAGCCAAGCCTCGCTTCGAGAGGGCCCTCTTCGCCCCGAGACTTGCGGATGAGTTCAGTGGCTTCGGAGGACCGTATGCTCATTACACTCCACCGGTCGGCCAGGTTCGCGATCACCGCGCTGATGCAGGTGGGCCTGGCCGGCCTCGCTCTCGCGCAGGGCACCCCGCCGAAGTCGACCGTCGGTGAGCCGCCGCCGCAATATGGCGCTCCCGGGTCTGAGCCGTCGACGATCCCGGCCGTCGGGCCCGAAGCTGCCGCGGAATCCAAGCTGCCGGTGCTCTACGTAACCAGCCTTGAGGTCTTGCGCACCAGCAGCGATCCCAGGCTCGATATCGTCCGGGTGACCGGGTTGGCGAGCTCCCAGGGGTGGAGCGACCCGGAACTGGTGCCGACATTCGCGGGCAAGCCTCTGGATGACGTTCTCGATCTGCAATTCATCGCGACCTCGCCGCTGCAATCTCAGGCGGCGGACGGCTTTGTCCCGCTCGGCGCGGTCTTCACGCTCGACGAGAACCATCCGTTCAGAGGTGTCCGCGTTCGCGCCTCGGAAAACACGATCGAGGTCAAGCCGATCCCCGGGTTGAAGCAGGCGGATATCACCGTCGACAGCTGCAAGGACTGCATCGGTAAGAAATTTGCCGAGCGCGGCCAGGCACCACCCGGACAAGCGGGTGTAGTCCGGCAGGAAGACCTCCCGAAAGTGCTGCGATGGATCATCCCATCGCGCGGCATCAGGGGCATCACGCACAATCCCAATCGGCTCAATTTGATCCTCGGTGACGACAACACGGTCGTTCAGGCCTATTGGGAATAGGCTGGGACGGAAACTCGACTAAGTCGGCAATAGTGCCTCCGGCCCAATACCGAATGAGCCGTTGTCCCCGGGCTGGGGTGTGGCTCGGGTTGGCCTTGTGCCTGGGCCTTGCTGTTCGTACGGCCGACAAAAGCGCGGCTGCCCAAGCTGGGCGCGCTCATGGGACCGATAAGTCAATACCCCAGGGGCCGTTCGAGCGCAGCACAGTCTCAGTGCTCGACCGGGTGGCCTATGCGGTCGAGGGAGCCGAGTCCGGTCATGGGGCCGATCCGCAGACGTGGGGATCCGAACGGAACGGGCCCCAAGGACCGATGCAAGTCTCTGCTGGTGCAGCCGAGGATGTCGGCGGCGGCAACCGCTTCGACGAGAGGGAGAACCAAGTGCTCGGGCGCGCCTACCTCGCCCTCATGTACCGTCGATATGGCAGCTGGCCTGATGCGGTCGCTGCATACAATTGGGGGCCGGGCCATATGGATGCATGGATCAGCGGCGGACGCCCATTCGAGAAATTTCCTCCGTCAGTCGAACACTACCGCATGCGTGTGCTAGTCAGCTCTTCCCTCAGCATGGCAGGGCTCGGGGTTGTTCATCTGCAGCCCCGGCGCCCGGTGGCGGATCCTCATAATGGCCGCGCCGCGGTCCAGCGGCTCTACGCAGAAATCATGCGGGCAAGCGATCCTCGCGCACTGACCCGCCATTTAGCGGGCCGAGACAATCTCCGGCTCGCACTCGACAGGGAAATTCACTGAATTGGCAATGAAGCATTTCTCGTGCGCGGGTTTGTGGAGAGTGCGCGCTAGCTCTACATCGTTGCCCGTCGCCAGGGTCACCGTTGGGCGCAGCACCACGCTCTTGAACCGGCCGGTGCCGTTCTGCCCTACTTCCATCACCCCCTCGGCTCGATCGCCATAGGCGGTCACGATGATCCCAGCTTCGGCCGCGAGATGGAGATACCAGAGCTTGTGGCAAGCTGACAGCGACGCCACGAGCAGCTCTTCCGGGTTCCAGCGGGTGCGGTCTCCTTGAAAGGCCGGGTCGGCCGAGCCGCTAATGGCCGGCTTGCCATCCGAGCCGATTTCATAATCTCGGGAATAGTCGCGATAGCCCGAGGTGCCGCTGCCGAGATTACCGTTCCAGGTAAGAGATACCGCGTAGCGATGCTCGCGCGTGTTTGCCATGACGGCCTCCGTGAAATGGCTTTTGCCGTTGGACAGCCTCAGGGTGCTCCCCGCGGCCGATAGCACTTGGATCGCTCTCTTCAAGTAGGGCTTAAGATGCGGACGATCTAGCTCTCTCGTTCGATCGACCCAAGCTTTTCGCGGTCCAGAGGTCCGCAACACCAGCAAGACCGCGTGCGTCAGCAAGACGACGTGACCGCAGGCGCTTCCCCCGACGCATGTCTCAGGGGCGAGTTCCAAGCGGCATTCTTTATCTGGCGACACGCGAAGCTGAGCGTGTCGATAATCAGCCCCGATCCGCCATTGATCACCAGCGCGCTCACCTCTCTCGAGCGTGACTCCCGATTGATGCCGTCGACGCGAACCACGAATTGACACAATGAAGCTCGCGACAGCACCGCCGCCAGTCCCCAGCAGACGCCCGCGATCCCACGAGCCATCGCAAAGAAGTTCTTCGCAAAACGTATGGCGCAACGGCTTTGGCCGCGATCTAATGCATACGCATCGATCGGCTGTGTGTTACTGGCCCACACCAGCAGGGCGACAACCGTCCCGCCGATAATGCCGCAACCAGCGAATCATCGTTACCTCTGTCAATTGCGGTGCAGGCCGCCGGCAACGTGAAATCCGCCCGTATTAGGACATCGCTTACATCGCTTGGAGCCTGGAGGCTTCCTCGCCGCGGTACACCCGCCCCATGCCCTCGCGTACCAAACGTGCCCGCATGCATGGTGGCTGTGAGATATGCCGTGGAATCCAGCGCTGCTGGCGCCTCTAAATCCGCACGCGATCCGGTTGGCCGAGGGAGCGCTAAGCGTTCGAGGTTAGCATATCCGTCATCAGCACAGCGGCCTGATCCGCGTCCCGGGAGACGTCAAAAATAGCCGCTGCGCACTTCCTAGGAGTGCAGGTGTGTCCTCCGGCAAGCAGAGCAGCCCCGGATCGGATCTGTCGCGCAATCAGTGGCGATTTCCAAGCAATCAAGCCCGAGACCGCACGCCATTCGGCCCGCGGGGAAATCCTAAGGCTGCGCTCGAACGTTCAGCGGCGGTCCTAATCACGCTGCTGCTGATCAGGTTAGGGCGCTTGTTGGACGGCATACGGAAATTTGCTTCAACAAATTGCCACTTAACTTATTGAAATTAATGGTCGGAGTGAGAGGATTTGAACCTCCGGCCCCTGCCTCCCGAAAGCAGTGCTCTACCAGGCTGAGCTACACTCCGCAGATCGCGCGGTATAGCCAAAAGCGCGTCTCCAGGCAAGATCGGTGCTTTCAAACTTCAATCCACTAAACGCCAGGCACAGATCCCGTCATAGAGTTCGCCAACTACCGGCGCTCCTGCTCGAACATTGCGCTCGTCGTCGAGGTGGCGTCTCAGGCAAGCCATGCTGCTGCCCGGGGCGCGTTCCTATCTATCCGAGCCGACCGATGTCCAGGCGAACCTCAGTCGACCTCGAAACGATGCTGTGCCCCGGACATGCTATGTTTCTCAAGATCTGGTGTTACTACATCGCGAGAATTCGGTGCCGATCCACTGCCAACGGTTCAAATTGCACCAAGCCTCGATATCAAGCAAGTTTACCTGCTGCGAGCAACATTCTCGGGCGCTGAAACGCGTTTTGTCCTGCCGTCAAGGAGCCGCAAAAGGTTGCGGCGCCGCCCGGCCGCTCTTGCGTAGCGTTGAGTCACCGTCTCCGGGGCATCAAAAATCGCGCTCGGTGGCGAAAGTAGCCGCGTCGATTAGCGCGAGCCGCTCGGTCCCGTCGCGAAATATCGATAATGCGCCGATCGCAGTTGCCGCATAGCTGCGAGCGCGCGACAGGGTCTCGGCAAGGGCACCGTGTCGCTCGACCAAGTGGATCGCCTGTTGAAGATCGCCCGCTCGCTGATCCAGCTCCTCGATCGTGCGGCGCCAGAAGGCGCGCTCTCCCTTGTCGCCGCGAGCGAACGCGACGAGGACAGGCAATGTGGCCTTGCCGTCGCGAAAATCGTTGCCGACACTCTTACCCAGTGCGGTGGGATGCGCAGAGAAGTCGAGCATATCGTCGACCAGTTGAAAAGCGATCCCGAGATTGCGACCAAACCGATCGAGCGCCTCCTCCTCCTCCAGCGGCCGCTCAGCGATCACCGCGCCGATCCGGCTTGCCGCCGCAAACAACTCTGCGGTTTTCGCCTGGATGACAGCGAGATAGGCGTCCTCGGAGATCGCCGTGTCATTCGCGGTCATCAACTGGAGCACCTCGCCTTCGGCGATCACGGACGAAGCGCGCGACAGGATCTCGAGGATGCGCAGCGATCCGTCGGCGACCATCAGCTCGAAAGATCGGCTGAACAGGAAGTCGCCGACGAGGATAGGCGGCTTGTTGCCCCAGACCGCGTTGGCTGTGTCCCGGCCGCGTCGCAGATCGCTGGCGTCGACAACATCATCATGCAGTAGGGTCGCGGTGTGGATGAATTCGACTGCAGCGGCGAGCGCGATGTGCCGGCCCCCTCGATAGCCGCACAGCCGGGCGCAGCCGAGGGTGAGCATCGGGCGCAACCGCTTGCCCCCGCCCGCTACGATGTGCCCGGCGAGTTGCGGGATCAGTGCCACCGGGCTCTGCATGCGCTGGACTATCAGCTGGTTGACCTGCTCCAACTCACCGCTAAGCAGTCGGCACAGCGGGTCGAGAGAAGGCTTCCGACCAGCGTGCACCTGATCGACACCCGCCACCAGCGCCCCCGAATTCTCCTGTCTGTTTTGCGCATCCGCCGGCACGTTACCCGTCCGGCTTGACGCGCCCGAGCGTGAACGAGCATAGAATGACACCGAGACCGGTCAAGAGCGGCCCCGCCCTACGCCTCTCCTCTCGCGTCGACATCGCGCCCGATGAAGGAATTGCTCCGCACGAACGATCCGGTCCGCCTGTCTTGGCTGCAGGCCTTGTTGGACGATTCGGGAATCGACAGCCTGATCCTAGACCATCACACGAGCCTCGTCGAAGGAAGCATCGGCGCAATCCCGCGCCGTCTGGTGGTGGCTGAACGGGACTATCGGCGAGCCCGGGCACTGCTTGCAGCGGCCGGCGAGGTCGCCGAATGAGCGACGCCCGAGCAGTTGAGCCGACCTTCACCGAAGACCGACTGCTCGGCGGCCGCGTCCGCATGAGGCAACCCGTGGACGGTCATAGGGCCGCTATCGATCCGGTGTTTCTCGCCGCCTCGGTGCCGGCTGAGCCACGTCAGCTCGTCCTCGACGTCGGCTGCGGTGTGGGCGCCGCGATGTTTTGTCTGGCGGCGCGAGTGCCACATTGCCGCATCGTCGGGCTCGAGATGCAGCGGGATCTCGTTCGACTCGCCGGCGACAACGCGATCTTGAACGGGTTAGAAAGCCGCGTCTCGGTGATGATCGGGGACCTGCTACATCCACCACCACGGTTGTCGCCCGGAGCCTTTGACCACGTTATGGCGAACCCGCCTTTCAACGAGCGCGGCCGCGCCGCTCTGCCAGCGACACCCGACAAGGCCGATGCGACGGTCGAAGGTGACGCCGATCTCGGCGCCTGGGTGCGCTTCTCGCTTGCGATGGTCCGCTCCAAAGGGACCGTGACATTTATCCATAGGGCGGACCGGATCGATGCGCTTCTCGGCCATATCACCGGGCGGGCCGGCGAGATAGTGGTCTTTCCGCTGTGGCCCGGGCATGGTAGGGCAGCGAGCCGTATCCTGGTACGCGCGCGCAAGCAGATTGCTACCCCCGCGCGGCTTGCCGTCGGCCTCGTGTTGCACGAGGCCGATGGACGGCTGACCACCGCCGCGGAGGCGGTGTTGCGCGCGGGCGGGGGGCTTGAGCTCTGACCCTTTGGCCGTCGGACCTGTAGTCGACACCCGAGGCTTCCCATCTTGAGATCGAATGAGGATCCGGGACCATCTCCATATCGACCGGCTTTGGTCGCGCGCACCGATCGTTGCGGTGCTGCGGTTCGAAGGCGTCATCATGCCCCGGCCGCGGCGCGGGGGGGTCTCGTTGGCAAGCCACGCAGCGGCGATCGAGCGGGCGTTCCGCGTCTCCAATCTCGTTGCGGTCGCAGTTGTCGTCAATTCACCGGGCGGCTCGGCGGTGCAGTCCGCGCTGCTCTACCGCCGCATCCGTGAACTCGCCGAGGAGAAGCACGTTCCGGTCGTCGCCTTTGCCGAGGACGTCGCGGCATCAGGGGGGTATTGGCTTGCGCTGGCTGGCGACGAAATCTTTAGCGAGGAAACTTCCATCCTCGGCTCAATCGGTGTGATCAGCGCAAGCTTTGGCTTCTCCCGGCTGATCGAGAAGCTCGGCGTCGAGCGGCGCCTGCACACGGCCGGCGAACGCAAATCTTTGCTAGACCCGTTTCTTCCTCAGAAACCGTCCGATGTCGAGCGGCTCACGGTGTTGCAGCAGGACATCCATCGCGCCTTCAAGGAGCATGTGCAGCGCCGGCGCGCCGGGAAGATCGACACGAAGGACGAGGCATTGTTCAACGGTGATGTCCTGACCGGACGCATGGCGCTGGACCGTGGGCTTGTTGACGGCATCGGCGAGCTGCGCGGTGTCATGCGCGCGCGTTATGGCGACAAGGTCAAGCTGCGCCCATTTGCGGCGGAGCGGCGCCGATGGCCGTTCTGGCGCCGACTGCCGTTCACCGCGAGCGAACCTGTTGCCGACCTCGCCGACTGGATTGAGGCGCGTCTCCTATGGGCAAGTTTCGGACTATGAGGTTCTCAATTCCTCGAGCCCATTCCTTGACCGGTCTTCGCGCCTCCAAGTAAACCTCGTAAATGTTCGCTCTTCCCAAGCTGATCATAGTCGTCCTTTTCGTTGCCGCCGCCTGGGTAGGCTATCGCTGGCTGAATGGGGTCACGCGCGATTTGCCGCGCCGCCGCGTAGTGCCTCCAGGGGAGCCCATCGATGCGGAGGATCTTGCAGCCTGTGGAGTCTGCGGCGCCTACCTAGCCGTCGGCGCGCGCTCGTGCGGCCGGCCCGATTGCCCTCGGCCGCGCTGACTATCTGATCACAAAGGGCGCGGCCTTGAGTTTCCAATCGCTGATTCTCGACTTGCAAAGGTTCTGGGCGGACCAGGGCTGCGTCATCCTCCAGCCTTACGATATCGAAGTCGGCGCCGGCACCTTTCACCCCGCCACCGCGTTGCGGGCGCTGGGGCCCGAGCCTTGGCGCGCCGCCTATGTTCAGCCCTCGCGCCGGCCGACCGACGGGCGCTATGGCGAAAACCCCAACCGCGTGCAACAGCACTATCAGCTCCAAGTCATACTGAAGCCCGCGCCCGTGGATAGTCAGGATATATATCTTGCGAGCCTCGCAGCGATCGGGATCGATGCCCGGCTGCACGACATTCGGTTTGTCGAAGATGATTGGGAGAGCCCGACATTGGGCGCCTGGGGGCTCGGCTGGGAAGTCTGGGTCGACGGTATGGAGGTCAGCCAGTTCACCTACTTTCAGCAGGTCGGCGGCATCGAATGCGACCCGGTCTCGACCGAGCTGACTTATGGGCTCGAGCGCTTGGCGATGTACGTCCAAGGTGTCGAGAGCATGTTCGATCTCGACTACAACGGCGCCACCGGGCCGGGACGCATCACCTACGCAGAAGTCTTCAAACGCGCCGAGCGGGAATTCTCCACCTATAATTTCGAGTTGGCGGACACGGCTCGCCTCGTCGCGCATTTCGCCGATGCTGAACGGGAATGCCGGCGGCTGATAGACCACGGGGTGGCTTTGCCCGCCTATGACCAATGCTTAAAGGCGAGCCACCTCTTCAACCTGCTCGACGCGCGGGGCGCGATCAGCGTGACCGAGCGCGCCGCCTACATCCTCCGGGTCAGAGCGCTCGCCAGCGCATGCTGCAACGCTTGGCTCGCCGGCGCGCGCGCGCCCGACTGATATGGCCGAATTGCTGCTCGAGCTCTTGTCGGAAGAAATCCCCGCACGGATGCAACGCCGCGCTGTCGAAGATCTGACCGGCTTGCTTCGTGACAGACTTGCTGCCGCGGAGATCCCGGCGGAGAGCCTTCGCGGATATGTCACGCCGCGCCGCCTCGCAGTCATCGCCGAAGGGATCCCGGCGAAGCAACCGGACCGAACCGAAGAGCGGCGGGGACCTCGCGTAGGCGCCCCGCAGCCGGCGATCGACGGCTTTCTGCGCTCCGCGGGGCTCGCCTCTATTCGAGAATGCGAGATTCACGACACCGATCGAGGCGAGTTTTATTTTGCGGTGGTAGGTCGTGCAGGGCGGCTCACCACCGAAGTACTGCCCGCGCTGATACGTGCAGCGATGGCCGAGCTGCCGTGGCCGAAATCGATGCGCTATCCGGCCTCTGACGTCCGCTGGATACGACCCCTGATTTCAATCCTGTGCCTGTTCGAGGGCGAGGTTCTGGGGCTGCCGGTTGGCGGCGTCCCAGTCGGGCGGACGACCCGGGGACACCGTTTTTTGTCGGCGGGTGAGATCTGTGTCGCCAACGCCGCCGATTATCGCGAGCGCCTCGGCGAGGCTCACGTCGTCCTTGATCAGGAGCGCCGGAGAAAAGTCATCCGTCAGGGTCTCGAAGATGCCGTCGCGGCCGAAGGGCTCTCCCTAAAGTCGGATCCCGAGCTGCTCGACGAGGTTACGGGTCTTGTCGAGTTTCCAATCGTTCTCGCGGGCGCGATCGACGCCGACTTCATGGCGCTTCCGCCGGAGGTGCTCGCGACGGCGATGCGCGCGCATCAGAAATATTTCTCCTGCTTGCGGCCCGACGGCACGCCGGCCCCGCGCTTCCTGTTCGTCGCCAACAATGTCGCCGTCGATGGCGGTAGGACAATTATCGCTGGAAATGAACGCGTGCTGAAGGCGCGGCTCGCCGATGCACGGTTCTTCTGGAATCAAGACCTCAAGGTGCCGCTCGAGGCGCGAGTTGACACGCTGAAGGAGCGAATCTTTCACGATAGACTCGGAAGCGTATACGACAAGTCCGAGCGCATAACGGCTCTCGCCGAATTCCTCGCGCCTCACATCCATGGGGCGGATGCCGGGCGTGCGGGGCGCGCCGCACGGCTCGCGAAGGCCGATTTATCAACGGGCATGGTTGCCGAGTTTCCTGAACTGCAAGGCATCATGGGGAGTTATTATTACAAAGCGCAACTCCATTCGGCAGAGCCGCAGCAGATTGTCGAACATACGCAGGTAGCGACCGCGATAGGCGATCATTATAAACCGATGGGCCCGAATGATTTCTGTCCAACGGCCCCCGACAGCATGGTCGTCGCGCTTGCCGACAAGATCGATACCCTTGTCGCGTTCTTCGCGATCCAGATGGCGCCAACTGGATCACGTGATCCATTTGCGCTTCGGCGCGCAGCCCTTGGCATTATTCGGATCATTCTCGAAAACCGTGTGCGGCTGCCGCTGAAGCGGGCTTTTACCGAGGCTGCCGAAATATTTTACAAAGCAAGGGATCCGGCTCGTTTCTCGTATTGGCAATCTAAGATAACGGACGACCTTTATCCCGAGCTGATGCTCTTCATTTTGGACCGCTTGAAAGTCCGCCTGCGGGAGCAAGGCACGCGGCACGACCTGATACACGCGGCCTTTATGCAGGCGGGGGTGGTGGAAAACGATCTCGTGCGGCTCTGCGCCCGAGTGAACGCTCTCGAAGGCTTCCTTGTCACGGATGATGGAGCAAATCTCCTGATCGCTTTTCGGCGCGCTTCTAACATCGTCGCCATCGAGGAGCGCAAGGATGGCCGCAGATATGCCGACCCGGTCGACCCGACGCTGCTGGGTCAGCACGAGGAGCGCGCGCTCGCTGACTATCTCGTCGAGGTAGGCAGTCGGGCGGGAACTCTCCTCTCAAGTGAGGAGTTCGAGAAAGCGATGGCAGAATTGGTGCGGCTGCGGCGCCCGGTAGATGATTTCTTCGACAAGGTCACCGTCAATTGCAACAAACCGGCGCTCAGGGAAAACCGGCTGCGGCTGCTGTCAGGCATCCGGGCAACCATGAACCAGGTAGCCGACTTCTCTCAGATCGAAGGGTGAGCGGCGAATGACGAAATGGGTCTACAGGTTTGGCGACGGGATCGCCGAGGGCTGCGCCGATCTGAGAGATCTGCTCGGCGGCAAGGGGGTGGGCCTCGCCGAGATGAGCAATCTCGGTCTGCCGGTGCCGCCTGGCTTCACGATCACCACCGAGGCCTGCAGCTATTTTTATGCGCACGAGAAATCCCATCCGGCGGAGCTGCGCGAACAGGTCGAATGCGCGCTGAGTGCGATCGAGCGTTCGCTCGGCGTTCGGTTCGGTGACCCTGACAACCCGCTTTTGGTCTCGGTCCGCTCCGGCGCGCGCGTTTCGATGCCGGGCATGATGGACACGGTGCTCAACCTCGGGCTTAACGACCGAGTGGTGGAAGGGCTGGCGCGTAAGAGCGGCGACGAACGCTTCGCATATGACAGCTACCGCCGCTTTATCCAGATGTACGGACAGGTAGTGCTCGGTATTGAGAACCATTTCGAGGAGCTGCTCGAAAACCACAAGCTCGACATCGGCGCCCTGCTCGACAGCGAGCTGTCCGCGGAAGACTGGAGAACGCTCGTCGCCGGGTTTAAGGACCTCGTTGCGGAGGAACTCAGACGCCCGTTTCCCGAGGATCCGCAAGAGCAGCTGTGGGGCGCAATCGGCGCCGTCTTCGTCTCTTGGATGAACCCGCGAGCCGTAACCTACCGGCGACTGCACGACATCCCGGCTGACTGGGGCACGGCGGTGAATGTCCAGGCGATGGTTTTTGGCAACATGGGGACAGATTGCGCGACCGGCGTGGCTTTTACGCGCAATCCCTCGACCGGTGCCAACGAGTTTTACGGCGAGTTCCTGGTCAATGCCCAGGGCGAGGACGTCGTGGCCGGCATTCGCACACCGCAGCATTTGACGATCGCCGGGAAGGAAGCGAACAAATCGGCGTTGCCGGCAATGGAAGAAGTGATGCCCGACGTCCTGACCGAGCTGTACGAGGCCCGGCGAACGCTCGAGGACCATTACCGCGACATGCAGGACATCGAGTTCACGGTGCAGCGTGGTAAGCTGTGGATGCTGCAGACGCGTTCAGGCAAGCGCACCGCTCAAGCCGCGCTGAAGATCGCAGTGTCGCTGGTCGAAGAAGGCCTCATCAACCGCGGGGAGGCAGTCGGGCGGATTGACCCGGCTTCGCTCGATCAGTTGCTGCACCCGACACTCGACCCGAAAGCAAAAACGGTAGTCCTCGCCCGCGGCCTTCCGGCGTCACCGGGCGCCGCCTCAGGCGAGATAGTATTCACCGCGGAGGAGGCCGAGTCGCGGGCTTCGCGCGGCGAGGCGGTGATCCTTGTGCGCGTCGAGACGAGCCCGGAGGACATCCACGGCATGCATGCCGCCAAGGGCATCCTGACGACCCGGGGCGGCATGACCAGCCACGCCGCGGTGGTCGCGCGCGGCATGGGGCGGCCTTGCGTCGTGGGCGCGGGAGACTTGCGGGTCGACTACGCCGCACGCACGATCGCCTCGCGAAACATCGTGGTGGCGGCGGGCGAGATCATCACGATCGACGGGTCGACCGGCGAAGTGATGTTGGGTGCGGTGCCGACGATCCAGCCGGAACTCTCGGGCGACTTCGCGACCCTGATGAGCTGGGCCGACGCAATCGGGGGCATGAAGGTGCGTGCCAATGCCGAGACCGCAGCCGATGCTCGGATGTCGCGCCGTTTCGGCGCTGAGGGTATCGGGCTCAGCCGCACTGAGCACATGTTCTTCCAGGCCGACCGCATTGGCGCGATGCGGCGGGTCATCATGGCCGAAGACGAAACCGGGCGACGTTCCGGATTGGCCGAGCTGCTGCCGATGCAGCGAGAGGATTTCGCCGAGATTTTCCGGATCATGAAGGGCTTTCCGGTGACGATCCGACTGTTGGATCCGCCGCTGCACGAGTTCCTGCCCAAGACCGCCGACGAGTTCGGCGAGATGGCCGAGCTGACCGGCAAGGACGTTGCCATGATCCGCCACCGCGCTCTCGTGTTGCACGAGGTGAACCCGATGCTTGGTCATCGCGGTTGCCGCCTCGGCATTACCTATCCGGAGATCTACGAGATGCAGGCGGCGGCGATTTTCGAGGCGGCCGTCGCGGTGACCAAGGAAATCGGCGAGGCGGTCGAGTCCGAGATCATGGTGCCGCTCGTCGCGACCAAAAAGGAATTCGACATCTTAAAGGCGATCATCGATCGCGTCGGCAGAGAGGTGATGGAAAGAGCCGGCATCGCCCTGCGCTATCTCGTCGGCACGATGATTGAGCTGCCGCGGGCGGCATTGCGAGCCGGTGAGATCGCGGAGACCGCCGAGTTTTTCAGCTTTGGCACCAACGATCTGACCCAAACCGTCTTTGGCCTGTCGCGCGATGACGCGGCAAGCTTTGCCGGCGTCTATCAGCGGCTCGGGATCTTCGAGCACGACCCGTTCGTCACACTCGATGTCGACGGAGTGGGCGAGCTGGTGCGTATCGCGGTAGAGCGCGGACGTGCGGCGCGTCCGGAGTTGAAGCTCGGTATTTGCGGCGAGCACGGCGGCGACCCCGCGTCAATCCATTTCTGCCAGGCGGTCGGTCTTGATTACGTTTCCTGCTCGCCTTACCGAATACCGATCGCCCGGCTCGCCGCGGCGCAAGCCGCGCTCGCAGGCCATCGCGACGCAACCGTGTGAGATTGCAAGCCGCAGGGCTGCTGTTTGGCTTGATCAGCGCCGCAAACGCTGCCGGGGTCCAGTCTAAGAGCGCCCTGCCTCAGCCATCTCCCGCGCCGACCGTCTATGTGGTGCCGACCCCGACGCCCCAAGCCCCGCCGATCGCTGCGGCCCCAGCCCCAACACCAGCGGTCGGCCTATCGCCGCTGCTGACGCAACCCAGCGCGATCGATCGGGCTCCGGAGCTGGCAAACCCATCCTATGCGCCTGTCCCGGCTCCCGCCCCGATCGATCAGCAGAAGATGCAGTCCTACCGCAACGACCTGATCATCCAGCGCTTTCAGCTCGATCGGCAAAGCGTCAGCCCGGGCACTGAGCGCTACCGCGAGATAGAGCGACAGCTGAACCAGCCGGGTCTGCGCTAGCCGACTCTCCCCCTGCGTGCCGGTCGAACGGCATGGGGCAAAAACAGCGAAAATCGCTCGCCGGCATCGGGAACACTCGCCTCGTAGCTGACAATAATGATAGGTATCAAATACTTAGGGCTCAAATTCGAGCCGCTGGGAACAACGAATTCGAGCACGCAGAACAACGGAATCTGCACAGCTCTCAGGGAGGCGCGACGGCGCGAAATTCCGTTGTTTCGGATTCAAACTTATCGCCGGGCTGCCGCCCAGCGGTGCGCGAGATCAGGATATCTCGACGGCCCCATCGTCGCCGGGTCGAGGCTTCCCGGCAAAGCGCATCCAGCTCGGTTTTGAAGCAATGAGGGTCGTGTCTCCGGCCATCAAGTCCTTTCCCTCGACGACCGGCTCGATCCGCAGCAGCGCCAGACCGAGCCCGTCACGAGAGGAGCGCATCTCGCCGATCTCTCGTCCGTTTGCGGTGACGATCGTTCCAGGCGCCGGCGCTGCCCCGTTAATCTCGACCGGCATCAGCCGCTTCTTGATCAAGCCACGGTACTTGGTGCGCGCCGTCAGCTCCTGGCCGATGTAGCAACCCTTCTGCCAGTCGACGCCGTTCAGCTCGTCGAACCCCGCTTCCAGCAAAATCGACTTCTCGGGCACGAGATCGCGGCCGCCATCGGGGATCCCAAGCTCGAGGCGGAGGCGGTCATAGCCAGGGAAACCTTCCTCCGCGAGGCCCGCGCCTTCCAGCGCCGATCGGATATCCCCGCATGGCAGGATGCAGCGCGCACCGAGCGCCGCGAGCCGCGGGTCGACAAAGACGACACCGGAGGAAAATGATCGGGCGGCACCTGGTTCGTTCGAAAGACCCATGGCGGCAGGAGTGCCTTCGCCAAATACCGCCGCCACCGCGAGCTCGGGTCTCTCCTCGAGCGCGGCTTTTGCTCTCAGACGGTACATCGAGAGACGCCGTTTAAGGTCGCTCAGGCGCGCGGCTTCCGCCTCGAGCCAGATCGCTCCGCCGAACTCGATCATCATGAAGTCGTGCAGGTACTTGCCCTGCGCCGTGAGCAGCGCTGCGTAGCCCGCTTGCTTCGGACTGATCCTTTCTACGTCGTTTGAAACGAGCCCCTGGAGAAAAATCCCGCGGTCCGCCCCGCAGACGGCCAGGACGCCCCGGTCGTCGAGCAAAGCGAAGCGTGCCTGTGGCATGGTTCGGTCAACCCCATCGGATGCGGTAAAAGTGGGCGAGGCGCGGTTGCTTGGCAAGCCGAAAGGGGCGGGATATAAGGCGCTCGGCTCGGCGCAATGCACATCCTGTTTGTCACCGCGACGCGCATCGGCGATGCCGTGCTGTCGACGGGTCTTTTGTCGTATTTGATCGACCGCCATCCGACGGCATGTTTGACGATCGCGGCGGGGCCGGTGGCGGCTCCGCTATTCGAAGCTGTGCCGCAGCTCAAGCGGCTCGCGGTAATCGAGAAGCTGCGCTGGTCCACACATTGGCTGCCGTTTTATGCCGCCGTCGTCACCCGGCGTTGGGACCTCGTCGTCGACCTTCGCGGCTCAGCGCTAGCCTGGCTCCTGCGCGCGGGTGAACGCAGGGTGATGGCCAAGGGTGACGAACGCGAGCATCGAGTGCGCCAACTCGGACGATTGTTCCACCTCGACCCGCCGCCGAGCCCGCGACTGTGGACCGCGTCCCACCACGAGCGTGCAGCGGGTGCGCTGATCTCTCCTGGCGCTCCGGTCCTGGCGATTGGCCCGGCTGCGAACTGGCGCGGGAAGGAGTGGCGGGCCGAGCGCTTCGCCGCGCTGGCGCAACGCCTGACTGCGACGGACGGTCTGCTGCCGGGGGCGCGCATCGCGGTGCTGGCAGCCTCACACGAGCGCAGCCAAGCTGAACCCTTGCTCGCAGCGATCCCGCCCCATCGGCAACTCGATCTGGTCGGCAAGGTCGATCTGCTCACCGCGGCAGCCGTGTTACGACGGTGCGCGCTGTTCATCGGCAATGATACGGGACTGATGCATATGGCAGCGGCGGCCGGGACGCCAACTCTGGGCCTGTTTGGTCCGAGCCCGATCGATCAATACGCGCCTTGGGGACAGCACGCTCGGTCGGTGCGTTCAAACGATTCGCCCGATGCGATGTTTGGTCCGGGCTTCGATCACCGGACCACGGACACGCTGATGGACGGTCTCTCGGTCGACGCCGTCGAAATGGCTGCGCGTCAACTGTGGAGCTCGGTCGCGAGCGCCGCGGCGTGAGTGGGCCGCGGCGGCCCGCCCTATCCGCCCTTGTCGTTGTTCATGACGAAGAGCGGCAGCTGTCCGAGTGCCTCGGCTGTCTGGGCTTTGCCGACGAGATCGTCGTTGTCCTTGACCGCTGCAGCGACCGGTCGCGGGAGATCGCAAGCGGATTCACCGGGCATCTCGTCGAAGGTGCTTGGGAGCGGGAAGGTGCACGCCGCCATGCGGGGATCGATGCTTGCCGTGGGGATTGGATCCTCGAGATCGACGCCGACGAGCGGGTTTCACCGGAGCTCGCGGGCGAGATCAGGGAGGTCGTCGCCAGCTCGCCAGCCGCGTGGCACTTAGTCCCGGTCGACAATTATATCGGCGCGCGGCTGGTGCGCTGGGGATGGGGCGCGTCCTTCGGCAGGTCCGCTCATGCTGCGCTTTACCGCAAGGGAGCCAAACTGTGGGGCAATCAACGCGTCCACCCGGTTGTCTCGTTGTCGGGATCGCCGGGGACGACGCTGATGTCGCCGATCATCCACCATGTCGATCGCGACATCTCCGAAATGCTCCGGCGGCTCGATCGCTATACCAGCGCTCACGCGCAGGATCTGCGTGAGAGCGGCGATATCGGCAGCTACGGGCACAATTTGCGCCGCATCGCCTCGCGCTTTTGCAAATGCTACATCGGTCGCAAGGGCTATCGCGAGGGCCAATGGGGCTTTCTAATTGCGCTCTGCGCGGCGTTGTATCCGATCCTGTCCTATCTGAAGGCGCGGCTCGACCCGTTGCCTGATGGGCGGGCGGCGCCGGAGCTCCGCCACATCGAGACCGAGTGATGGCGGGCGTGGTGATGGCCGACGACGGCATCGCCTTCGATGGGGTGATGGCGGAAACAGCACCGCTCGGCGGCGCCGAGACCGCCTTTGTGGCCCTCGCCGAGGCGCTCGCGGCGCGCGGCCACCGGGTCGAGGCGCGCAATCGCTGCCGCGCCGCGGTCGCTCACAAAGGGGTTTGTTGGGCGCCGCTCTCGCGCGACTTCCCACACGCTTGCGACCTCTATATCGGCAACCGCAGCCACCGGGTTATCGGGCTTGTCAGCCGCGCAGGGCGCCGCGTGCTGTGGCTGCACAACCCCGCCCTCTACCTGAAAAAGCCGCGCAATGTGTGGGCGCTTGCCCGCCACCGTCCGACCCTGGTGGTGACCGGTGCCTACCATGCGGCGACAGTCCCGCGGTGGTTGCCGTCCGGCGGATGCGAGATCATCCCGTATGGTGTTCTCGATCACTTTCGGACCGCACCGCCGAGAGAGCCGCCGCCGCCGCTGGCGATCTTTACCTCCAATCCGTTGCGCGGGCTCGATTGGCTGCTCGATCTCTGGGTCAGACGGATCAAACACGCGGTGCCGGGGGCGGAATTGCACGTCTATGCCGGCGGTGCGGTTTATGGTCTCGCCGGTACCCCGCGCGCGCAGCGGATGGACGAGGTGCTGGCGCGCGCCGACACACTCGGTGCGTTCGGGGTCCGCCGCTTTGACCCGGTCGGCCGCAAGGAGCTGGCGACGGCGCTTTCGGGTGCTCGGGTCATGCTCTATCGCGGCGATCCTGGCGAAACGTTCTGCCTTGCCCTCGCCGAGGCCCAGGCGATGGGAGTTCCGGCCGTGGTCGAGCCGCTCGGCTCGACACCTGAACGGGTCCTCGACGGGGTGACCGGGCGCGTAGCAGCGGACGATGGCGCTTTCGCCGCGGCAGCGATCGCGCTGCTCCGCGATGACGGATTATGGCGACGTTGGCATCTTGCCGCGCTCGAGCGCCAGCGAGGGTTGACCTGGGATGCGGTCGGCGCACAATTTGAAGCGCTGATGCCCGGCACCTAGATCAGCCTTCGGCAAGAAACTAATCGATCAATACCGCGCGATCGAGGCCGCCGCGCACTTTGCAGGCGCTTCGCGACCGCGCGAGCTGGAACCAGCTTGCAAACGCACTCAAGAAACGATGCCGGTGTCCCATGCCGCGCGTTCGCCCGTTAGTATCACGTTCCCGGAAGAATCCGGGCGAGCCGCCGCGCGAGGAACTCGGCTGCCAGCAACGCCAGCATCGAAATTGCGATCGATATCAAGGTCAGGCGGAGAGCGCCCGCGTCGCCGCCGGGGACTTGGGTCAGAGCATAGATCAACGTGGGAAGGGTCTGGGTCTCGCCCGGGATGTTCGATACGAAGGTGATCGTGGCGCCAAACTCGCCCATGCTGCGTGCGAAAGACAGGATCATGCCCGCGATGATGCCGGGCAGAGTGAGCGGCAATGTGATTACCAGGAATACCCAGAACGGAGACGCGCCGAGAGTGGCAGCGGCGTCTTCCAGCTTGCGGTCGACCGCCTCGATCGACAGGCGGATCGCGCGCACCATCAACGGAAAACCCATGACCGCGCAGGCGAGCGCAGCGCCGGTCCAACGAAACGCAACGATGATGCCGAAGTGCTC
>Ga0306926_10001100_pt1 | contig 26718 bp, 25 predicted proteins | sample flu12Cox44000178_FD_203759 | JGI IMG/M metagenome (GOLD analysis project Ga0306926, IMG submission 203759) | Lab enrichment of tropical soil microbial communities from Luquillo Experimental Forest, Puerto Rico - flux8day.12C.oxic.44.000.178 (v2)... | ecosystem: Environmental > Terrestrial >...
ACGTCACGGCCGTCGCCGTTGAGCGCGATCAGTTTGTCGCGCAGCACGTCAGGAGTGACCTCGGCGATGCCGGTCCAGCTTGTGCACTGCAGGCACGTATCGCGCACAACTTGGAAGCCGGATTCGGTGAAATAGCGCGCGACCTCCTTGTTGGCGACCGGGTAATACGGCGAAAGAATCGCGATGCGCTTGATGCCGCCATAGGCCTTGAACGCGGCGGTGCAGGAGTGCGATCCGATGCTCACGCCGATGCCGGATTCGTGTTCGATCTTGGCCTCGAAAGCGTCGGCACCCCTCACGCCGCCGTAAAACGTGATTGCCGACATACCCATCACCAGATAATCCGGCTCACACGTCATGACGCTGCGCACGGCGTCCAAAACATTCTCGCCGATCACGGCGATGCCGGCCATGAAGGTATCGTTGCTGACTGCCTGCGCGTTGTGGGTAAAGATGCGGCTGTAATGGTTGGTGACGCCGACTGGCCGCATCATCTCGAAGTCGGGCTGGACGATGGTGTTGGTGGAGGGACCGATCACCCCGAACTTGCGTCGCCAGCCGAGCACGTCTCTCATTGTTGGGGCGCTCGGGCGCGAATCGCCGCCACGATGTGCTGCGGCTTGACCGGCGTGCGATCGAACGACACGTCGAACGCGCGCAGCGCATCGCAGACCGCGTTGGCAATCACGGCAGGCGGCGCGATCGGACCGCCTTCGCCTACGCCTTTCACGCCGAGCGGATTGAGCGGCGACGGCGAATGCTGGTGGATGAGCTGCATGCTGGGAGCTTCGCAGGCCGTCGGCAGCAGGTAGTCCACGAATGTGCTCGTGAGCGGCTGCCCTTCGCCATCGTAGGTCATTTCCTCGAACAGCGCGCCGCCGATGCCCTGCACGGTGCCGCCGACGATCTGCCCTTCCACCAGCATCGGATTGACCACTACGCCGCAATCGTGCACCACGGCGTAATGCTCGATGCGCACGCTCCCCAGCTCGATGTCGACGTCGATCACTGCGGCGTGCACCGCATAGGACCAGGTCACCGTCGGCGGCTCGAAGTAGTAGGTCTCCTCGAGTCCGGCGTCCACGCCGGCAGGGCGTCCGTGATCCCATCCCGGACGCGCCGCCTGGGCCACCTTGGCGAGCGAGAGTTCGGCGCCCGGGACACCGACGATGCCGACGCCGCCGTCGCGCAGTTCGAGGTCCACCGCCGCGCATTCCAGCACGTTCGCGGCGATCGCGAAGACTTTTGTGCGCAGGCGTTCGCTGGCGCCGTGAATCGCCGCGGATAGTGTGACCGTGGTGCGGCTGGCGATGGTGCCGAAACCGATGGCGATGCCGGCGGTATCGGCGAGCGAGAGGACCACGTCGTCCAGCTTAACGCGCCAGGCATCCGCCACCACCTGGGCGAAGATCGTCTCCATGCCTTGGCCTTGCGGGCAGGCGCCGGACGAGACGTAGATTTTTCCGGAAGGGTCGACGCGGACAGTCGCGCTTTCGAACGGCCCTACGCCGGTGCCCTCGACATAGCAGCCCACGCCCAGACCAAGATATCGTCCTGTGTCTCGCGCCGCGCGCTGGCGCTCGCGAAACGCGGCAACGCCGCCAACGGCAGCGAGCGCCTTCTCCAGCGCCGCGGGATAATCGCCGCCGTCATAGACGATGGGCTCGCCATCGCGATACGGAATGCCCGGCCGATACGGCATCTCCTCGGCGCGTACCATATTGCGCAGGCGCACCTCCGCAGGCTCAAGCTTGAGCTCTCCGGCGACGAGATCGATGACGCGTTCCATCGCGAACGCGGCTTCCGGCCGACCGGCACCACGATAAGGCGCGTTGGGTGCCTTGTTGGTGGCGGCGATGCTCGCCTCGATCGCGAGCGCATCGATCTTGTACGGCCCGGGCAGGTGCACCGCGGTGTTGTAGACGACCCCCGCACCGATCGGATTCCATGCGCCGCAATCGACGACGAAGCGGTCGCGCAGCGCGAGGATGCGGCCATCCGCGTCGAAACCCACCTCCAACTCGTGGATCTGGTCGCGCGAATGGCACGAGCATGTCAGATGCTCGCGCCGGTCCTCGATCCATTGCACCGCGCGGTTGAGCTTGCGCGCGAGGAACGGAATCAGCAGGTCTTCCGGATACACGTGCCCCTTGACGCCGAATCCGCCGCCGACATCCAATGCGAGACACCGCACGCGCGCCTCGGGCAGCTTCAGCACCAGGGCCGCCTCGCGGCGCACCCAATGGACGACCTGGGTGGCCGACCAGATCGTCACCGCATCGGTGCGTGCATCGTAGAGGCCGACCACGCCGCGGCATTCCATCGGCATCGCGGCGTAGCGGTGGTGATGAAAGCGGCGCGCGAGCCGATGCGGGGCGTGCGCGAGCGCGCCATCGACGTCGCCTTTGCCGATGGTGAAGGCGCCGATCAGGTTGGTGCCGAACCGTTCGTGGACAATCGGCGCGTCTGGACGCAGCGCGGCATGGGGATCGAGCACCGGCGGGAGCGGCTCGAGGTCGAGATCGACCAGTTGCGCGGCGTCTTCGGCGATGTAGCGACTCTCGGCGACGACCACGGCAACCGCTTCGCCGACGTGACGGACCTTATCATAGGCGAGCAGCGGCTGCTGCGGGTTGATGAATTTATGCTGCACAAAGCTTGACCATTTGCGCGGCAGAGGCAGCTGCGTATCGGGCACGGGGGGGAGCAGCTGGACAAGTTCGGCACCGCTCAGCACATAGACCACGCCCGGCAGCGCGGCCGCGCGGGTGAGATCGACCGCCCTGATGCGTGCGTGGGCGAGCGGACTGCGCACAAAGGCCACATGCAGCATGCGCGGCAGCTCGAGGCCGGCGATGAATTGTCCGCGTCCCGTCAGCAGGCGCCAATCCTCGCGGCGCGGGATGGAGCGGCCGATAAAGGCCGCGGTTTGAGGATCGTTCATTTCGCCGATTTCATTGCCGCGTCGTCGTCGAGCCAGCGCACGTTCAACACGTCACACGAAACGCACCGCATGGATCGGCGGCAGCGTGTGCGTCACGCAGGCCCAGCTGTCGCCCTGGTCCTCGCTCACCCAGAAGCCTCCCGTGGTCGATCCGAATGCGAGTCGGTTGCCGGTTCGGTCGAGCGCCAAAGCATGGCGGTAGACCACGTCATAGGCGTGTGACTGCGGCAATCCTTTGCTCAACGCCTCGAAGCTCTTGCCGCCGTCACGGGTGCGGGTCACGACCAGCCGACCGTCGCGGGGGATGCGCTTCTCATCTTTGATCTCGGGGACGAACCATGCGGTGTCGGGATCGCTCGGATGCACGACGACGGCAAACCCGAAGGTCGACGGCTCGACGCCGGTGATTTCCGTGAAGGTCCCGCCCTCATCCGACGAGACGAAGATGCCGTTATGGTGCTGCACCCACATCCGGTGCGGCGCCGCCGGACATTGCACAAGGCAGTGAACGTCCTGGGCGATCGGGTCATGGGTTAGCTCCGGCGGCACGTATTCGGCGCGCATGCCCTTGCCCCTCTGGCTCCAGCTCGCACCGCAATCCTCCGTGAACCAGATGCCGCCGGTGGAAACCGCGATCCACACGCGCTTCGAATCGCGCGGGTCGACGCAGATCGAATGGATGCCGGGCAGATCGGCGCCCCCGCCCATCCACTGCTTGCGCTTGGGATGCTCCCAAAGCGCGCGCATCATCTCCCAAGTCTGACCGCGATCGCTCGAGCGGAACAGGCCGCCGGGCAGCGTCCCACACCAGATCACGCCGGGCTCGTCGGGCCCGCCCGACGCGAGCGCCCAGATGCGCGTCGTGGTCCAATTCAACGGGCGGCCCCACATGTCGTACTCCTCGTATCCCTCCGGCTTGGGCGGATAGACCGGAGCGGCAATCTCTTCCCAACCTGTCCCCGTCGAGCAATGGAGCTTCACGCCGAAATGACCGTGATCGAGCGCAGCGTAAGTGCGCCCGTCGCGCTGATCGGTGAGCGTGATCGAGACATTGTCACCGAGAAAGTCGACGGCCGCGATCTCCCATTGCCCGCGCGTGCGCGAGATCGTGAACAGACCTTTGCGGGTGGAAACGAGGAGCTTATCCGTCATCAACTACCCTCCTGACAGCGCTTGGAAAACGTAGATCGTGCTGGTCTCGGTGACGGGATCGGCGAGACGCGCGCGATCGCGGATCATCTGCCCGTCGACGAAAATCGCCATGTGCTTGCGCAAAGCCGACTGGTCATCGAGGACGTAGCTGCGCGCCTCAGAATTTCCCGCGAAAACGTTCTCCAAAACCTCGCGAACGGTGCCGCCGGCGGCGTGCGCCTCCGGGCAGGCGACGTGGCGCTGGATGTTGGCGGTAAAGATGACCTTCGCCATGAATCGGCACTCCCTCGGCGAAACCAGACCGCTGTGCATCGATTTTCACGGAAAATGCGGCCGGTGAACGGCAGCGGCGGCACTCGCTCTGGCCGGGCCCCTGCTTAACCCATGCCGGACGCGGAACTCGGCTCGATCTCGCAGAGCAGGCGGACCTCGCCGGGCGCAGCATTCGTATACTTGTCCTGGCCGAGATATTTCTTGGCGAGCGAATCGATGTGAGCAACAGCGCCTTGTTCGGTGACGCGTCGCACGCGCCCGCGAACTTGAACATAACGATATGGATTGTCCGGATCGGTGATCGCCAGCGCCACGGCGGCGCCTGCTTTCAAGTTGCGCGCCTTGACCCTGCCGCGCGCGGTGTTCACCCGAACGAGGCCGGCCGTGTAATCGAACCAGACCGGCGTCACCTGTGGCGATCCATCGGGCATCACCGTGGCGAGCGCCGCGAACGCCTTCTTCCGCTGCAGCAGATCGAGATACTTTTCCGGAATGTTTGCCATGGCGCAGGCTCCTTATTCGATGCCGCGTCGCAGGTCACAGGGACACGTCACGCGGAGCGGGCGGCGCGCGCCTCGATCTCCGCCGCGGCAGCGCTCAGGCGTTCCGCCAGCGAACGGGCCACCTGCGCGGCCATCTGCACGCGTACGATCGAGGCAGTCGGACGGTGCCAGTCGTCCAGGATGTGCAGCTCGACATCGATATGACCGTCCGCAGGTTGGACCGTGGCCAATTCCGCGGTCCCGAGATCATGGGGCGGCGCTCCTCTGAATTCGACCACCATGGTGTCTTCCCTCTCGATGCGAAATCTCGGCCGGTAACATTCGACTAACCAATTGGAAAAAAATGGTGCGGAAATGTGTATATCGGGGGTATCTTGGTAGCTTCTCGTTAATCAGCCCCGTTTTAAAGCCATTCTCGCGCCGAAACCGGCAAGATTCCCGGCCATTCGGGACGTTCCGCTGCCACGTTTCGGCCACGGTACTAAGGTGCCCTATAGCCGCGGAGGGGGATTCCGCACGGGGGAGGTTACCATGACCAGACTCCTGAACGACATCTTGTTGTTTTCCTGCATGGCCGCATTCGTCACCGGGATCGTGATCGCGGCTGCAAGCCTGCTGAGCTAAACCAAGCAAGAGATACGCGGATCCCGACGGTAGTGCCGTCGGGCTCCGTGTTTTTGCTGCGCGAATACGGCGCTGCGAGGCACGCACGCCTGCGCAAACCGTAGGGGTGGGTTGAGCGAGGCGAAACCCACCGATCGTCCTCCGACAAGCGGTGGGGTATCGCGCTCCGCGCCCAACCCAGCCTACGCAAAGCACCATTGCGGCGAGTGCCGCCGCTACTTTTTGGGCTGCCCTTTCTCCGCCTGCATCCTACAATGATCGCCTATTAACTGTGGTCGGGCGCAGCGCGAGAGCGTCTTATGTCGTTGGTATCCTTTGCGCGCCTGTCAACGCGCGCGCCCCATATTCCGTGCGCCGCAACCCGACTGATCACAGGCTTGAGCGGGGCTTTATTCGCCGCGGCTCTAATCGCGCTGCTGGTGGGATGGTCCGCGCCCCTCGCGCACGCCCAGGAGCGCGGGGCTGCCGTCCAGCGCGTGCAAACGATCGGCTTCACGGTCGCTGATGTCGATCGCGAAGCAGCCTTTTTCACGCGCGTCCTGCAATTCGAGAAGATCGCCGATTTTCGCTTGGTCGGCCCTGCATACGGCACATTGCAAGGCGTGTTCAACGCCAGCATGCGCATCGTCCATTTGCGCTTAGGCGACCAGCTTGTCGAGCTCACCCAGTACGTCTCGCCGCCCACTGGACGCCCGATCCCGGTGCCCTCCTACAGCAATGACCAATGGTTCCAGCACATGGCGATCGTCGTTAGCGACATGGACGCCGCTTACAAGATTCTACAGGACAACAACGTCCAGCAGATTTCCGCGTACCCGATCACAATCCCGCCGTCGAACCCGGGTGCAGCAGGCATCAAGGCGATCAAATTCCACGACCCCGAGCGTCACGATTTGGAACTGATCTATTTCCCCTCGGGCAAAGGCAATGCATCCTGGCACAAGTCGAGCAACAAGCTGTTCCTCGGGCTCGATCACACCGCCATGACCGTTTCCGGCACCGAGGCCGGCGTCGCGTTCTATCGCGACCTGCTGGGATTGAAGGTCGGCACGGTCACATTGAACACGGGCACGACCCAAGAAGTGCTCGACGGCTTGTTCAACGATACCTGTTTGGTGACAGCCATGCTGCCGGCTTCGGCACCGCCGCACGTCGAGTTCCTCGACTACAAGACGCCGCCCGGCGGCAGGCCGCTGCCCACGGACACCAAAGCCAATGATCTCTGGCACTGGCAGACGACGCTGGTCGCCAGGGAGATCGCGGCGCTGACCGAGAAATTGCGCAAGGCGGGCGCGCAATTCATCACGCCTGACGTGGTGCCGATCCCGCAGGACACGCAGGCTCAACTCGGATTCAAGCGCGCCGTCATGGTACGCGACCCGACCGGCCACGTGCTGCGGTTGGTCGAGGAATAGCACGCGACAGCATCACAAGGTTTTCCGCAGCGGAGCAAACCAATGACCCGGCAGGAGGAATTTCTCGCCTTCATCGCGAGGCTTTGTCTGGTGCTGATTTTCCCATTCAGCGCGCTCGACAAGATTTTCAATCATCAGTCAGCAATAGATCAGGCGGCGCACGGATTGATTCCGCTGCCCCCGGCACCAGCGGCAGCGTTGCTGGTGCTCGGCGGCATGCTCGAAGCGCTCGGCCCGATTTGCATCCTCCTCGGCTACTATCGGCGGCAAGCGGCCCTGCTCTTCATTTTCTATGTGATCGTCACCGCCGTACTGTTCCACAACTTCTGGGCTTCCCGTTCAACAGCGACGGCTGGAGCCAGAATTTCTGGCCCTTCCTGAAAAATTTCGGGCTGGCCGGCGGTTTTCTCTATATTGCGACCGAGGCCAAGATGCAGCCATTAGACGATGCTTTTTCCTTGAAAGCGCAATAGCCGTCGCCTTCGCGTCGTTGTCGTAATGTCGGAAACGAGTTTGCAAGCGAGTACCCGCGTGCCGCGGCAGCAACCCCAAGCCGACGTGGCGCCGCGCGCCTGCGGCACGTCCGCTCCCACGCCCTCTCCGATCCGCTTCCCACGCGCGATCTGCGGCGATCTCGTCCAAGCGGAGCGCCGCGAATGGTGGCTCGCGAACGGCCTCGGCGGCTACGCCGGCGGTACCATCGCCGGCAGTCTGACACGGCGCTATCACGGGCTGCTGATCGCGCCGGTCGACTCACCGCTCGGGCGGCGGCTGTTGCTCGCCAAGGCCGATGCCACTCTGATCGCCGGCACCCAATCCTGGCCGCTGTTCACGAATCGCTGGAAGAGCGGCGTGATCGCACCGGCCGGACACGTGCGGATCGCGAGCTTTCACCTCGATCATTCCGTGCCGGTGTGGACCTACGCGATCGAGGACAAGGAGATCGAAGCGCGTATTTGGATGGAGCCCGGCGCCCACACGACTTACGCCGCCTGGCGCTTGCAGCCTTCCCGCGAGTCGCCGGATACCGAGCTCTCCCTGCAGATCACGCTGCTGGTCAACGGCCGCGATCATCACGGCACGATGTCGGTTGGCGGATTCGCGCCCGAGATCAGCGTCGATCGGGACCGGCTCCGCATCACCGAGCCAGGCGCATTTGACCTGACGATTTGCGCGCCTAGCGCCGCGATCGCGCCAAAGCACGACTGGTATCGGGATTTCGACCTTCCCATCGAGGCCGAGCGCGGCCTCGACTCGATCGACAATCATCTCTGCGCCGGCGAGGTGACGCTGCCGCTCGTTCCCGGAGAGTGGCGCGGTGTCGTTGCCAGCCTCGAAGCCGAGCCGTCGACCGATGTGGCGGCGGCGCTGACCCGGCGCCTCGACCATGATCGAGCGATCCTCTCAAGCGCATTTCCGAGCTCTCGAACGCGAGCAGTGCCGGGCTGGATCGCCCGACTTACTCTTGCGGCTGATGCGTTTGTCTTTGCGCGACCGCTCGCAGATGTCCCGGAGGGCAAATCGGTCATCGCCGGCTATCCCTGGTTCGGCGACTGGGGCCGCGACACCATGATCAGCCTCTCGGGCCTGACGTTGGCGACCGGACGGCCGGAGATCGCGCGCACAATCCTGCGCACGTTCGAGAGCTTCGTCAGCCAGGGAATGCTGCCCAACGTGTTTCCCGGCGCAGGCGACGTGCCGCAATACAACACGGCGGACGCATCGCTCTGGTTCTTCGAGGCTTGGCGCGCCTACATCGACGCGACCGGCGACGTTGCCGCACTGCGCGAAGCGTTTCCGGTCTTAGCGGATATCATCGAATGGCATGAGAAGGGAACCCGCTACGGCATCGGGGTCGACAGCGCAGACGGTCTGCTCAGAGCGGGCGTTCCCGGCGTTCAGCTCACGTGGATGGACGCGAAGGTCGGCGATTGGGTGGTCACGCCGCGGATCGGCAAGCCGGTCGAGATCAATGCGCTCTGGTACAATGCGCTGCGTATCATGAGTGCGTTCGCGGCACGGCTGGGCGAGCCGGACCGATTCAGCGCGCCGGCAGATGCGGTCGGGCGAAACTTTGCCCGCTTTCTCCGCGCCGACGGCGAGGGTCTGTACGACGTGATCGATGGGTTGAACGGAAACGATGCCAGCATCCGGCCGAATCAGATCTTTGCTGTCAGCCTGCCGCATAGCCCGCTCTCCCCCGACGACCAGGCAAACGTGGTGCGGGTCTGCCGGCATCATCTGCTCACCGCATTCGGGTTGCGCTCGCTGGCGCCCGGCAGCGCCGCGTATCATGCCCATTACGGGGGCGGCGTGCGCGAGCGCGACGGCGGCTATCACCAAGGGCCGGTCTGGGGCTGGCTGCTCGGCCCGTTCTGTCTCGCCGCTTACCGTGTCACGGGCGATGCCCACGCATCACTCGCCGTGTTGCGGGGGATCAGCGATGCGCTGGAAGACCAGGGCGTGGGCACGGTCGGCGAGATTTTCGACGGCGATCCACCGCACCATCCGCGCGGCGCGCCCGCACAGGCGTGGTCCGTTGCCTGCACGCTGGATGCGTGGCGTTTGCTCACACAAGCTACGGAAAAGCAATAACGCGCGGAGCCGACCAACTCGCCATGCCGCAAACCGCCAACGCCGAGCAGCAACGCATCGAAGAGAGTCGCAACGGCGAGAAGAATTGGCGCCTCTGGGGCCCTTATCTCAGCGAGCGGCAATGGGGGACGGTACGCGAGGATTACAGCCCAGGTGGCACGGCATGGGATTATTTGACCCATGACCAGGCACGCAGCCGCGCTTATCGCTGGGGCGAGGACGGCCTCGCCGGCTTCTCCGACAGCCGCCAGCTTCTCTGTCTATCGCTCGCGCTTTGGAACGGCCGCGATCCCATTCTCAAGGAGCGGCTGTTCGGCCTGACCAACGGACAAGGCAATCACGGCGAGGACGTCAAGGAGCTGTACTATTACCTCGACGCCGTTCCCAGCCACGCCTATTCGCGCATGCTCTACAAGCTGCCGCAGGCCGCCTACCCTTACCAATGGCTGATCGACGAGAACGCGCGCCGCCACGCTTCGCCGACGGCGATGGAATTCGAGCTGATCGACACGGGCATCTTTGACGACGATCGCTACTTCGACGTCGAAGTCGAATATGCCAAGGCCGATGTGGATGACGTGCTCATGCGGGTCACGATCCACAATCGCGGCCCCGATCAGGCGGGCATCCACGTATTGCCACAGGTCTGGTTTCGCAACACCTGGAGCTGGTCGCCGGGGATAAAGAAACCGGCGCTGCAGGACCTGGGGCAAGGCCTGCTGCTCGCGTCCCATGATGAGCTCGGCGCCTACAGCATCGCATTCGAGGGCGCGGATCGCCTGCTGTTCTGCGAGAACGAAACCAATTTCGCGCGGCTGTTCGGGGTCGGTCCCGCGCACGGCTATTTCAAGGACGCGTTTCACGAATACGTCGTGCACGACCGCACCGACGCGGTAAACGCGGTAGGCCCAGGCACCAAGGCCGCGGGATTTTACCTGCGAACGATTCCGGCCGGCGGTGCCGCGACCATTCGCGTGCGGCTGCGGGCCGGCGATCAACACGGCGATGCCTTTCTAGGCTTCGATGACGTATTCAGCCAACGCATCGCCGAGGCCGATGCGTTTTATTCCTCGCTGCAGAGAACGATCACCGACGAGGACGTGCGTCGGATTCAGCGCCAGGCCTGGGCCGGCATGCTTTGGAACAAGCAGTTTTACGACTTCAACGTTCGGGAATGGCTGGACGGCGATCCCCTGCAACCGCCGCCGCCGGAAGGCCGCAAACACGGGCGCAACAGCGACTGGATGCACTTCCGGGCGGGCGACATCATCTCGATGCCCGACAAGTGGGAATATCCCTGGTTCGCCGCCTGGGATCTCGCCTTTCACTGCGTCACGCTTTCGTGGATTGATCCCGACTTCGCTAAGCAGCAACTCCTTTTGCTTTGCGAAGTCAGGCTGCAGCACCCGAACGGACAATTACCGGCGTACGAATGGGCGTTCGGCGACGTCAATCCGCCGGTGCATGCCTGGGCCGCCATGCGCGTATTCGAGAACGACCGCAATCAGCACGGCGGCAGCGGCGACCTCGATTTCCTGGAGCGGATCTTCCTCAAGCTGCTCTTGAATTTCACCTGGTGGGTAAATCGCAAGGACCCGCAGGGACTAAACATCTTCCAAGGCGGCTTTCTCGGCCTCGACAATATCGGGGTGTTCGACCGCTCGCGCCCGTTGCCCACCGGCGGCACGATCGAGCAATCCGACGGCACCGCCTGGATGGCGATGTTTTGCCTCAACATGCTGCGCATCACCATGGAGCTCAGCCGCCGCGACCCGGTCTATGAAGAGATGGCGATCAAGTTCCTGGACCATTTCCTGCACATCGCCGGCGCAATGACCGACATCGGCAAGACCGGCATCGGTCTCTGGAACGACGACGATAATTTCTTCTATGACGTGCTTTCGATGCCGTCAGGAAGCAAAATCCCCCTGCGCTTGCGCTCCTTGGTCGGATTGATCCCGCTGTTCGCGGTCGGGGTCGTGGAGCAGGAGGTCATCGACGACTGCCCCGAACTGTGGCGCAAGTTCGAGCTTTATCGCGAGCGCCGGCCGGAGCTGGTACAGCTCGTCTCGCGCTGGTACGAGCGCGGCGCGGAGGGACGCCACCTGATCGCGTTGGTGCGAGTCTTCCGCATGACCAAGCTGTTGCGCCGCATGCTCGACGAGAGCGAGTTCCTATCGCCATACGGCGTGCGTGCCATCTCACGCACCTATCTCGCGCAGCCCTACGACTTTGAATACAACGGGATGCACTATCGCGTGAATTACGAGCCGGGAGAGTCGGAGAGCGGACTCTTCGGCGGCAACTCGAATTGGCGCGGCCCCATCTGGATGCCGATCAACTACCTGCTCATCGAGAACCTGCGCCGCTTCTACCAGTTCTATGGTGACGGGCTGAAGATCGAGTGTCCGACCGGATCAGGCGTCATGCTCACGCTCGACCAAATCGCCGACGAACTGTGTCACCGTCTGATCAAGCTGTTTCGGCGCGGCGCCGATGGCCGACGGCCGGTCTTCGGCCCATATGAGAAGTTCCAAACCGACCCCCACTTCAAGGATTACATCCTGTTCCACGAGTACTTTCATGGCGACAATGGCCGCGGCTGCGGCGCTTCGCACCAGACCGGCTGGACCGGTCTTGTGGCAAATCTGATCACTCAGACCACCGAGCGGTCCGCTCTCATCTCTCCCCCGGCGAGGGGCGAACCGGCTTCGCCACCGCGCCATACCTGAAACGAAGCGTTCCGAACCAGGCGCTAATGGAGGCGTGATGTCCTTGAACAACAAGACAGCCATCGTGACCGGCGGCAACAGCGGGATCGGTCAGGCGATCGTTCTCGAACTGGCGCGGCAGGGCGCACGCGTTGTGATCGATTACTTGTTTCATCCGGAGGCGACCCAGACGCTCGAGCAACAGATTGGCAAGCTCGGCAGCCAAGCCATTGGCGTGAAAGCCGACGTAAGCAAGGTCGCCGACCTGCAAAAGCTCGTGGACGCGGCGGTCAGCAAGTTCGGCCGCCTCGACATCATGGTGAACAACGCCGGGATCGAAACGCGCACCTCGGTGCTCGATACCAGCGAAGCCCAGTACGACGAGGTGTTGACGGTCAACCTCAAGAGTGCGTTCTTTGGTACGCAAATCGCCGCCAAGCAGATGATCAAGCAAGGGGGCGGTGGTCGCATCATCAACATCACGTCGGTGCACGAGGACTGGCCGATGCCCGGCAACACCGCCTACTGTCTGGCCAAAGGCGGCATGCGCATGCTCACGCGCACCGCCGGAGTCGAGCTCGCGCGTCACAATATTCTGGTCGTCGGAGTCGGGCCTGGCGCGGTGGCGACGCCGATCAATCTCAGTACCATGAACGATCCGACAAAGCTTGCGCAGCTCGATGCCGCGATACCGGTGCGGCGCATGGCGCGACCGGAAGAGATCGCGAGCGTGGTCGGTTTCCTTGCCGGAGACGGCGCGAGCTACGTTACCGCGACGACCATATTCGCGGACGGCGGCATCATGCAGAGCAGCGTCGGTCTCTAGCCGAATGGATAAGCATTTCGACGTCATCATTATCGGCAGCGGCGCCGGCGGCGGCACACTCGCCAGACAGTTGGCGCCTTCGGGAAAGAGCATCCTCATTCTCGAGCGGGGCGACTGGCTCAAGCGCGAAGCCCAGAACTGGGACGCAGAAGCAGTATTCGTGCAGAACCGCTACGTCTCGCCGGATACATGGTACGACCGGCACGGCCGAGCGTTTCAGCCGCAAGTGCATTACTTCGTCGGCGGCGCGACAAAGATGTTCGGAGCGGCTCTTTTCCGCCTGCGTCGCGAGGACTTCGGCGAGTTGCGCCACCATGACGGCGTGTCGCCGGCCTGGCCGATCAGCTACGACGAGCTCGAGCCGTATTACACGCGCGCGGAGCAGATGTACCACGTGCATGGATTGCGCGGGCAGGACCCCACCGAACCGCCTGCCAGCGCGCCCTATCCATGCCCGCCGGTCTCGCACGAACCACGCATGCAGCACCTTTTTACCGATTTGATAGCGGCCGGTTATCACCCGTTTCACGCGCCCTGTGCGATCCTGCTCAACGAGGGCAACATGGCGTACAGCGCCTGCATCCGCTGTCAGACCTGCGACGGCTTTCCCTGCCTCGTGCACGCCAAGGCGGACGCGGAAATCTCGGCGGTACGGCCGGCGCTCGAGTTTTCCAACGTGACGCTCATGCGCAATGCCAAGGCGCTCAAGCTCGACACCAACGGCACCGGCACTGCGATCACGCAGGTGGTCGGCGAGGTGGCGGGAGAGCAGGACACCTTCCGCGGCGACATCGTGGTTGTGTCGTGCGGAGCGGCCAACTCCGCCAAACTTTTGCTGATGTCGGCCAACGACAAGCATCCGAATGGGCTGGCCAACGGCTCCGACCAGGTCGGGCGCAACTACATGTTCCACAACAGCCAGGCCGCGGTCGCGATCTCCCGCGAGCCCAACCCGACAATCTTTCAGAAGACGCTTGCATTGAACGACTTTTATTTCGGCACGGACGGGTTCGAATACCCGATGGGCAACATCCAGATGACCGGCAAGTCACTCGGGCCGATGTACCGGGGAGAGAAGCCGTTTGAAACCGCGCTGGTGCCGCTGGGACTGCTCGGCGAACTCGCCCGTCACGCGGTGGATTTCTGGCTCACCACCGAAGATCTGCCCGATCCGGAAAACCGCGTCACAGTCGACAAGTCCGGCAATGTGACGCTGAGCTACGCGCCGAACAACCAGGTCCCGAAGCAGCGCCTTTATGACAAGCTCAAGTCGATGCTGAGCCATCTCGGCATGCACCCGGACCGGCTCATCTCGCGCGACATCTACATGAAGATCGACATTCCGATCGCCGGCTGCGCGCATCAGGCAGGCACCTGCCGTTTCGGCCGCGACCCCAGGACCTCTGTACTGGACGTAAACTGCAAGGCCCACGAGCTCGACAACCTGTACGTCGTCGACACGAGCTTTTTCGTCAGCATCGGCGCGGTCAATCCATCGCTTACCGCGATCGCCAATTCCATCCGCGTGGGCGACCACCTGCTGCAGCGGCTGCGATAACAATCGGCCACTCGTGACCCCCGACCTTAGGTCGGCCAGGACGGTGCGCTGGGGATATTCGCCATGGCAACTCGCATCGAGATCGGCGTGGTTTATGGCGCCGCGGTCGTGCAAGGACTGGCGCTGGTGACGTTTCCTGCCGCCAGTTCGGTGTTCACGAGTCCTGACGGATTCGGTTTCGACAGCACACGCTACGGCACGATGTTCATACCGCAGATGGCACTTGCCATCTCCGCCGCAGCGCTTGCCCCGAAGTTGGCACGGCGGTCGGGCTTACGCCGCGTGCTGCTGGCGGGATTTGTCGGCGATATCGTCTCCATGTCGTTGTTGGCGCTGAGCCGGCTTCTGCTCGACACGCCCGACAGCGCGTTTGCGGTGCTGCTGATCGCCACGGCGGCGCTCGGCTTCGGCTTTGGCGCGACCGTGATGGCGCTCAACACGTACGCCGAAGCATTTTTTCCGGAGCGCACCGACGGCGCGGTGCTCGCACTCAACGCACTACTTGGGTTGGGGACCGCTCTGGCGCCGGTGTTTGTGGCGATCGTCGTTGCACTGGGTGCCTGGTGGTTGTTGCCGATTGTAGTAGCCTGCGTGATGGCATTGTTGTTAGGCATCGCCCTGACACAGCCGCTGCGGGTTTCCGCGAGCGCCGAAGATACGTCTAGTCCGGGCAGTTGGAGCAACCTGCCGCCGCGATTTTGGCTCTACGCCGCCGCGGTATTCCTCTATGGCATGCTCGAGACGCTCAACGGCAACTGGTCGATGCTCTATCTGAGCAGCGAGCGCGGCGCGTCGCCGCGCGACGCGTCGTTCGCGCTGACCGCGTTCTGGGTGATGGTAACGGTTGGACGCGTCGTGATCGCAGCCATATCCCGCTGGGTCCCTGCCCGCTGGATCTATCTCGCGCTTCCTCTCCTGCTCATCGTCACGTTTCAGATTGCCGCCCGCGTCCAAGGTGAAACCGACGGCATCGTCGCATTCGGCCTCGCCGGCCTCGCCTGCTCGGCATTTCTGCCGCTGAGCATCAGCTTCGGCGGCAACGAATTTCCCCGCCTCTCCGCAGTCATGGCCGGCGAACTGATCGCATTCTATCAGCTCGGCTACGGGGTTGCCGCGTTCGGCATCGGACCGCTGCACGATCAGCTCGGGCTGCGGTTCGCCGTGAGCTTCGCCGCCGGCAGCATCATCGCGCTACCGCTCGCTGCCGTCGCGGCATCGGTAATTCGCCCGCTCGGCAGCAGGTAGTCATTAGTTCGTGGACTGGATTAATATGGCGCCGCGACCTGCCTGCAGCTTGGTCGAAGGCGAGGGTTGATGGCTCGACGTCCGCGCAGGCCCAACGGCTCGACGTGAGCATTTGATGGCTCAACGTCAACATAAACGCCGGGCAAAAACGACCTTCTGGCTTTCGTTCAGCAATCCCGACGCGCCGTCCGACAAACGATTTCTCGGCGTCGCCATTTTCGATATGGACGAGAGCGAAGGCGAGCTTTCGGTGCCGGAGATCGTGCTTCGGGCGCACGAGCTCGGTATCAATCCCGGCGGCCAGGTACTCGTTCAGGAGGTCGAAGCCATTCCCGACGAGTACAAGAACAAGCTCATCACCGATGACGCCCTGCTGTTGCGGTTGGGCTCGCGCGGTCGTTCCATCACACACTGATCGGACGGTGGTGCGCTCGACGGTTCCCTGCGATTCGTGTCGGATATTTCCAAATCGATTCGCTTAGGCCGCAAGATGTGCAGCGGAGCTGCGTCAGCGGGCCGTCTCGCGAAAGCTTTTCCAGGAGGCTGCTGTCAGGCCGCTGGCGGTCACCGCCCATGCGGCGAGCGCAATCCACACCATCACATGCGACAACGCCTTTAGCGGCGAAAAGTCCGCTGCAAGCGAAAGACGCAGGCTCGCCAGGGAATACATGCCAAGTGGAAACACCATGCTCCAAAGCATGGGCGTATAGGTCAGCGGCACGCGGCAAACGACGTGCTTCCAGATTCCGAAGAGCAGCAACAGTGGAATCCACCATGTCGCCCATGCCCACGCGATAAGCGTCGCTCCGTCAATAAACGGCCGGGTTGAGACCAGAAAGGGAATCCCGCTGTTATTGAGGATGAGCTCCGACCCGGCGTTCGTGGCGATCGCGGCCGCGCCCATTACGACCCACAATACGGGGGTGAGGTCTTGCGGCGCCACCTTGAAGAAGAAAATGCGATAGGCAAAGAGCGCGACGAAAATGCCGTAGAGAGCCAGGCCAAGCCCCCAGAGCATGTGTACCAATACGAACACGGCGGGCGTGAGATCGCCGAATGCGGGGGAGATCGCGGTCCCCAGAATCACCAGAGATTCGGTGGCGACGATGGCGATCAACCAGCCGCCTTGGACGATGTCGGCGCCATGAGCCGTATTGAAGAACGTGAGCACGCCGAAACTGAAATAGATCATCACCAACCAGGCGATCAGGGCGGCTATCCAGAATGCCTGGGCAATGGAGTCCACGTTGCGCAGACCGATTCCGGCTCCGAAGACGCCGGTGCCCGCGACGAGGGCAAAGAATGAGAAAACACGGCCGGGATCGACGAGATCGGCCCACAACGCTCTCCTGAACAGCACCGCCCGCACAATGGTAAGAACCCCAAGCCAGCAGTAGGCGATTGAGGTCACCGCAAAGAGCGCACCGGATAATTCGCGATGATCCTCGAAGAATAGAGCGTTCGAAATAATTCCCGTTGCCATCACCAGGGCGAACGAGCCGGGGTCAAGCGTCTCGATCTGCTTGGCGAGCCATGAGGAGAGAGATCGAGTCCAATCGGCCACGGTAATTCCCATGTGGGATTCCAGCTGAACATATTGGCGTCATGCACATCCGGCCCAGCCAATGTGCGGCGAGATTTGGTGTCATGCAGCCCCTTTCGCGACCAGCGCCAAAACGCGCAAAGGGCTGCCCGATCCTTGCTTGATCTTGAGGGGCGCGGCGATGATCACCGCCCCCTTGGGCGGCAGTAGATCCAGGTTCGTGAGGCATTGGAGACCGAACCGCCCCTTGCCGTGCATGTAGAAGTGGGCGGGATACGGCGGATTGAAGTGCTGTCCCTGACCGAAATCCGTGCCGATCGTCTCCGTTCCGAATCCATGCACGTCGCGTTGTTCCACGAGCCACTTCGCGACGGCGGGCTCAGGGCCCGGCGTATGGGCACCATCGTCGCGTAGTCCTGCATAGTCCGTATAGCTCCGTTTCGACCAGTCCGTGCGCAGCAGGACCCAGCTTCCCGGTTCGATCTCGCCGTGGCGCGCTTCCCATCGCTCGATGAAGGCGATCGTCAGAGCGAAATCCGCGTTTTCCGCGCACTCCTTGGAACAATCGATCACGGCTGCCGGCGCGATGAACTTTGCGACTTCGATGGTATCAACCGCGTTGTTCGGCAGATCCTTGCCGGAGATCCAGTGAATCGGCGCGTCAAAATGCGTACCCGTGTGCTCGCCGAGACTGATGTTGTTCCAATACCAGGCTGGACCGCGCTCGTCGTAGCGCGAGATCTCCTCGATGCGAAACGGCGCGCATTGGCCCAACTCGGGCGGCAACACGATCGTCGGGAATTCCTGCGACAGGGTCTGGGTCAGGTCGATGACCCGGATGTCGCCGATGGCAATTGCGCGGGCAAACGAGAGGAGATCAAGCGGCATGGGACCCGTCACGTCGCCATTTCGCGCTCGAGTGCCTTTGGGTTGACCGCAAGCCGCTGCCGGACGTCTTCCGCGACGTCGCCGACAAACACGTCCTCAACCCCTTGTTGGAGAGCGCGAACCACCGCATTTGCAAGCGCCGCGGGCATCACCTTCGGCGGCGGCACGGTTTGAAACCATTCCGTGTCCAGCGGCCCGAAGAAGACGTTCACCACCTTGACACCACCTGGGCGCAGCTCCGCACGCATGCATTGCGCCGCCGAGAGGCAGGCCGCCTCGGTTGCTGAATAGCTTCCATATGAAGGCCAATTCATGAGTGCGTGCACCGATAGCAGATTGACAAACGCTGCGGCCGAATTCACCCCGTCCGCGCCGCGAAAACGCAGGATCGGGCCGAACGCCTGCGCCAGGCGCAGCTGACCGAGATAGCGAACATCAATTTCTTCCCGTGCAATCGTCAGACCGCGGCGATTCAGAATACCGCCGGGACGAACGTGCTCTGCCGTGTTGACGACGATATCGATACGCGATCCATTTTGCTCGGCCTGCTCGGCAATCGATTCCGTATCCGTCACATCGAGCGGCACGATTTCAAGGCATTCGATTTTGCGAAGGCTCTCCAATCCGGGAAATGGCTTCCAGGCGTCGGCCACGCCGACAAACACGATCGCAGCGCCCGCATCGGCAAATGCCTTGGCCATCGCTTGGCCGACGGCAGTCCGACCGTCGGTAATCAGAATGCGGCGAAACTTCGGATCACACGTCATCTCGCGCAAATGCGGGTCGTCGGCCATGTGTTCAGTTTCCTTTGCCGGCAGCGCCATGGCAACCGCGGAGCCGCTCTTGTCGAGCTTGAGTTCGAGCCGTACCCGCTTGCCCTCCGCAGCATCCCCGTGCAGGTGCGCAACGATGACTGGGCCGGCATCGAGCTGGACGGTTCCGATCCGCCAAGGGGCGCGCTCGCGGAAATAAGGCTCGGTCGATGTGCGCACGGTGGTTTCCGCGATCAGTGTGCCGCCAGGATCCACATCACGGAACAGAACACGCGCGGACAAGCATGACGGACATGCGTCGCGCGGAGGGTAAATGACGGTCTGGCAGTCGAGACAAACCTGCAGCGCGAAACGCCCCTCAGCTGCTGCCGCCGTGAGCCCATGCGCGGCGCGGCTGCGCACGCCCTGCGGGCCGAGCGGCAGCCGCGTCCGCTTCAGCGGATTCTTGCGTTTCGGACGGACGAGTGGCTGGCTCACGCGAGTCTCGCAAGAACGGCAGCGCCGGACGACAGGCCGCGATCGTAGTTGATCATGCCGAATCCGGACACCAGGCAGGCACTGGCGTCGGGCACCTTCGAGCCAAGCGGCTGGGCGGTGAGTTGGCGCAGAGCGTCGACCAATCCGAGAAAACCCCCGGCTGCACCGGCCTGCCCGACCGAGAGCTGCCCACCCGACGTGTTGTGCGGGAAAGTGCCGTCGTTGGTCAGCGTGTGCGAGCGCACGAACTCGGGTGCTTCCCCTTTGGAACAAAAGCCGAGGTCTTCCAGCTGCATCATTACGACGACGGGGTAATCGTCATAGGTCTGGACGAAATCGACGTCTTGCGGCTTCAGTCCCGCCATCGACCATAATTGACCAACGTCGTCCTCCGTGCCCAGGCGTTCCTGTATTGGATCGCCGGGGTAAGCATTGTGTCGCTCGATGGTCGATAAAATTCGCACGCTTGGTACGTTGAGCGACTTGGCCGTGTCTTCCCGGCATACAATAAACGCCTCCGCGCCTGCACAGGGCATCACGCAATCAAACAGATGAATGGGATCGGCGATCGGCCGCGCCGACATGTATTCGTCCAGCGTCAGTCTCTTCTTCATCATCGCATGGGGAATCGACACGGCATTCTCGCGCTGCGCAATGCAGATTCTTGCGAAATCTTCCCGCTTGGCGCCGTACCTGTTCATATAGTTCTTGGTGATCAGCGCAAAGGATGCGTTGGCGCCGCCCGCCCCGTACGGATACATCGCGTCCTGCGCAAAGCGCGAAAAGGTCGCCAGCGTTTTGCGAAACGAATCAACGTGATTGGTGTCGCCGGCGACACAAGCCACGATATCCGCATCGCCCGCCTGTACCGCCCGCGCTGCACGGCGCAAAGCCACAATACCGCTCGCGCCGCCGAATGGGATGTGATCGAGCCAGCGCGGCGATAGTCCGAAATGCTGCGTGAGCCCGACCGCGGTATCCGGCGCGACGGTAAAGCTCGACACCGCAAAGCCGTCGATATCCTTCGGCCGCAGTCCGGAACGCTTCACCAGCTCATGCAGCGCGCGCCCCAACCACCACTGCGCGCTGTTCGTGGAGTAGCGCCGATAGGGAATCGTAACCGGCAGGCAAGCGACCACGCCCTCGTAGGACTTTCGCGTGGTGGCAGATATCATGCCTTGCCGATCTCCTCGTCATAGCCCCTTGGGATGAGTCAGGAACTCTTCCACGACCTCTGGTAGTCGACTTAGCTCTGGTACCAGATGCGCACGTTCAACTCCCCTTTTTACAAGCGGCGACGCGGCGTGCGCGCAAAGCAAAGTAGGCTCAATTGCCGAAGCAGCTTGCCAGTCCAAGCGGAAGCTTTAAAGTTAAAGAAATTGTGAGGAGCGTCCAGGGCAGTGTGGAGGCCGCAACTGCTTCTGCTCGACGAGCCGAGCCTTGGTCTCGCCCCGCTGATCGTGCGCGAGATCTTTCGCATCCTGATGGGATTGCGCGAGCTTGGCGTCTCGATCCTGCTGGTCGAACAGAATGCCCGCGCAGCGCTCGAGACCGCCGACCATGGCTATGTTCTGGAAACCGGCAGCATTGTTCACCAAGGCCGGGCCGTCACCCTCAGCCACGACCCACGCGTTGTCGCAAGCTATCTGGGCGGTGCGGTGGACAGATCGCCATGACTTCAGCATCGGCATTGCGAAGGCAATGGTCGCAATTGTTTGCGCCAGCCGACCGCACGTTGCCGGCGATGCTGACCCGGCAAGCCGAACGATTTGCGCAAAAGCCCCTGGTCATCGCCGCCGGCACGACCTGGACGTATGCAGACGCTTGCGACGGCGTGGCACGATGTGCCGGCGTGCTACGCTCCGCCGGTATCGAGCCCGGCGATCGTGTCGCCATAATCTGCTCGAACCGCATCGAATTTTTCGAGATTGTGCTGGGCTGCACCTGGCTTGGCGCCATTGCCGTTCCAATCAATGTCGCATCGCGCGGACCGCAGCTTGAGCACATCTTGTCGAATTGCGCTGCGCGGCTGCTGGTGATCGAGGCGGCCTATGCCGAAAATCTTGCATTGGTCGATCCGCGCCAGCTTGCCATCGACGCCATTTGGCTGATTGACGACACGACGGAATTGCGCATCGGAGATGTGACCTCGATCGCGATGCCCCGCGACGGCGCGCCGATTGCCGCTGCTCGCGTACGCCCCGGCGATCTCGCGCTGATCCTCTATACCTCCGGCACCACCGGTCCCGCGAAGGGCGTCTGCTGCCCGCAGGCGCAATACTTCTGGTGGGCCGTCAACACCGCTTCACTGCTGCAATTGACAGCGGATGACGTCCTCTGCAGCAGCCTGCCATTGTTCCATACCAACGCGCTCAACACCTTCTACCAGGCGCTTTTGACCGGATCCTCGGTCTGTTTCGAGAAGCGATTTTCGGCATCGCGATTCTTTGCTTCGCTCGCGCAGCACAAGGCGACCGTCACCTATCTCCTCGGTGCCATGGTGCCGATCCTGCTCTCGACGCCTCAGGCCGCAGAGGAAACCGCGCATGCAGTGCGGGTCGCTCTCGCGCCCGGTGTGCCGGCCCGGTTTCACCAGGAATTCACGCAACGCACCGGAATCCGCTTACTCGATGGCTGGGGATCCACGGAAACCAACTTTGTGCTCGGCGCGACCATTGAGCATCAGCAGCCCGGATTGATGGGGCCGGTGTTCGAGGGCTTTCAGGCCCGCGTGGTCGACGAGCAAGACAATGAGCTCGCGGACGACACCGCTGGCGAACTCGTCGTGCGCGCGGACGATCCATTCGCTTTCGCGAGTGGTTATTTCCGTAACCCCGAGCAAACCGCCGAAGCATGGCGCAATCTTTGGTTTCACACGGGCGATCGGGTCATCCGGCGATCCGATGGCTATTTTCGCTTCGTCGATCGCCTCAAGGACGCCATCCGTCGCCGTGGCGAAAACATCTCGTCGTTCGAGGTGGAGCAGGTCTTGCTCAGCCATCCCGCCGTCGCCAATGCCGCGGCATTTCCGGTGCGTTCGTCGCTCGCCGAAGATGAAGTCATGGCGGCCGTCATTCTGCATCCGGGACAAACACTCACGGAAGCGGAGTTGATTGCGTTTTGCGAGCCGCGTCTGGCGCATTTTGCGGTCCCGCGATATCTCGAATTCATGCAGGAGCTGCCCTCCACCGAGAGCGGCAAGATACAGAAGTATAAATTGCGCGAGCGGGGCGTTACTGCGGCGACATGGGATCGCGAAGCCTTCCGCAACACTGGCACGCACAAGTCCGGCAGGAACGGCTTGTCGCCTGGATAATCCAGAGCACAGGGCGAACTTGCGCGATACGCCAAAGGTGAGCGCACCGGCCCCAGACCATGAACATACACATATTTGAAATTCGCTGCCGGACGCCGGCCGCACGAAGTTCGGCGAGCGTCATCCGAAATCGACAAACGCGTGCCAGAGACTCGCGTCACACATCACGCGGGGATCACGAGGCGCCACATGGTTCCTGGGCGCGTATTTGACTGGCATGCGGCCTGACATGTGATTGATCCTCCCATCAGACGAGCGAAATCGGCTACATTCTGTGTGCCGAAACCGTGCGGGCTTTGCTCTCGATTAATTCCAACGCCATCATCCTTAAACTCAACTATGTACTTGTTGTTTGAGTTAACGAAACTCACGCTAAGCATTCCCTGCATGCCGTCGGGAAAGGCATGTTTGACTGAGTTATTGAAGACCTCAAGCAATAAGGCGCCGAGCGCGATCGCCCTCGTCGAGGTCAGGTGAGCAGAATCAGCGTGAATAGTAATTTCAACCTTCTCGGGATCCGGCAGCGCTGAACGCAACTCGTCAATGATCGCGGTCATGAACTCTTTTGAGTCGATCATGTGCGACGGCGTGGAATGTGACAGCATCCGCTGAATATTTCCAATCGCCATTACCCGCGAGCCTGCGAGTTCGAGTGCGCGACGCGTTTGTTCATTACAACTTGCTGCCGCTTGCAGCCTTAAAAATGAAGCAACGAGTTGTAGGTGGTTGCCGACACGATGGTTCATCTCGCACGATAGACTGTCGGATATTTCAATCTGCGCCTGCAACTTTTGCTCAAGCACACGAATGTGCCAAACAAAAATCGCCGTAATCCAAACAGTGCCTATGGCGAGAACGCGATTCATCCACGCCTCCCATGCCGGTGTCTTGTCGGGGATCGTTATCCAATATCCCACAATGATCAGAGGCGTCACGATCAGTGCAAGAACGAGCGCGGCTTTCCGGTTGGGAAACCAGAAGCCTACGAGGACGAGCGCCACATAGAAAATGCCTACCGAGATTATCTGCGGGGTCACGGCCTCGAAGATCAGCGCACCCGCCCCGAGTAAGAGAACGGCAGTCGCCCCACCTACCCAAGAATGCCAGTATTGAGTGGCTACTCCTGAGCGACCCATACGCTCCCTGAACGTTTCGAATGCGCTGCTAAGCACCAGAGTGTCCTCCCCTTGAGCCGGGCAGAGGTAGTCTTGCGGGAAACGAGGCTTGTTGTTGGTTACCTTAATGGGGAATGTGCTAGGCATGATCACTGGTATCCGATGCCCATGATGTAATCGCGAAGAAATGATACATCGGACTCGACGTCCCCCAAGAGAACCTGGAGTGCATCTCGAGCGTTGATCACCCCAACCGGTTTGGAGTCCTGGTCGATTATCGGAACATGCACAACGCCGCGCTCTTTCATTTCTGACGGCACGTCGTGCAGCGAGACCCGTTGAGTCCAAAGCACCCCTATCCAGGCCTCGCCAAACGCTCTAACTGGCTAAGTCTCAACGCGCTTGCGTAACCCGGCTACCTCGCGGCGGAGTGCCTTCATTTCTTCAAACCGGCTTGTGACGTCGCGCAGAATGGCGGCTGCGCCAAGCATATGGCCTTGTCGGTTTCGAAAGAGAAGGATGCTGAACTCAATCGATATGCGCGTGCCATCCTTTCGCACAGCTGGAACCCCAAGAACATCCCCTTCGCCGTAGCGTGTATGGCCGGTACGCATAGTTTGCAGATACGCGGCCCAATGTCGTTTGCGTAAGTTCTCGGGAATGATCACATCGAGCGATTTTCCCAGCACCTCCGCTTCCGAAAACCCGAAAATTCGCTCGGCAGCATGGTTCCAGAACCGGATCATACCGCCCGTATCTGCATATATGATTGGGTCGGGCGCATGTTCCACCATTGTCCAGCAGAACCTGCCGACATCAAGATCTGGCGAAAGCATCCGTCCTGTCTTTTGCAAGCTCATCGCGCTTCGCTCGTCATCGGACTTGTTGAGTGGGCTATACATCTTCATCGTCCAACCGGGATATGGGAATTTAATTCGAGGTCGATAATGTCAACTCCCGTTCGCGGTCATGCGCCAGGTTTGTGCATCGAGGAAGGAAGCTGACGGTCACGGAAATCAAGCGTTGACCGCTGGATGACGTTGCCTCCTTCGTCGACAACGAGGCGAAAGCGTCGATTTTCGAAAAAGAACGTCAACCGATACCGCCCGGTATCTGTATCGACGCCGCGTTCGCATAAGCTCGTGATCTTCCCCTCGCGCATCCGGGCGGGAACGAGTGAGGGCTCGATGCCTAGGCCGTTCCCAATGACTGTGGCATCGATGCAGAGCGCATCCCTTTCAGATTTGATTGAAGTCATCACGGCTGCTCCACTTTGTTCTTCTTAGCAAATCATTATGGCGATCGAGTCACTCGCGGGAAACGTCTCTACCAGAGCCTGATCCAGTCGACGGTCCAATTGCGATTTCGAATTCTGGTCGCGAAGCGATGAGCGAGCCTCCTCGACGCGATCGCTCCGCTGCACAGAATTGTGTTGTTCACCGATAGGGCACATCTTCAATTTCGTCATCGGGCTCTCCTCTCGGCGATTTAGTCTGCTGTTGCGAAGCGATTTGTGGCTTAGTACGCGATAGCTTAATCCTTGGCGTTCGGCGTATCTGGTCGCCGACCTGAGCGAGTCGAATTTGAGTTCGACATGGGCCATCGGATCGTCACCGGCAGTCCAGCCCATCAGTGGCTCGATTCGCAGGGGCCGGCGCCGCTCAAACCGGAGAATCCACTGTTTCGTGCCTCTCCTGCCAGACGTCATCGCCGATCGCGCGGGCTTGTAGATAATGGCCGGCCCGACTGGCAGGAGCGGCGTCACGGTCCAATGGGCCGGACTCTTGGTATGACCGTTTGTGGCTTTGCTCGGAGGCAATTTGAGATCAAGACAGCTCATTGTGAAAGCTCCCATCGCCCGCGCCCGACTCGGTCGAAACGTCCACGACCGTCAACGAGCGCTTTTCGCGGGTTGGCGTCTGGAATTCGATGCTCTGACCCGCCGACAAGCCGATCAACGCCGCGCCGACTGGGGTGAGAACTGAAATCCGGTTTCGGTCTATGTCGGCTTCGTGCGGATAAACCAGTGTCACCTCCCGAACGCGGCCGGTCGTTTCGTCGCGGTACGTCACCCGCGACCCCATGCGGACCACACCCGGCAAGGTGACTTGCCCCGGAATCACCCTCGCGCGATCTATTTCACGCGCCAGGAAGTGCGCCACGCGCGGAAAGCGCGTCATGCTGGAATTGGCCAGCAGGCTCAAACGGCGCACGTCGTCGCCGGAGATCATGATCGGGGGCAATTGGGATTGTCGATCGCTCATTGCAGGCTCCTTGCGGCTACGCAGCCGATGGACCCGGATCATCACCGGACCCATCGCTGGCGAAGGCATCGCGAGTGAGAGGGAACAGTGGAGCAACATTAGGCGCGGATCGGCTCACGCTCTCGACTTCGACAACGTGCATCCACTCTCGGATTGTAAGGTAGGGCATTCGGCTTCCGGCTCTGAGGCCGATCAACGCCGCGCCCAATGGCGACAGCACGGAGACATGGCTTCGGTCGGTTGCACACTCTTCGGGATAGACCAACGTCCGAGTGTCGGCGGCCCGCTTTGCTCCGAAAGCGACAAATCTGTCCATGTATGGACGGCGCCCGCGATGCAAGAGGAATCTTACGTTTTGCGAAGCGTTCGGGTGCAGCCATGTGTCCGGCCTTTGATTGCAGCCGTTGTGGCTGCTGGGCTGAACGGATCGGCAACTGAAGGCGGCGCGGTATATGATACCTGTGCAAACCTTCTCAAATCAGGGAGACCAAGATGG
>Ga0306926_10001101_pt1 | contig 26710 bp, 23 predicted proteins | sample flu12Cox44000178_FD_203759 | JGI IMG/M metagenome (GOLD analysis project Ga0306926, IMG submission 203759) | Lab enrichment of tropical soil microbial communities from Luquillo Experimental Forest, Puerto Rico - flux8day.12C.oxic.44.000.178 (v2)... | ecosystem: Environmental > Terrestrial >...
TTCTATTTCGGCTCGAGCGAAGCGGCGATTTTTTCGAACCGAGGATCGCCGCGGAGCGGGTCCCAGAAGGGTAAAAGCTTCAACTGACCATACGTAAGTCGGCTCGGAGGACGGATGGCAACGGCAAGCTGTTGGCAGGCGAGATTTTTGTCGCCAACCCAGGCAGCTATCATGGCCAAATATTTGATCACGACGACACCGTTAATTGCATCTTTTTCTACGGGAAGAAGCACGACGGCACGCCGCCCTTCGCGAAGCGCTTCTTCTTTTCGGCCAAGAGCGGCGTCGATCAAACCCAGTACGCATAACGGCGGACCATAATTTGGTTGAGCCTGGATGATCTTCTCCTGCTCGGCGCGCGCAGCGGTGAAAGCCGACCGCGCCTCGTTTTCTTCCTTCATCATACGAGCGATAACGCCTTCCACGAATGGACGACTAAAATTAACAGCCTCATCGGTAAAAGGAGGGTTTGAACCCGCGGCGATCGCCGCAGTTCTTGCGGCAGCGGGATCGCGCTCAGCCAGTGCACAAATGAGCCAACCATCGGCGATACTCTGCGCAGCGTCGGGATTTGTGGCCCGAATGGAATCAAGTGTTTGATGCAACAGACGGGTATCGGCTTTCCAATGGAAATTCACGAATGCACGCGCCACTTTCGTATCGACATTGTTCGGGTCGATTTTTAACGCGCGGTCCAATACCGATTCTTCTTCGGCATATCGCCGCAGATGATGGTAGCTAAGCCCAATCTGCTGCAGCGTGAAAGTGTTTCGCGGGTCGAGATCAATGGCACGCTCGAGACTGCGTACCGCCTCTTCTTGTTTGCCCTGGCGCCGCTCAATGTAACCTTTTAGCTCGAAAACACCGGCACTATTGGGCAGCGTCCGACGAGCAATATCCAACTCAGCCAAAGCGCCGTCATACTGGAGGTAGCCTCGATAAAGATTTTGTGCGCGTGCCAGGTGTGCTTCGCCCGCATCCGGCCGCAGGCGAAACGCCTTCTCAATGGCCGCTTCAGCTAATGTCAGCCGTGCGGGGGTATGGTCGTAACCCAGAAAGTAAATGCGGTCATGAGTATGTGCGAGTTGGCAATACGCTTGGAAAAAGGAAGGATCGTGTTCGACAGCTTGGTTAAGCAGATCGGCTGCCTGCAGTAAATTCTCTCTCGCATTCCTGATGGCCAAAACATTTTTGGCTTGGGCGTAGAGCTCAAAAGCGGCGATGTCATTTGTGGGGACTTGCTCAATCGCAGCTTTTTGGCGTGGCGAAAGGCTGGCCTGCAATTGCTGGGCAATCGAAATCGCGATCTCACTTTGAATCGCGAATACATCCGCAAGATCGCGGTCGTAACTCTGCCCCCATATCGCCCGATTGGTGGACACATCGATCAATTGGGCGTTGACGCGCACTCGATTGCCAGCTCGCTGCACGCTTGCTTCCACTACACGCGTTACCCCGAGTTCGTGGCCGATTTTGCGAAGATCACGCGCGGCCCCACTCTTGTATTGCATCACGGAGGTGCGGTTGATCACCTTCAGATCGGCGATTCGTGCCAGGTCAGTTAGAATTTCGTCCTGCACGCCATCGGCGAAATAGGCGTTATCCGGATCGGGACTCAGGTTTTCAAAGGGAAGGACTGCAATGCTTTTGTCCGGCGCGGCATTCAAAGCCGCATTTTGGATCCGCGATGGACGCACGAGCAAAAGTGCAGACGTGCCGAGTATGAGGATCGCGGCCGCTGCGAGAGCGCCACGCGTGCGTCGCACGCTGCGTGCCTCTGGGGAACAACGTTGCAGGCGCGCTGCTAACTCGCCTGTGCCGGGGCGTGAGGCCGGCTCGAATGCGAGCATCGATTCGAGTAGCGATTTCAGGCGATGCGGGACGTGCGCTGCTTTGAGTTGTTCGGTGGGAAGTGTGTTTGATTTTTGAGCGCGATGGATCTCCGACAAGGTCCGGGCGGCAAAGGGTGCTTTTCCTGTAAGCGCGAACCAGAGCGTTTCGCCTAGCGAGTAGATGTCGGAGCGCACGTCGAGCGCTGAATGTTCAAACTGTTCTGGACTGGCGAATGCCGGTGTGCCCACAAATCTGTCGTGGGTCAGCGACTTCGGATCAGTTGCAGTATGAAAAGCTTTGGCCAAACCGAAATCGATTATTTTTACGGTAGGGACGGCTCTCTGTGCCGTCCGTTCTCGGCGCGTACGGAGTACGCGCCCTACCTTCAGCTCCTCAGCGGAGCCCTTGACCGCTTCCACGAGCATCAGGTTTGCCGGCTTTAGATCGCGATGGACCAACCCGTGTTTTTCTGCGGCGGCCAGCGCCGAGGTGACTTGCTCTGCAATTCCGATGGTGGTACGCGCATCGAGCGGCCCCTTACGGCGAACGCGATCCTCGAGGGTCTCGCCCTCGATTAATTCCATCGCGTAAAAGTATTGCCCTGTCTCAAAGCGCATCCCGAATTGATAGACGGTGGCGATGTGTTCGTGTCGGAATGCTGCAGCTGCCCGCGCTTCGCGCACAAAGCGTTCGCTGGCGTCGGCGCTTCGCTGAGCGATATCGGTTTTAATGATCTTTAAGGCGACCTTGCGCTGGAGCGACGTGTCAGTGGCGCGATAGGTGACGCCCATCGCACCGCGTCCAAGCTCGCAGAGACTTCCATCCGCGTGACAATCGATTTCATAGACACCAAAGCGCATGCCGCCTTCAGGAGCGTCCGGCGTTGAATCGTGCACCGTTTCTCCTTCGCTGCCGATTCCCGCCTGCAACAGACAAAACATGCAGCCGACTCCGCCACCGAATGTTTCCTCAAGCGCGGCGCCGCAGGTCGGACAGGTCGAAATCTGCTGCTTTGCTGCTACATCAGATCTGGCCTGCTCCTCGTCGGCGAGTAGATTAAGGCCACTTTTCAGGAGGCAACCTGGACAACCTCCTTCGGGCGCGTCGGCGGGAATTTCCGCGCCGCACTTTGGGCAAATTCTGACTACGCTGATCATTATCGGAGACTCGCTCGCCCCTCCCCTCTTTTACTGCGTAAAATTCTATCAGAGGTTACGCTTAGACTGCAGCAATTAGATCGCGAACCTCATACTCGCGATAACCAAGCGTGGTTGCGCCGGGAACGTCGTCCGCGTGCTTGTCCCCGATGCGCCTTACAGGATCGCGCTAGAATCGTTTTTGATTGCCGAATAGCAGATGATCCGGCCACGATGTCATCAAACATTTCAGCACACCGCGACAACTCGCTTTCGGTAATACATGCTGTGCTCGGCCAGAAGGATGCAGCGATAAAAGAAGCTGAGCGTGCGATCACGTTGCTGCCAAGTGCGAAGGATGCAGTCGGTGGGCCTAGGGGCGAGGAAAATTTGGCGTTTGTCGAGGGCTTAATTGGCGAGAAAAACCGCGCGATTCCAAGACTGCAGCGTCTTTTGGAGATTCCGTAAAGCAATTGCCTTACGCCGGCGCTTCTAAGGCTCGATCCGGCCTAGGACCCTTTGCGCTCCGATCCCGCTTTCCAAAAACTCTGCGAGGAAAAGCAGCACTGAATCCGCACGTTTTCTTCGACGAGTTTAAGACGGCGCAACGTTGGCGAGCTTGGACGGGCTCTCCAATTAAACGCCTCTCCCGCTTCGTTCTGTTGAAAAACGGATCCGTGACATCCGCTGCCTGTCTGCCATAGCTACTGGCGCGAAGACGTGTAATCCGCAGCCGTGCCACGCCCAAGGTCGTCGCGGTCAGCGAAGGCAGGTTTCTTCGATCAAACCCAAACTTTCCGCGTTACCTCACGCCGGATTTCCTGCAGTACCTCTGTGAACGACGACTGCGAGCCTGATGGTGCGGAGAGGCGGTGCCGGATTCACCGTGCTTATTCATTTACGCCCGGCTGGGTAAAGTCCCCGTCCAATTCCCAGCCCTCGCGGTCGTTGCCAGATGCGAAGGAAAGCGCTTTCGCGAAATTTGCGTCTCATCTCTCGATTCCAACGGGCGAACGATCTGGATTGCTGACGCGCATGGCTACGGAAAGCGTTTCGTTGTGCGCGCCGATGAAAAGCTGACTGCGTTTGTGGAACTGCAAAGGGCGATACACGGCTTCGCGGTGAGTTTGATCTCGTAAAAATCTCACCTTTGAAATCGCCAGCTCGTACGTTCGATAAGGCCGGGGCAATTTCCCGAACAAATTCCGCAACTCCGCTTCATTAATTCCGAATGTACTAGGTAGGAAATCAAGACTAGCTAGTTGGCAACATTTGCCTGACAGACGCTTGGAAACCCCACGGGGCCGCGCCGTCAGGCAAGTTGTTGCCTTTGTGCTCGTTCGTCTCGATCACGTTGCCAAGCGGCATCGTAAACACGAATCACAGCATCATCTGAGCGGCTGTGGTGTTCCGCGTATCCGATAGCATTTGCGACGGCATTCGGCCCGGCATACCAGACACGACCGAAGGGTAGTGTTGTAACGCCAGGTGGGAGGAAAAGAACCTGAAATTCGCTTGGACTACTCAAGCCTTTCAGAGCCGGCATCCTTGTAAGCAAGATGAAGTAGGAGCTCTTCCAAGCTTAAGATCTCTCCGCACTGAGGGCATTCCATAAAGCACCCTCGATCCACAGCCGGAAGCTTTTCGTATTCGTCCGCCGTCATTGTCTTTTCCTCGATTCGAAGGCGAAAGCGCAATCGGTCGCTTCGTTGACGGAAACGCCCATTTTTGATGGGTGAAGCGATTCCGGAAAAAGCGACTCGAATGCCGCAGCGGTTGGCGTATGAACCGCTGCAGAACTATGGAACTTGGCTCGCGGACTTTCTGGCTACGAGGGGCAAGGAATGCACGGTAATTCACAATTTCCGAAGAGCGCACCTATGCATGAGTCGCGAGCCTGGGGAGCAAGGAGGGGAGTAAAGATAAACCCCGCAAACACTGTCCGAAAAGTGTCCGAAAAAATAAATAAAATCTTTCGGACATCGCAATTTACCTATGAAGAAACAATGCGACCCTAACGGGATTCGAACCCGTGTTACCGCCGTGAAAGGGCGGTGTCCTAGGCCTCTAGACGATAGGGTCGCAAAGCCGGGCAATATCGGAATTGCCATCGTTAGGCGCAAGGCAAATTGGCACCTGAATTTGGAGTGTGCGGAGCTGTCGCCAAACTCCAAATGGCGGCATCGCTCTCAGTGCCTCGATCCCAGCGCGTGAATCAGCGTGGCTGTCCGCGCTGTCGCGCCCTGGTGCTCACTTAAAGTAGCGTGCGCGTTTCGCACGAGACGGTGACGGGCCTCGCTATCGCGGACAAGCTCGGCAACGGTGCGCTCGAGCGAGTCGGTATCGTTAACCTGCACTGCGGCGCTATTTGAAACCAGCGTTTTAGCCAGCGTTGCGAAGTTTTCCATATGCGGACCAAACACAACAGGTTTGCCCGCTAGAATCGGTTCTACGGGATTTTGTCCTCCATGCGCGGTGAGGCTTTTCCCTATGAACACCACAGTGGCGATGCTGTACCATAGTTGAAGTTCGCCAGTCGTATCGAGGAGTAGGCAATCCGCATCGGCTGACCCGCAGGTGAGTGCTTCGCTGGTGAGCATCACGCGCAAAGGCAAACCGCCCAATTGTGCACGGATTTCTCCAAGCCGTTCGACATGACGCGGCGCGATGAACAACCGCAGCGATGGAAATCGCTCGCGCAACCGAAGTAAAATCTTAGCCAAAACTTCTTCTTCACCACGGTGGGTGCTGCCACCAAAGAGCACGAGTGAGTCCGGGCTAACGTCAGGCAGCACGTCCCGCAAGGACGTGGCTACAGGCTTGGTTTGTGGCTGAACGTCAGGATCGAATTTGATGCTGCCGGTCACATGAATTTGGTCTCGCGGAATACCGAGCGCCGCCCATCGCTCGATGTCGCGCTGTTCTGGTACACACGCCAAATCGAGACGCCGGAAAGTTGGCGCGACAAAAAACCGAAACCGTAGATACCGTCGCTCAGAGCGCGGAGATAATCGCGCGTTGACCAGCGCAAGAGGAATCCGGCGCACGTGCGCAGCGGCGGCAAGGTTGGGCCAAACCTCCGCTTCAACAAGAATAATCCGCGCTGGCCGAATCAAAGAAAATGCGCCGCGCATGATTGGCCAGTAATCCAGCGGCGTGTACATAACTTCGATCCACGGTGGCGCAGTTTTGCGCGCCAACGCGAACCCGGTCGTTGTGGTTGTGGTCAGCACGCAGTGCAAATCCGGTTCGAGCACGCGCAACGCATTCGCGAGTTTCAACGCAATGTTTACTTCACCCACGCTCACTGCGTGCAGCCATGTCGAGCGTTGGTTCGAAAGCCGGTTCCGCAGCGCGCTGTCGTAAATTCCCACCCGTTGGCCAAATTTCTCGCGGTAACCGCCGCGGCGAATCATCTTGGCGATATAGCCTGGCAAGAAGATCAACAGCCCAAGCGGCCAAAACAGATTATAGATGAAGCGAATCACTTAATTGCAGATTGACTCATAAACAGGATTTCGGTGGCCCCGTAGGTTTTCCGGCGAATCACACGCCAAAGTTTCAATTCTGAAACCGTTTCACTAGGTCGTTTCTCCAACATGAAAATGCCGTTTGCCTCCAGCAACTGATGCAATGTTTCGTTAGTCAAAAGCTTCTCGGTATAGCTTTCGCCGTGGTGGTCTTTTTCATAAGGCGGATCCGCAAAAATGATTTGAAATTTCTCGGCGTTCGATCGTTGACGTAGAAAATCAAAAACATCCCGGTGTCGAACGCGCCCTTTTAATTTCGTTTTGCCGAGATTTTTCTCGATTGTTTCCGCCGATTGGCGGTCATTTTCAACAAACGTTACCGATGCCGCACCACGGCTCAGGGCTTCGATCCCAAGCGCGCCACTCCCCGCGAAAAGATCGAGTACTCGCGCTCTGACGATCGCCTCACCCAAGCTCGAAAAGATAGCCGCCTTTACCCGGTCCATTGTCGGGCGGACACCGCGCTTGGGAACTGCCAGGCGGATTCCGCCGGCGCTGCCGGCGATCACCCTCATGGCGACGCGACTGGACTTGGCGTTGCGGTGGCTTCAGGCAACGCTGCCTCTGGTGGCAAAGAGGGCGACGGCACAGCCGCCGCTGCATTTTCAGCGGCCTTCTTTTTCTTTTTCGGCCGATCCTTTTTCCCGCCGAAGAAGCTGTTGAGCATGCTGCTGATGTCTCGGCCAACGACTTGTTCCACTAGATTGGTGCTGGGCCGCTCAATAGTGCCGCCAACCTGAAACTCGATCGCTGAATAGCCGGGTTCGTCGATGCGGTGAAAGTTGTCACGAATTGCTTTGAAAAGTTGGCCGCGAATCCTGTCGTTGATCGCGAGTTGCGAATTGAGTTCCAGCGTCCCGTCAAATGCAACAGTACCCGACGAGGTGAGGCGAATATTTGGCGAGCGCAAAACCAGCTCATCAATCGTCACCAGCCCCGGGCGCAAGTGATATTTCGCATCGGCCTGCTCCAGCTGAAGCTCCTGCAGTTCCTCGATCTGCAAAATCTGCCCGAGTAACACTAGTAATCTGTATTGTTGGACTCGGCCGTCCCGCAGGAAAATTTGGCCCTGGCCAACAAGCGCATCCGGATCGCCAATTTTTCCCGAGGCTTGGAAGCTTCCTTCTAACTTGCCCTTCACCATTCCTTTCGGACCACCGGCATTTTCGACAAGTTGCTCGGCGAGCACGTCATGAAAGTTTACGCTCGTAGTGAATGGGGAATCCTCTGCTTCTGGCTGTATCGCAAAGTAACCGTTTACCTCGCCCTCTGCGACACGAGCAGAAATTTTCGAGAGCTCGAGGACGTCGGGCTCGTAGCGAAGTGGTGAACGGAGCTGGTCCAGGAAAAAGCGGTCCCGCAATGAAATTCGAGTGATTTTTGCATCTCCCCGGAGTGCCAGCGCACTACGGAGGTTGGTGCGAAAATCCACTCCTGCAAAACTGGCAACAAGCTTCCCCGTTTGATCCAAAAAAGTGAAATCGCCGTCTTTCACGCTTACTCGACGAACCTCCGGAGCAACCGCCAACCTTGGTTCGCGTCCGGTTGGTTTCTCCTTAGCGGCCACTTTTGGCGAAGATGGTACGCTTGCTACATTGGTCACCGCTGAGGGTGTGTTCGTTGGAACACGTTCTATTCCTGGTTCCGCCTGCTGCGAGGACGCTGGAGCCTGATTTGTCGAAACAGTGTGCGCGCGCGTTGCGCGCGTATCAGGCAGACGCCATTTTCCTTCTGTGTTCTGCGGCCACACAACCCTGGGACGAACCAGAGAAACTTCGTTGATCACCAAGCGTCGCGAAAAGAGCGAAAGGAAACGAACGCGCAGCCGGAATGTTCTTGCCTCCAAGAAATGCTTCGGCCCGACCGATACGGTTTGCGGAATCGTGATGCCGCTAAGTTCAAGTCCACCCCACGGAGTGACGCTCATGCTGCGAATTTTGAGCGGAACGCCGAGGCCGCGACTGAGTTCCTGTTGAATCTTTGCTTGTGCCCCTTGTGATTGCACATACAAGTTCACGCCGAGCAAAACCACCGCACCGAGCCCAATCAATGCCCCCAGAGCGATCACAGCCAGCCGGCGCAATTTTTGCACTCTCAGAATGTTACGCAGCCCCAGTTTGAAGCAAAGACCAAAGGCCCTGACTAGTTTTTTCGCGTGACCGACATAGTTATCATTCTCAATCCAACTGCGGGAAATCTCGAGACTGTTCGAGACTGGCAGGAGCGAGTTGAATCAATCGTCCGCGGTTGCCCGATCCGCCTCACATCGCATGCTGGGGAAGCGGAAGCGCTCGCGAGACGTGCCGTCGCGGAAGGTTTTGGATGCGTGGTTGCAGCAGGCGGCGACGGAACTGTGAATCATGTGGCGAACGGAATCGCCGGCAGCGATGCTGCGCTCGGCATTCTCCCCATGGGCACAATCAACGTTTTCGCCATGGAACTGGGTCTCCCCTCAAACGATCTCGAGCGGTGCTGGGAGATTGTCCAGGCCAGAAACTTGCGTCTGGTTGATCTACCGAGCGCGAATGGAAAATACTTCGTGCAACTCGGTGGCATTGGGCTCGATGCGCAGGCAGTCAAAGAGACCACCCTTACGTTTAAGCGCAGTCTTGGCCCACTCAGTTATCTTATCTCTGCAGCGCACATCGCAGCTCGCCAACCTCCGAAGCTTTTCGTCGAGTCGGAGGATGCGCCAGTGCGGGAAGGGTCGTTTCTCCTCGTCGGGAACGGGCGTCTTTACGGCGGCCCTTTTCCATTTTTCAAGCAAGCTGCTGTCGATGACGGTTTACTGGATGTGGTTGTCTTCAAACGTCTCGGGTTTCTCGAGATCATTAAATATTTGCATGACGTTGTATTCAGCTCCGACATTCGCGTTCCGGAGGTTGAATATTTTCAGACTCGCCAACTCAGCGTAAGCAGCGAGCAGGACGTTCCGGTGGAGCTGGATGGTGAGTTAGCTGGTAATTGCCCGGTTGACTTTCAAATGCACGAAAAAGCCCTTTCTGTGCTAGTGCCTTCGGCATCGCCATAGCGCGCTATTGTGCATTTCAATTTGAGGTCACATACGTGAGCCAAATTTGAAATGGAAATGGGCTCCCGTCTGAGCACTGCGACAACTGGTTTTTCGCGCAGATGCGCGTGATGTTCTGCCCGATGGATCACCGCGCGGGTTGGATTCGGGAAAAAGCAGCCACATCGTTGAACCCTTCACAGGTAGAGACGGCTTTGGTTCAGCTCAACGAACAATGGCCGGCAAACGCGATGCCTCTTGCCGAAATGATCGAACAATTTCCGTTAGGGGAAGCGGCGCTGCTGCATCTTGTGGCGGTCTCGAGCATTTGCGCGGCGAGATTGGCGCGTAATCCAGAAACGCTGCTGTGGCTCGCTCAACCCGAGGTGTGCCTCGCATCGCGCGGCCATGCGGAAATGCTGGCTGAGTTACACGCTCTGGCGGGTGATTCTGCCGCCGATAGCAATTTCGGAGCGCTACGGTTTTGGAAAGGCCGCGAGATGACGCGTGTGGCCGTGCGCGAACTGGCTGCGGTCGCGCCGCTGGAGGAGACAACCGGTGAACTGTCACAAATCGCAGAGATTTGTCTTCGTCGCGTGTTCGGATTTTGGGACGCCGAACTACGGCAACGTTACGGCTCGCCAAAAGCGGAGTTTGCGATTCTTGCCCTCGGGAAACTCGGCGGAGGCGAACTCAATCACAGTTCGGACGTTGACCTTCTTTTTCTCTACAGCGAGGAAGGCCAGCTCGCGCCGCACATTTCGTATCATCAGTTTTTCAACCGACTGGGAAACAAGATTCTTGAAACGTTTTCGACGCCGCATCCGGCTGGCTCGCTGTTTCGCGTGGACCTGCGGTTGCGCCCTGAAGGCTCAGCGGGCCCATTAGCCCGATCTCTCGAGAGCATGGAAAACTATTACGCTGGCTTCGGCGAAACATGGGAACGGATTGCGCTCATCAAGGCGCGCGGAATCGCCGGGAGCCGCGAGTTGGCTTACGATTTCCTGCGGCTACATCAGCCGTTCATTTACCCAAAGAGTGCAACGCCAGATCTGCTCGAGGAGATTGCGAGCATCAAACACCGCATCGAGCGCGACGTCGTTGGGCCGGAAAAGCTGGAGCGCGATGTAAAACTTGGGCGCGGCGGCATTCGCGACATCGAATTCATAGTGCAAACGCTGCAGCTTATCCATGGCGCGCGTAATCCATTTTTGCAGGAACCGAGTATGCTCAGGGCGCTGCGCGCGCTGCGAGAACTGGACTTGCTCCCGCGCGAGGATGTTCTGGCACTGGATAATGCGTATCGGTTCCTCCGCCGCGTTGAACACCGCCTGCAGATCGAAGCCGAACAACAGACCCACACTATTCCGGACGAGCCGGGCCCTCTGAGCCGGCTCGCGCACAGTCTTCGCTTTTCGTCGGCCAGCGATTTGACAGCGACACTGCACAACCGAATGGGATCAGTGCGTCCCATATTTCAACGAATTATCTCTGAAAGCCCTGCGCAGCCCGCCAAAATCGCTGTTGAATTTTTTAACGATCCAAAAAGAGCAGAGAAAGCCCTAAGAGAACTCGAACGAGGTGCAACTAGCTTTCATGTCGCCACGCGAACTCGCCAGATATTCCAAAGGCTACGCCCGATTTTGCTGGATTGGATGGCCAAAGCTGCCGACCCGGATCAGACTCTGAACCAGTTCCTTCGATTCGTGGAAGCTTACGGCCTGCGAAGTTTGCTTTTCGAACTGCTCGCCACGAACCCGAAATTGCTTGAACTGGTTGTGAAGACTTTCGATGCCAGCCGGTTTGCAGGTGATCTTTTGATTCGCCGGCCCCAACTCCTGGAAGACATCACGCGCGATCCAACATTTGATGAACCGCGATCAGTCTCGGAGAACCTTCTGCGGCTTGACTCGTTAGGCGCAAATATCAACAATCTTGATCCAATTCGTGCATACCGGCAGCGGCAATTATTACGCATCATTCTCCGCGAGGTTGTGAAACTGGTTACGCCGCCGGTCGAGTTCAGCGAACTTTCTGATTTGGCTGAAGCTTGTCTGGTTGATACAGCCAGGCTGCTCAGCGACGAGCAATTGACGATTATTGCGCTCGGTAAATTTGGCGGACGCGAGATCAGTTACGGCGCAGACTTGGACGTGATATTCGTTGGTGAGGACAATCGCGCCGCGCAAAATCTGATGACAGCAATGGCGCAGCCAACTGCCGAGGGGAACATTTGGCCGCTCGACGCAAGGCTACGTCCCGAAGGTGAAAACGGCCCCTTGGTTTGTTCGCTTCAGACTTATCAGTCGTATTACGAGAATCGTGCGCAGCTCTGGGAGATGCAGGCGCTCACTCGGGCCCGGGCCATCAGTGGTCCGCTAAAAGATGAATTCATGGCACTCGCAAGAGCCGCCTGGCGTCGCGGCAGTCAGGACCCCGAGCTTCTGGTCAAAATCGACAGCATGCTCGAGCGCATTCGGCAAGAGCGAGGCAGCGGATCGGATTTTGTCGATCTGAAGACCGGATCCGGCGGAATCATCGAAGCGGAATTTCTCGTTCAAGCATTGCAGATGCGCGAAAAGATCTGGGAGCCGAACTGGGACCGCGCAGTAAACGGATTATTTGAACGTGGCTTGTTTAATGACGCCGAGGCGAAGCAGCTGAAACAATCATACCAATTGCTGCGCCGATGCGAATCCGGACTGCGGCGTTACGAGAACAAAGCCGTCTCGTCACTTCCAACCGATCAAGACGAACAGCGAAAGCTCGCCATTCGTCTCGGCTGCGATAGCTTCGCAAACTTTCGTCGCGATTACGTCGATGCTCGCGACACCGTGCACGACCTGTACGAGCGGAAAATTAAAGCGTCGGGCTAGCCAGGAATGTTCTTCAGCATCTCAGTGTTCGTCGGGAATTTCTTAACGAACATCAAGAGACGCTGAATGGCTTCCTCCGGCTTGTGACCGGCCAGACCGCGCCGGATGAGATTGATTTTCTCCAGTTCCCACGCCTGCAACAACAGTTCTTCGCGGCGTGTTCCCGACAAAAAGATGTCGATGGCCGGATAAATGCGCTGATCGCTGATTTTTCGGTCGAGCACCATTTCCATGTTTCCAGTGCCTTTGAACTCCTGAAAGATCAGCTCATCCATGCGGCTGCCAGTTTCAATGAGCGCCGTCGCAACGATGGTGAGGGAACCTGCTTCCTCGGTATTCCGAGCGGCTGCAAAAATCTTTCGTGGAGTTTCCATGGCACGCGCGTCGATACCACCGCTCATGGTACGGCCGCCACCGCCCATGGCATTATTAAAAGCGCGAGCGGTGCGCGTGATCGAATCGAGGAGGATGAACACATGTTTCCCAGCTTCGACCAATCGTTTGGCCCGCTCGATCGCCAATTGAGAAATCCGGGTGTGACTCTTTATGTCGGCGTCGTTGGAGCTGGCCATGAGTTGCGCTGTCGGATGCGACCGACGAAAATCCGTCACTTCTTCGGGACGTTCATCGACCAGAAGAATAATGAGCTCCATCTCCGAATGATTCTTGGCGACCGCATCGGCGATGTGATGCAACAGCGTTGTCTTGCCTGTCCGCGGCGGCGCGACAATCAGGCCGCGCTGGCCCATTCCCAGCGGCGTCATCAAATCCATGATCCGCGTGGTGTAACGATCCGGTACCGTCTCGAGCTTGATTCGTTTGTTCGGGTTGATCGTCGTTAATTCTTCAAAAGGCCGGAGACCCTGATATTTCGACGGCTCGTCGCCGTTGATCGTCAGCAACTTCATCAGTTGCGGACCGCGGCTGCCACGTCGGATTTCACCGTTGATCCACATTCCGTCGCGCAAGGCGAAGCGACGCACAATTTCGGGAGTGACAAAGATGTCCTGTGGCGTCTGCACAAAATTGCGCTTTGGGTCGCGCAGGAACCCGAAGCCTTTCCCGGAGATTTCAATGATGCCCTCGCCAAATTCCGGTTCGACCTGGACCTGTTCACCGGTTTCGCCAGCGCCCTCAGCGCCTTCTCGCCCTGCCGAGCCAGGCTGATCGAGAGTTTCGACAGCGACATCTCCGCCAGCATTATCGGCATTTGCGGAAGAGGAATTCGGTGATTCTTCTGAATTATCGCGCCTAAAGCGATCTCCGCGGTAACGCCTTCGCGGGAAACGACGGCGGGGGCGATGATGGCGTTGCTCCGACGATGCGGACTCAGTTTCCAGCGCAGGCTGGTTTTCGTTTTCTTCGTTCATAAGCTAAAGATTGTTCGCTGCAGTTGGGGGGCAGCGCCCTAACAAGTCTCTGTAAGCAGTAGTTTTATTCAGGCCGGCAACCTGGCCAGCAATTCGTCGGGTATATCTAGATTTGAATAGACGTTTTGCACGTCGTCGTCCTCTTCAAGCGCGTCACACAATCGCAACACATGGCGCGCCACGGTCTCGTCCCTGACCGCGACTGTAGTATCCGGAATAAACGTAAACCTTTGCCCATCGGTACTGACGCCTGCCTTCTTGAGTGCTTCAGCTACGGCGTAGAGCTGATCGTGGGAAGTGGTAATAAGATATTGATCTTCCTCGATTGTCAACTCCTCTGCGCCAGCTTCCAAAGCGATCTCAAGCAGCCGATCCTCGTCAATGCTCGACCGCGGGACGGTAATCTGTCCTTTTCGGTGGAACATGTACGAGACGCTGCCCGTCGAGGCAAGGTTGCCGTTGTTCTGGGTGAAGATTCTCCGGACTTCCGCTCCCGTGCGGTTTCTGTTGTCTGTCGCGGTTTCGACCATGATCGCCACGCCGCCGGGTGCATAACCTTCGTAAGTGATTTCGTCGAGTTGCTCGCCGTCTTTGCCCTCCCCCGTTCCGCGTTTGATCGCCCGCTCGATGTTTTCATTGGGCATGCTCTGCCCTCTCGCCGCAAGAATGGCGCTGCGCAGACGCGGATTGCCATTTGAATCGCCACCGCCGGTTTTTGCCGCGATGGTGATTTCTTTCGATAATTTGCTGAAGATCTTGCCGCGCTTGGCGTCGATCGCGCCTTTAAAGCGTTTGACCTTCGACCATTTACTATGTCCCGCCATAGGTGTGCGGAGTTATTTAAACCTGAAAACTTGCGAGCAGTGTTCACCTCGCGAGAGAAAATGACTGGCGAGGGAAGAAATTTACCGCACCAACTAATCGCACGAAAACTTATTTCGTCAATCACCGTGGCGCATCGTGTGCGGGCGAGTCGGAACGACTCGAAAATTAACGAACGCCTGTGTCGATGGCCATGTCCACGCGCACTGTCTGATTTGAAACCACTTTGAATGGTTGAGGTTTCGCGCGGATGTGGCCCTTAGGCATGCGTCCATGAACATCGAGGATGTAATCGCCAGGTCGGAGTGCGACCCGGTATTTTCCGTTTTCGTCTGCTGCCACACGAGCGATTTCCTTTTTGCCATCATGGCTCAAAATGACCAACGGGTAGTCGGCGTAATTCACCGCTGCCATTTTGGACGGCGTTTCGTCGGCAAGCTCGACCTCCTTGGGCGAAACGATCTTTAAATGGCCCTCGACAAATCCCTGTGGGGCCGCACTTATCGACACGCTTCCGGCAAGCAGGCCGAAGACGAAGGTAGGAATCAGGTATTTGGGAAACCAATTCATAACGGCAAAAAAAATGGGCGGGATAGATTATCACTATCCCGCCCAAAATTTAAACGAAGTTTACGGTAGTGTCAGTTTCCAGGCGGCGCGCCCGTGCGTAGCCGCGTATAGGACACGCGCGCTGGGCACGATCGTTAGACCCGCGACCTCGACCATGGGAAGGCCAGTGCCGGCCGTTGCCCAATTCGTTGAGCCATTTGCCAGCAACATCACGCCGAAGTCGTTCGAGACGTATAGATCGCCGTTCGAATCACGAGCGATACCTGTGGCCGGGAAATCCGGAAACGCGGTGCCGCCTGGATTATCGAGGGACGTCCATGTTGCATCGGGTGTTGCCGGATTGTAAGTCACTTCGAACACGTGTCCCGGTTGGCTCGGAGTATTGAAGTTGTACCCAGAGTAGGATATCCAAGCATGGTTCGGGTTCGCCGGATCGATGACGATTCCGCTAACGAACCGGCCGGGATCGGCTGTTGCTGACGGCAGTGTGTCAAGTCGCGTGTAAGTGACAGAGCCCGCAGCCGCATCCGCATTCGTTGAAATGAAGACGCGCCCCGCAGTTGTTGCCACCCACGTTGTTCCCGTATCGCTTCCAGTACGCGCGACCGCCGCGACATTGCCGCCGGAGCGCGTCGTGCCGCGATAGTCGCCAGCCGATGCGGTCAGGTCAGTCGCACCACTAGGTCCGATTTGGACAAAGTCACCACAGCCAGGTTGGTTGCCGGGCGTTGTGAACTCGGGGCAGTTCGCTTCGAGCGTCGCTTGGTCCCCGCCCCAATCCTGCGTTCGCCAGACGCTCTTCTCGCCGACAAAGATTGATGCCGCAACGGCCGGATCGGCAATGATCGGCTTGTAAAAGAGCGACGTCTCAGCGAACAGGGGGGCCGAGATCACGACCCATTTGGTCGGATCGCCATTTTGAAAGTTCGCGTCGGTGAATCGCGAGAAGAAGGTGTTGAACCGATGGGCGGAGTTGCCAACATCAAAGCCAGACTGACCGCCGTCGCCGTAGATTACCTGCGGCCACGTGAGCGAGCCGTAGGTCTCGAATGTGCCGTTGTCTTGATTGCCTCCCTGCAAATGCTTGGGGTTGTCGGGAGCAACCGAAAGGCTCTGGAATTGGATGGTGGACAGTCCCTTGTTCAGATTGAAGAGTTGTGTCGGTACGGCGGATAGCAATTGTTGACAGAGCGCCAGGTCCGAACCGGTAAGCCCGCGGGGGGTTGTACACTGGGATGAAATGTTCGCAAAAGTCCCGCTCGAGCGCATGACACCGCCATCACCGCCAAAGAAAGCAATGTCGGTTCCAGGGACCTCTACAATTGCGTGACTGTCCGGATGCATGCCTTTCGGCGAGATTGAATTTGGCTGGCAACATTGGCCGGGCGGAGTGGGGTTTGTCGTTGCATCCCAAGTCATATCGGTGAAGCTTGCGCCCGCGTCGGCCGAACGGATAAACGCGCGACCATTGGTCGTAAAACCGTAGCTACCGTAGGAGAACGAACCACCGACGTAGACAACGTCCGGTTTGCCCGGCGGCGAGTAAACTGGGTTGTCGTACCAGCACTGACCGTCGCAGTAGTCGATATTCTGATCGGTTGTTAAGTCGGTAAATACCGCTGCTCCAGCGGCGTCATCAGTACGGTAGAACCGCGCTAAATCCGTCCCGTCATTTCCATCGCCCACGTACATTCGCGTAAACCCACCTGTAATCGGGGTAACGGCGAATTCCGCGCGGTCGGTGTTCGGCACGACGTCAAGCGCAGGCTTGATCTGCGCCCAAGTGACACCACCGTCGGTTGAACGCCATACGCCGCCGCTTCCGGCGACACCGGTCGGGCCGAACGCACCGCCGTAAACAATCTTGTTTGTCGTTCCGTTCCAGCCCGGATCGAGCTGCACCTTGTTAACACCGCGAATCGTTGCCTTGGGGTTGGTCCCGTCGCATGTCGCGGGACAACCGTCGCCGCCATCCCAAATGAAACTAAACGTCGCGCCGCCGTCCGTCGATTCGAAGAGGCCGAAAGGCGGCCTTGCCGTCGGTGGATTTGTAGTGGTACCGCCGGTAACGGAGCTGACCCCGCGCACTCCGCGTGAAGACGACACGTAAAGATGGCTCGCATTTGTTGGGTCAACAACAATCGAGCTGATCGAACGACCAATGAATGCGTTTCCAGGACCGTATGTGCCATTCGTCCCAGTCCCCGGCGAGGTGGTGGTGATGGGACCAATCGTCGCAGCCAATTGCGTCCACGTATTTCCACCGTTGGTCGATTTCCAGATGCCAAGACCGGCTTCTGAATCACCAGAGGCATTCGCCTCGCCGGTGCCCGCGTAAAGGGTATTGCCCGTCGCATCAGTAGGGTCGATAACAAGTGTTCCGATCGCATTCGTGCCGAAGCTCCCGGAAATGAATTCCCACCTCTGGGAAGGGTTATTGTGGAGCGCATGGTCCGTTTTCCAGATACCTCCCCCAGCTGCTGCGAGGTAAAGATAGCAATGGCCCTGACCACAGTTCGGTGCGAGGGCAAGCGCAGTGACCCGTCCAGAGGCGAAAAATTGAGTTCCGCTAAAAGTCAGGACGTCGGGAACATCCGCGTTGCTCGGCCCGATCGATTGCCACGCGCCGGCAGGAGCGGGCCTACCCATAGCTCTGCCCACAGACATGGCTTTGACGTGTCTGAAGCTCGTAATCGCGTTGAGGGTCGCGTGCATGGGTACGTCCTTCGCGGGGTACGCGCGATGGGCGTAATCTTCCATAGCTGCTAACAGCGGTCCGCCTTCCTGGTCACCAGGCATCGTGCGCCTCTTTCCGGCCAATTGATCCGGATCGCCCCGGAATTTACTGATGCGAGGCCGATTTTGCGTTGAGGCCATTGTTGGAGTGGGAGGTTTTATTCCGACGAACGCCATTGCTGCCGCCGCAAATAAAAGTGCGCCTGCACTTGCGAAACGCAGCACTGAGAACAAACCATTTTTGCTGAATGAATGTGGAGTTTTCATGTTTTTGGTGGAGTTGAATTAACTGAAGTTTCCTGCGAGTTTTGGAGGATCAGATTTCCAAGGTAATCCCAACAACGTCAAGGAGTTTAACCTTACATTTTTGTAATGCAGAATAGCGCTTTCTGGTCACAGGTTCAATCTGTCGTCGACGGCCGTGCTGCGACCGGAATAAGATTAGCCTAACAAGTAGACTTAACCGGAGTAATTTTTACTTCACAGCTTCTCGCGGATCTTTCATTCTTGTTCGGCATGAGAATTCTTCTTGCAGGCGTGCCTCGGTGGAATCGCGATGTTTGTCTGGACATCGATCGCGCACATGGCGCTACCGTCGGGTGAAGCTGGGATTAAACTAGCGAATACCTGGCGATGTTCCTGTCCACGTTGACTGGAACAGTGTTTTGCAAAGGGTGCCGTGCTATCGAATGTCGCGAATGAAGGCGAGTCACTGAAAGCCAAGCCCAATCACGACGTTCATATCGACACGGGCGATTTGATTCGAGACAACAGTGAAGGGTTGTGGCCTGGTGCGAACACGCTTGCGCACTCGATCTTGAATGTCGAGAACATAATTCCCCGGCGGCAGCGGGACCCGATAATTTCCCCGTCCGTCGGCTGTGACGCGCGCGATTTGTTTGTTGTTCTCTTGGCTCAAGACGACCAGCGGATACTCAGCGTAGGATTCCGGCGCAATCTCTGGGCGGGGCATATCATCGGATGGTTGTGCTGCCATACCGAAGATGATTTTCAAATGCCCTTCGAGGAAACCTTGCTCTGCTGCATTGAGCGATGCGCTAAAGGCAATCAGAAAAATTCTTAAAGCTAAAGCGACGTACTTCAGGGACATCGATACAACACCAAAAAAACAGGCGGGATAGAGTTTAATCTATCCCGCCCATTTACGAAACCAACTTCTACTGCAAACTCAGCCTCCAGGCACCGCGGCCGTGCGTTGCCGCGTAAAGCACGCGGGTGTTCGTGTCGATAGAGAGCCCGTAAACCGCCACCGGGGGCAGACCGCCTGCCGCCGGAACCCACGCGCCGCTGCCTGCCTTCAGTATGTTAACGCCGAAATCGGTAGATACATACAAGTCGGCAGTCGTCCAATCGACGGCGATGCCGGTGATCGGCTGGTCGCCGAGATTGTTGTCAAAGGGTGTCCAAGTCGCCGTATGCGTGCTCGGGTCATAGACGACCTCGAACACGTGCCCTGGCTGCGTGGGATTATACACATTGTAACCAGAGAATGAGATGAACGCGTGATTTGGATTGGTCGGATCGACTGCAATGCCGCTCACGAACCGCGTCGGCGTCGACGCCGTGTCAATCCGATAGAAAGTCACGTTGGCTGCCGTCGGGTCGTCAGCATTGGAGGCAACAAACACGCGACCTCGCCGCAACCCTGCCCAAAGCGTGCCGTTGTCGTTCGCAGTCCGTCCGAGAGCAACAAGATAACCGGCAGCACCAGGTTGCTTGTCAGTCCCAAACGACGTGCTTGTTAGATCGGCGCCAATCGCCACCCAGTCGCCGCAAGCGCCGGTAAATTGCAGACCGTTGACGAACTCACTGCAGTTCTCTTCGAGAAAGGTTTGATCACCACCATTGTCCTGCGTCCGCCAGACGTGCTGCGCGCCGAAGAACCACGTACCACTCACCCTCGGATCAGTGATCAGTGGAATGTAGAAGGACATATTCTCGCCACTCAAACTACCTGGGTCCCCAATCCAGTTCCACCCCATCTCGCTGTCGATCGTCGGGTCGGTGCCACGAAAGGTCACGTCGATCTGGGACGCGCCCAGCTGGTTGAAGAACGTATGCATGCGGATGTTGGGACTGCCGATGTTGATACCAGACTGCCCGCCGTCGCCAAAGATGGTAACGAACCAGCTTCCGTTGCCATGGCCATTGAAAGCCTGGGTTCCGTTGTCCTGCGTCCCACCCATGATGTCGTTGAGCGCATTCTGGACATTTACCGACAGGCTCTGGAACTGGAGCGTTCCAAGATTTCTATTCATGCTAGAGATAGTCGTTGGCACCCTCGAGAGCCAGCTATTGCAGTCGGTCAGATCGTCGCCGGACAATCCGCGCGATGCACACTCGCTGTGCACGTCGCTGAACGAGCCGTCTAACCTCCACATTCCACCGTCGTTGCCGATAAAAACAATGTTCGGATTAAACGGAGTCGCGGCGATTGCATGTTGATCGGGGTGGAGGCTCACCCCGTTCGTATCAATGGTCATGTCGGTGAAATCAACCCCGGCGTCCTCGGAACGCTGGATCGCACGGCCGTTAGACCGGCCGCCGAGCTCGCCGTACTTCATCGCGCCGCCAATGTAAACAATGTCCGGAGCGCCCGGCGGTGAATAAACCGGCATGTCGTACGAGCACTGCGTTGTGCAGTAGCTGCGCGACGCGAACCCGGGTGTGCCATTTGTTGCGCTGGACAACTGTGTCCATCCGACGTTGTTAGTACCGTCAAAGAGCATCACCGCCGGAACGTTGGCGTCGTCGACGCGAAAGAAGTTTGCGCTCGAACCGCTCCCCGTATCGCCGACGTAAACACGAAGGGCCGCACCGTTGGGGTTGCTCGAGAACTCGGTCCGCGAAGCCGAAGAATGCCCAACCGTGCCGCCGCCCGCCGAACCGAAGATCTGGTGGAAAGCGGTGTCGCTATCGAGTGTCATCGATCTACGGTAGACACCGTAGTCGAAGAATGACGCATAAACTTGAGTCTCGCTCCCGGGTCGATAGAGCTCAATGTGCGAGCAGCCAGCACGGAAAAAGTCGCCACCGGTCGGGTTGTTCGGATCAGGGACATCCTGCGTTAGAATCACCTTGTCGGTGAAGGTCGCTCCGCCGTCTGTCGATTCATAAAGACCCACCTTCGCGGCATTGGGAGGCGTGAAGCGGCCACCGTTAACCGAAGACGACCCGTGACGAGCTACGTCAGTCCCAATGAAGATGTGATTGTGATCAGCCGGATCGATCGCAATGGCGCCAATTGAGCGGTCCGTCGCGACTGGGCACGTGCCGACGCCAGAAACGCATGGCGCGGTCGAGGCAGTACTACCTGCAACGAGAGTCCAGTTCTTTCCACCATCAGTTGATTTGTAAAGGCCTACGCCTGCCTCGGAATCGCTAGAACCATTCGGTTCGCCGGTGCCTGCGTAGAGCGTCTTCGCACGTGGATCGCTCGGGTCGAAGGCGAGAGAACCAATGGCGTTGGATGGGATACCGTTGCTAGCCGGGTGCCAGTTCGGTTGCGGGGCAAGCGCGTTATCAGCCTGCCAAACGCCGCCGCCCGCGGCTCCGATGAAGATTGCACAACTCTGCAGAGTGCAATTCGGCGCAACCGCGATTGCTGTTGCTCGCCCTGAGAAAATCGTGCCCGCCGTGCCGCCAGTCGACTCTGACGCTACGAGGGCGTCCGCTGGAACTCCATGCGGACCGACCTCCTGCCAATTGGTTCGCTTACCGCCGGGCAGTCTGGCAATCGCCTTCGCAGAATTCAATGCTGCCATCCGTTGGGCTACGGCTATCGACTTAGCCGGATAAGCCTGATTGTCATAAGTTTCCTGCGCAGCGCCATCGAGCGGATTCCTCTCGGCACCGCTCTCGGTGGCGGGGCCGAGAAGCGTCTTAAAATGATTGGCAAACACGCGGGAGTGCGCGACGCGCATATCAAGTTTGGCTTTGCCTGCATTGTTTGATTTACCCACTGCGAGTGGGCCAGATGAGTTTGTCGCGACGAAGGCCATTCCGGCTGCCGCGAATAAGAGTGCGCCCGCACTTGCGAAGCGGACAACTAAGAACAAACGATTTCTGCTGAACGAATGTGAAGTTTTCATGTTTTTGGTGGAGCTGAATTAACTGAAGTTTCCTGCGAGTTTTGGAGGATCAGATTTCCGAGGTAACCCCAACAACGTCAAGGAGTTTAACATTACATTTTTGTAATGCAGAACAGCGCTTTCTAGCCACAGGCCATCACTGGCCCGTGCAGCTACTGGAAACAGGATCGGCCTAACAAGCGGATTCAAATCGGAGCAATTTAACTTCACAGACTTTCGTGGATTCTTCATTCTTTTCCGCCATGAGAATTCTTCTTGCAGGCGTGCTTGGGGGAATCGTGATGTTTGTCTGGACATCAATCGCGCACATGGCGCTGCCTCTCGGCGAAACTGGAATTGAAGAAATACCTAATGAATCGGCCGTGCTCAGCGCGATGCAGACCAGTATGGGTGAGAACGCCGGCCTTTATATTTTTCCGGGCCTCGGCGTTGGCAAAAACGCAACGCGTGAGGAAAAGAACGAGGCCATGAAACAGATGCAGCAAAGAATAGCCGCGAACCCTTCCGGCATTCTCATGTATCATCCGCCCGGACGTCAGTTCGCATTTGGCAAATCGCTCGCCGTCGAATTCAGCACTGAGGTGCTCCAGGCGATTCTGGTGATTTGGCTATTGGCACAGACGCGCATTGACAGCTTTGCTGGCCGAGTTGGTTTCGTTCTGATTGCCGGAATTCTGGCCGCGATAACGACCAACGTTTCGTACTGGAACTGGTACGGCTTTCCGGGTGTGTATACCGCCAGTTACATGCTGATCGAGATCGTCGGTTTCGTTCTCGTCGGAGTCGTTGCCGCGCTAGTGCTGCGAAAGCGCGGCCCGGCAGTCTGAAACTGTTTTTGGGGTTAATGTATCATCAGCGCCTAACGTCGCGCACTGTCAACGCCGGACGACCATTGAGAATGCCGTACGTTGCTTCTGCGGTTCCGTCGCTGCTCTTATAACGTCGTTCTGTGCCGGTGTTCGACGCCGCCCATGTGGCAGCGGAATTTGCCTTCAGGAACTTGGCAATCTCTTTTTCGGAAAGGTCCCTGCCATTTACGCGGGAGTAGCTTTCCGAAATGCTCCGGCTGTTCGCAAAAGTGACCATGTACAGATAGCGACCCTTAGTGTAAACAACACTTACTGTTCCGTCCTCCCGCAGGCGCCGTTGAACGATTGTCTCATACCTATCTTCGATCCTCTCACTGTTTTCGCCGAGATTTGCCAATGCCGAGCTCGCGATTACACAAACGGCAAGAATCAGCGCGATCGACTGCTTCATACGTTCCATTCTAACATTTGGCAGAAATCCGCAACTGGACTGCTGTCTTTGAATCGTGAGTTCGGAAACATCTCTTCCTTTTGCAAACCCGGGCAAAGGCGCGCATGATCGCAGCATGGAAGCAGAATCACTGTCTCGCGCTTTTGCTCAGCTTTCTACGCCGCTAATTGCAGATGCTGCTCTACGGTTGAAAATTCCCTTCCGTATCAGCCCCCCGGGCATTCGGCCGGTAATGCCGAATCAACATTTCGCTGGCCAGGCGCTGCCAGCCAGACATTTTGGAAGCGTCGACGTTTTCCTGGAAGCAATGCAAAATGCGCAACCCGGCGACGTTCTGGTAATTGATAATGGCGGCCGTCTGGATGAAGGCTGCATCGGCGATCTAACCGCGCTTGAGGCCGAAAACTGCCGTCTCGCTGGAATCATCGTCTGGGGCGCGCATCGCGACACGCCAGAGCTGCGGCAGATTCGTCTGCCAATTTTCAGCTACGGGACGTGTTCTTCGGGTCCGCAGCGCCTCGAGCCACGGGATTCCTCGGCGTTGCACTCGGCGCGCTTCGGAAATTTCATCGTCGAACGCAGCGATGTGGCCTTTGCGGATGACGATGGTTGCTTGTTTCTTCCTGCAAAACACATCGATGACCTGCTTTCAGTCGCAAACGAAATCTGGCAACGAGAACGGCGTCAGGCGGAGGCGATCAAAAGTGGCCGCTCGCTGCGCCAACAGTTGGATTTCGCTCGATATCTGGAGAAGCGCGCCGCCGATCCGAGTTACACATTCCGGGAACACCTGCGTAAAATGAGCGGCGCCATTGAAGAATAGGGGCCCCGCTGGAACAAGGAGTCACGGACCAACGATTAACCTAACGACTGCATATGGCGAAGAAAAAGAGAGGTTCGCAGCGAGCCATACAGACCAAGGTTCGGGAATCTGGCGTGCACGGGCGGGGCGTTTACGCCGCGCAGTTCATTCCCAACGGCACGCGCATCATCGAGTACACAGGCGAACGCGTTTCCTGGGGAGCCGCCCCTGACGATGAAAACGATCCGCACACTTTCAACTTCGGACTGGAAAACGGCGATGTGATTAATCCAGAAGTTGGCGGTAACGACGCGCGCTGGATCAATCATTCTTGCGATCCAAACTGCGAAGCGGTCGAGGAAGACGACCGCATCTTCATTTATGCCATGCGCAACATCCAACCCGGCGAGGAACTCCTTTATGATTATCACATGGAGATCGACGAACCGATCACCCAATCAGCAAAGGAGAAATTCGCGTGCCGCTGCGGCGCATCAAATTGCCGCGGCACAATGATTGAGCTCCAGGAATCCTGCAGATAGGCAAAACCTATCGCACCTAGACGAATAAAGTATTTCAATCGGTCCTCTGGATGTGGCCGGTTAAGGCATGGAAACTAGAATACCGATAGGACAGCGCATCTCACGCTTCCTCGAGGAACGATATGTGCACAGGGCGCGACCTCATTACTTGCCTGAGCTCGCCGTCTTTTGCGTCATCCTGATCCTCGCCGTGTGGCCCATGTTATCCATGGTAGCGACGGCGTTGGAGACGATGAGATAAGCTCAGTTTTTCGCGTCGTCAGCTGTCGACGAATCATCGCCTGACAATAAAGCTGCGGCCTCGCGGTGAAAGGCTGCCGCCGCTTTGCTCTGAAACCGTAGCGGGTTGTGAAGAAAATTAAGTTCCCGCTCGGGGATCGGCGGAGCGAACGGCAGACTGACGCATCCAGGGGTGGCTTGGTGTTTTATCATCATGTTCGGCACGATTGATACGCCGATGCCAGCCGCGACCATGTTCGCGATCGTGCTGAGTTGGCTTCCAGCCAACGCGACCTCTGGATCAAGACGGCGCGACTCGAGGAGGTGATGCACCTGTTGCGAAAGGCAATGCATCTCGTGCAGGAGCAGGAATCGTTGCGATTTGAGATCGTCCAACGTGATCATGGTCTGCTTTGCCAGAGCATGCCCTTCCGGCACAAGCGCGAGCAACGGTTCCTCGCCGAGGCGTTCCACCCGCAGAGTTGGAGTTCGCTGGCAAGTGGATGCCAATGCGACGTCCAATTCTCCGGCTTCCACACGCCGAGTGATGACCGCCGTCACATCTTCCACGATGTGTAGTGTCACGTCCGGATAATGCTTTTGGAATGTCACAACCAATTCCGGGAGAACATACGGAGCGATCGTGGGAATCGCGCCTACCGCCACATCGCCCGCAATTGTTCCTTTTAATTCATCCACGCAACGCCGCGCATCGCCGATCGACGCCAGAATCTGCCGCGCGTAATCGAGCAAACAACGCCCGGCCTCGGTTAACACGACCGAACGCGGCAGACGATCGAACAAGGGCTGGCCGATTTCTGCTTCCAGCTTTCGAATCTGCTGGCTCAATGAAGGTTGAGCGACGCGCACCTTGGCAGCCGCACGCGAAAAATTTCCCTCTTCCGCCACCGCGACGAAATAGCGCAACTGGTGAATCTCCATAAGTAATTCCAGCTGATAAGACACTCACGGTAGCGCCAGCATTGCTAAAGCCAACTGGCCGTCGATGTCTAGTTGAAGCAAGCTGAAGTTTTAGACTCCGATTTCGCCCTGGATTTTCATCCGACGTCCGATCTGCGTACTGGACCAAAAGCCTGCGGAAATTTCAGATTTAAATATTGTCTTGTTCTTATCGTCTCGCTAAAAGCGTTGCGTCATTCCTCGGTCAAAATGCGAGATGCCAATTCAATTTGCTACCGCGTTCTGTTCGTGCTGACGCTGGTGTCTCTCTTGGATTCCTGCCAGTCGTATGGGCCGTACCACGCGAACACTGCGAGTGAACCGCTAAATTCCGTGCGAGGCCCCAGCGACGGACGCTACAAATTCGCTTTCATTGAATTCGGCGATCAGGGTTCCGCCTTGGATATGTCACAACGAGCGGTTGCGCTCAACGCGATTCGCCAGGCACAGCGTCCCCTTCTTTTTGTTTACATCCACGGCTGGATGAACGATGCCGTTTCAGGTGATGTCTGCCGGTTCGAGCATTTTATTGACATGGTCTCGCGTCTCCCCGAGGTCAGTCAGGGAAAAATCAATGTCATCGGCGTCTATATAGCGTGGCGCGGCAAAGACCTTACCGTGCCGGGGTTGAATTTGCTGACATTTTGGAACCGCAAGACCGCCGGTAATGAGATAGCTGCGCAAAACAGTTGCCTAGCTGCTATTAACGAACTCGCGTTGGCCGCGCGAGACCCAAGCAAACAGGTCCATCATTGTATCCTGATGGGCCACTCGTTTGGTGGCTTGGTTCTAAGCAGCACTATTTCTCATTCGATCCTCGATGCGAGCAGCACCGGCGCGCGTAACGCGAGCCCATGGGACATGGCAGTGGCTTTTAATCCGGCAGACAACGCAATCGGCACCCGGCAGTTGTTATCCGAGTTAGATTACCT